>Ga0137359_10000932_pt1 | contig 22714 bp, 18 predicted proteins | sample Mad1_40_16metaG_FD_108281 | JGI IMG/M metagenome (GOLD analysis project Ga0137359, IMG submission 108281) | Vadose zone soil microbial communities from Angelo Coast Range Reserve, California, USA - Mad1_40_16 metaG | ecosystem: Environmental > Terrestrial > Soil > Vadose zone | place: USA... | reverse complement strand
TGTCGTTCGTCCAGTTGTTGTTTGATCAACAGTTCAGAAAGCTGCGGTACGACTTCCCAGGCGATTCTCTCGATAACCTCGGCCGACATCAGCTCAACGACTCGACGCGCAATCATCTCGACCATCTCAGGCGAAATTGTGGTACTTGTCGGCGCGGAAATTGGCGATGAAAAGGTTGCAGAATCAAGGAGGTCGACTTCCACAGACGAGTCCGCAACAACCGGCGCAGAGTTTGAATAACCAGTGCGCTCGGAAGTTTCAAGCGGCTTAACCGGAGCAACGTCAACATGCGGAGGCGCCGCAACGGTATCGTCCACATGCGCATACCCTGGCTCAGCAGCCAGCTCGGTGGCCACAGGCAAAACAGAGTCAACCGGCGGCGCATACTTCGAAGGCTGAGGTGCCGATAGTTCGTCCCTGAGATCAAGAATAAAGTCGTCGGCTTCGACAGCGGAGGACGGAGGATCCAGTTCTCCAAGATCGAGAAGCGCATCGTCAGCCTCGGCTGAATGACTGAAATTTATTGAAGTTGTAGAGCGTTGAGCTGCAAACGGGGCAGATACTACTTCAGCTGTCTCGGGAGCGAATGTCCCGAATGGTTCATGAATCGATTCAAAGGGTGACATGATTTCGTCGTGCTTACTTTCTATTAACTTCTCGGGCGGTGCGGGTACGGCAGCGAGCTCCTCCTCGAAGGTAAGATCGGCAAATGATTGTTCGTGCCGGTCGGCTACGCGTGTAAAGGATTTGTCAAATGATAGTGGCGACAAGGGCCGCGTGTCTGCAGTGGAAACTTCTATAGAGTCGGACACGGAACTGTCTGATTCGACAATATGGGTTATAGGCGGCAATTCCTGAGTGGCAGTCTCTTTCGACGGTTTTTTGCCCAGAAGAGCGCCTACCTTCTGAACAAGCTGTCGAATCGATTGGAATGGTTTCGTCAAGTAGTCATCCGCGCCAACCCGGCGCGCCTCCGCTTCATCGAAGGGCTCAAATGAGCCAACGAGGAGCATCACTGGAATGTGACTCAAACGATCGTGCCGTTTGACATAATCACAAACTTCGTAGCCGTTGACTTTCGGCATGAAGACGTCAGCAAGGACGATGTCAGGCAAAAACGTGTCCAGCCGCGCGATGGCTTGTTCACCGTCGCTAACCGCTATCACTTGAATGCCTTCATCGGCAAACGTCAAGTCAACAACTTTTTGCACTGTAACCGAATCGTCTGCGAGTAACAGCGTGCGTCCCGATACCAAAACATCAACTCCTTGTTTAGGTGAGCGTCACCAGAAGAATCAGCATGCTGGCGCGGGCGACGCAGGGCAAGAGACTAAAAATAACCGGGTCCCTGGGCAAGGGGCCAAAACAAAAGCTAACATTTACAAACATATAGCGTCAAGAAAAATGATTATTTTTGACCGCAAAGAGCGGATTTATCAGGGGGAAAGCGTCAGAAGCAAGGGTTTTAATGAAAAGGGGCGGTTAAGCAAGGGGGGCAAACGACGGCAGGGGTACCCGACTCCTCTCGGCCCACGGCAACCACCCAAACGACCAGCTACATTTTACGCCATTCCGCGCCTATCGGCATCACGTCTCGGGCGCTTCCCAGGTGTGCCGTAAACCAGGACCATTTGGCATCCCTTGCGCGTATCCCGCTTAACGCCCATTGCAATTCCAACGTCCCGGCCCAGAACCTCGCCCGATCAACTGCCCCTTCAATCTCAGGATAGACCATTGCCATTCTCCGCAAGAATGATTCGCCATAGAAGTAGATAATGCAGGCGAAGTCGGCGGCCGGATCACCAATTCCGGATGTTCCAAAATCTATTATCCCGGCGAGTGCCTGCGCCCGACGGTCGAAGAGGATGTGATAAGGCGTGGTGTCTCCGTTGATCAGTCGCGGCTCGGATGTCATCCAGTATTCGTCGGCGAGGACTTGCGCGAAATGGTTCACAACCCACTCTCTGGCATTAGGCATCATCAGCGGGAACATTTCCGCTTCGACGTTCTCGAAAAGTTTGACCCATTTTTGATGAGTGCGGTTCGTATCGGAGTATGCGATTCCTTGTCGCTCGACTTCATCGATCGGGATACTATGGAGTTGCTGCAGGTACGTTGCGAGTTGGCTTGCAATCTGCTCCTGGCTTGCATCGTTCAACCGGAGAATGTCATTTCGTTGCAGAGCACTGCCTGGAATAAACCGGTATGTTACTAAGTCGGGGGATCGGTATACTATTTCAGGTATACGAATATCCAGATAGTTCCGGGCCAGGTCAATCACCTTGATTTCATTGGCGAGTAGGTTCCTCGCCCATGTTTCATTCTTCGGAAATCGAAACACCAGCTCGCCATTTACAATAAGGATGTCATTTGTTAAGCCGTCATGGTTCGTCTGTACGGATTCGACGACGAGGTGCGGGAAGCATTCTCGAATTCGTTTGAGGTTTTTTGAATCCGATCCAGTGATGTCGAAGTTGTTGAGCATAGGTGAGGATCATAATACGTATCCTTGAACGAAAAAAGCTTATTTTGAAAGCACTATGTCATCAGGTGTGTCAGGTTTACCGTCAGGTCCGAGGGAACGAAGGACGTAAGAGGTACGAGTTCCCTCATACTGGTAAGGTTGATGCCATGGATCGAACCGAATCACAAGTCGGAGATATGTGGGATTGAGGTGGTCAATCAGTATAGTTTCCGACTTTGACTCGAGGAAGGCTCCATGGTCACGACGAAACGACTCCAGTGCCGTTGCAACCGAATCGAGTTCGGCCCTTGCTCGTGACGATTTTTCAGAATTCAATGCCGCGACCAGCAGGTCGAGATCTTCCCATTTATTGTTACCGGTTCGAATTTCTGCAACGCGCCATTTATCGCCCTTCTTTTCGAAACGGAACGCCGTTTCAATCTGCGCAACTACAACCGCAGAATCGCCTGTGACGGAAACATCTTTAACGCGGACCTCATCACTGTGAAGTTCGATTCCAGCCATTTTCGCAATTAGCTTTCGAGCCTCTTTTGGGGCCAAATCGGAAGCCGCCGTGGCAGAATAAGCGAATGCAAATACGACTGCACCGACACACGATAATGCGACGAGAATTACAAGAAGAAACTTTATCTTCATGGATGTCTCCTTTATTGGCTGAGGGGCCCGCGAGGATTAAAACCCGCAATTGGACGGACAGGCAGGTCCATCGCGCGCATCACGGCAGCGGTTCAACCTTTAGAGTTGACGATAGTTTCTTAGCAAGCTCGCGCCAACTCTCAATTTCCGCTTTTGCTGATTAACATGCGCAACATTATCTGGAGTTGAGCAGTCGTAAACGGCTTAGGCAAAAAAACTACGGCACCAGCCGAAAAGCTGTCAGATGAAAGTTTTGGATTCTGCTCCGCGGTCATCATCATGACCGGTATCTTCATCAGACGTTGTTCAGTCTTCATGTAACGAACGAGTTCAGGACCCTGGATGTGAGGCATCACTACATCGAAAATTCCTGCAATGAATTCCGAGTCCGATTGAAGGATCTTATACGCTTCCTTCCCATCGCGAGCCGGAACTACTTTGTATCCTTCTTTCTGTACAATTGCAGTTACAAGGCGAAGAATTGCCGGGTCGTCATCGGCAACCAGTATTCGCTGCGGTGTTTCTAACTGTTCTTCAGTCAATGCTTCACTTCTCCGAATCTAAGCTTCAACGGCGCGTCCGGATTCATCAGCGCGTGAAGCGAGGTTGGCCGCCAGAGTGATTGCTGCCACCATGCTGGAATGCTCCGCGAGGCCCTTTCCAGCGATATCAAATGCGGTCCCATGGTCGACAGATGTACGAATAAAAGGTAAACCCAAAGTGACGTTGACGGCCTCGCCAAATGAAAGGCATTTGACGGGTATCATCGCCTGATCATGGTAGCATGAAATCACCGCATCAAATTCGCCGCGTGACGCTCTTAGGAAAACAGTGTCAGCCGAATAGGGGCCGGTGACATGAATATCGCTCATACCACGGAAATTTTCTACGGCCGGCACTATCTCAGAAGCTTCTTCGACGCCGAACAGTCCGCCTTCGCCGCCATGTGGATTGAGTGCAGCCACAGCGATCCTGGGACGCTCGACTCCCCAACGGCGGAGTTCGCGATCCGTGAGCTTAATTACACGGATCAGCGGATCCTTCCGGACAAGCCGAATAGCCTCGGACAACGGCACATGTGTAGAGAGAAGGACGATACGAAGATTCGATGCCACGAAGGCCATCGCATATTCCTCGGTACCTGTCAGATGAGCGAGGAATTCAGTGTGTCCGGGAAAGCTATAGCCCCCAAGAAACAAAGCTCGTTTATTGATCGGAGCAGTTGCAATCGCATCAAGATTTCCACTGCCACAAAGTCCCACTGCAGCTTCGATATAACTCGCAGCGGCCCGTCCAGCAGCGCCCGATTCAATTCCCGGTTCGATGTGTCCCGAAATATTATCCAGATGATAAATAATCGGGGTGGACGATCGCTCTGGAAGCGCCTCACCCCGGCGAACTATCGTGTAGCCGCATTGGAGATCGAGAACTCTGGCAGTGTGTGCCAGTAGCTGTGCGTCACCGATGATGACCGGTGTACATAATTTCAGGACCTCAGGTTCAGCAACAGCCTTCAGAACGACCTCTGGGCCGATCCCTGCAGGATCCCCCATTGTTATACCGATTTTGCGCAAATTCTTTCTCAGACCTGGCACCCCTTATATTCAATTACGACGGCGCAGCCACAAATGTGATTCAATAATCAAGCCGCAGTATCGCAAAATCAATTTGGCCGCTTATCTGCTGATAGAACTAACCTTCACGGTCCTCAGCCTTAAACATATATTTAATGTTGTGCTTGAGAATCATCAAGTTCGGCGCACCCTTACGGTTAACCTTCAATGCACTGCGATCATACCATTCGATTGTACCCTCGATTTCTTCGCCATCGTCGAGCACGATGACCATCAGGGTATGCGCGTCGATCTGTTTCTTGTAATAGAACAGTTCTGCGTTGGTTTCAGCCGGGGGAGGAACGCGCTTTCGGACCGCTGCCGGGGCCTGCTGCGGAACAGGAGGCGGCGGCGGAGCCTGTTTCCGAGGTGCGTGATCTGCGCCACCTCCACGTTTTACAATCACATTCGGGCGCTCTTTAGGCGGCGCACCTTCGCGGTGCTTTCCCTTTATTTCGGCCAAAGTCGTTCTTATAAGTTTACGATTCACGTTGAGTATTCAACCTCCAAAAGATCTAAGAGGAACTAGGTTAGGGTTTGCGATAACTCTTCGACTACCTCACACATCAGAGCCGGCGTGCGGACACGCCCCGCCTGCCGCTGCTGTGCGGAATTCAAGTAGAGGAGCTTCGATTTACCCGACGATGGAATCCCTACAGGGGAATATTACCATCATGCTACACGACGAAAACTAAAAAGGCAAAATCAAAAAAGAAATTAGGGCGCGAATGCGAGCATCCTGCACGCCGCGCCCTTCTAATTCAGCCAAAAACGTCAAAATCCTATTATTTAGTCGGCCTTCTTACGAATAAAGGTCGGTACATCCAGGTCATCCGATCTGGACGACCGAAGGCCAGCACGCGGAATTTCATCAAGGGTCCGATGCTGGAATCGCGGGGCGCTTGCAGACATCGACACACCCTGGACCACGGGACCGATGTCAGCGATATCCTTGTCAAAGCCTGTCGCGATCACTGTAATTTTCATTTCATCTGTCATGTTATTGTCAATTACCGCACCAAAGATAATATTCGCTTCTTCGTCGGCGGCTTCGCGGATGATCGACGAGGCTTCGTTGACTTCATAAAGGGTAAGATCGCGTCCACCCGTAATGTTGATCAAGACGCCTTTGGCGCCTTCGATCGTTGCTTCTTCAAGCAGAGGCGACGAGATGGCCTGTTGCGTTGCCTCCACGGCGCGACGCTCGCCGGAAGCGCGTCCTACCCCCATCAGAGCCAGCCCCATGCCCTCCATAATTGCGCGCACGTCAGCAAAATCAAGATTGATAAGTCCTGGAACAGTAATCAGATCTGAGATGCCTTGAACAGCCTGACGTAACACATCATCGGCAACACGAAACGAGTCGGCCAGTGACACTCCACGTTCAACGGTGTGGAGTAGACGTTCATTAGGGATAGTGATAACAGTGTCGACACTCTCGCGAAGTTCCCTTAAGCCCTGCTCCGCCTGAAGCATTCGACGTTTACCTTCGAAGAGGAACGGCTTGGTCACGACCGCAACGGTAAGTGCATTCAGCTCGGTTGCCAGTGAAGCGATAATCGGAGCAGCGCCGGTACCAGTGCCACCGCCAAGCCCTGTAGTGACAAACACCATGTCCGCACCTTCGAGCACTTCGATAATCTTCTCAGTGTCTTCAAGCGCCGCATCTCTCCCGATCATAGGATTCGCGCCAGCCCCCAGACCCTTTGTCAGCCTGCCACCGAGTTGAATCTTTATCGGCGCATGCGAGAGCTTCAAAGCCTGAAGGTCGGTATTCGCAACCAGGAACTCTATACCTTCGATACCAGCCTCGATCATTCGATTGACGGCGTTGCCCCCGCCGCCACCAATACCGATAACCTTAATCCTTGCTCCTGTGATCGGAGGGTCGTCGTCCATAAAAAAATTGATGCCATTACCCGGTTGGCGGCTCTCCGGTGTCATAGTGTATGTCCTTCCTCGTTATTTCTAAGAACCCTTGCAGGTAAAACCGTTCATCTTGGGCTGTGAGCGCTATGGGCACCTACATCTTGCGGACTACATATTGTGCCAACTGGCGACGCAGCATACAACAACTTGTCAAAAAATACTACCAAAACGATTTCTAAATTTTGAAACAAAGTCAGTTATTTTCCCAGTGGAACCTCTTTTTGGCCCGATCTGTTTCGACTCGAACCCCTGAGCCCGATGTCCAAGAAGCGCGAGACCAGCTGCTGCAGCCCAGGCTGGACTTTGCACATCCTCGACAAGACCTCCGAAACGATCGCGTTCCGGAAACCCGATTCTCACCGGAGCATCGAATACCTGCTCGGCGATATCGGTAATACCATTCAACTGTGCACCGCCGCCCGTAAGCACGATGCCACTCGAAAGCTGACGGCTCCAGCCGCTTTCCTTGATTTCATCGGCGACCTGCAACAGGACCTCTTCGGCACGTGGCTGAAGGATGTCGCACAGTATTTGCCTCGACAACTGGCGCGGCGCACGTCCACCGACAGAGGGCACCTCAACCAATTCGCCGCGTTCCATTTCGCTAAGACTTGGGCTGTAAGCACACCCGACAGTCCTCTTGATGCGTTCGGCTTCCGGGATCGGCGTCCTCAAGCCAAAAGCGATGTCATTTGTGAAATGCGATCCCCCGAGTGCAAAGACCGCCGTATGTTGCACAGCTCCACGTTGGTAGATGATCAATCCCGTGGTTTCGGCTCCGATGTCGACCAGGGCAGCGCCGAACTCCTTATCGTCGTCTGTAAGACTGGCTTCACCGGAAGCAAGTTGTTCGAGGATCATGTCCGCGACAACCAGGCCTGCACGGTTGACGGCGTTTATTGCATTCTGCCTGGCGGTCACCGGACTCGTAACAATGTGGACTTTGACCGCAAGCCGCGCTCCGATCATGCCCACAGGATCGTTGATGCCGTCCTGGTCATCGACAATAAACTCCTGTGGGAGCCGATCGACTATTTCGCGTCCAGCGGGAAGCTGGATCGCACATGCTGAATCGATAGCACGCCGAACGTCCTCTCCAGTAATCTCACGGTCTCGGCCGGAAACCGCGACGACCGCCTGACCGTTAAAACCCATAATGTGCGAACCTGCGAGATTTATAGTGACCTCTCCGGCTTCGAGACCGCTCATCCGCTCGGCTTCATCGACCGCACGCTTTATCGCTTCGACAGCTGCATCCGGATTAACGATCACGCCTTTGCGAAGCCCACGCGCCTCTGCTTCGCCGATGCCAACGATGTCGAGAAGGCCTGCTTCACCAGGTTCGACGACGATACACGTCACCTTACTGGTTCCAATATCAAGACCAACTGTGTGTGACGCGCGTTTTGCCATATCGCTCCTCTTCTAATTTCTTCACCTCCCTAAGTTCATTGCCTTAAATCTAACGTCAATGTACTAACCGGCCGGCTGTTATAGCATGCTGCGCAACCTCTGACTTTGCTTTCGAGGTCGAAGCGGTTGCCTTTTCATTTTTCTTTGCTTCCGGCTTTTTTACCGTTGAATCATGCGCACTCAGGCCGGTAGTCGCCGTCCTGGCCTGGCCTCCCGCCTGTTTTGAACCAGACGCAGAAGTGTCAGCCAAAGGTTTGACGATCTGACGATCAGTGCCCAATGTGACCCGCGTCCCCATAGAATTGTCAACATAAAGAATGCGAAGGCCGGGATTTTCGCTCTTAGCCTCGTCCAGTCTCTTGACGGCGCCTCTAAAGTGATTTGCAAAGTCTTCTTTGCCTACGCGAACAGAGACATCTGCATCTTCGCCCGCCAACTGCAAGCGAACGTCAGACATATCGGTGAGATCAAGCTCGCTGACGCGGCTGGCGAATCCGTTCGCACTGAAATCTCTAAGTATTTCCTGGAACCGCTGCACACGCCTGCGGTTCTCTGCAAGTGCGTCCGCGGCCTGACCTTCATCCCATCCACGAATAAAGAAGTCAGGCAGTTGCTCGGACGGTTGAACCTCGCCAAGCATCGCGGCTTCATCATCGACCCAAAAGAAACGGCCGGTAGAAAGCCGGGCTATCGCTATAGGCTGTCGTTCGGTGATCCGAACGCGCACACCGTCCGGAAGTACACGCGACACAATCGCCGAACGAACCCAGGTCATCCGACCAATCTCGGAACTCATTGCAGCGAGATCCGCTCGCCAAACACCTGTCGCGCCGCCAAGATGTCGGACTATAGCTTTGACCTGTTCAGGCGAAGTCTTCGACACGCCAGAAACATCGATATTCCGTATCTGAAAAAAGGAAGCAGAGGCAGCTGCGTGATAGCCGGCAATGATCAGCACCAGGAATCCAATCGCCAGCACGATCTTTACCGCACGGGGTATCCACCCTAGAACTCGCCTCACAAGACCATCTGAAGGAGCTGACTGATTGTTATCAACGGCGCGAGTTCTTCGCAATGGTTTTTGCTGAAGAGGCATCGCGGTTCTCGACCTGCTGCCGGCACTGCTCCGGGTAGTGGTCCTGGGGGTAACAGCCTGGTCTTTCATGGTTTTTGGCTCCCTTCCAAATCCTTTTGGACTGTAATTGCCTCAGTTCCGGCGGGTTCCGCACGCCAGATTTCCACTTCGTACTCCAGTTCAATCCCCTGTTCACGTCTTACCCGATCACGAATCTCTTCCGCCAGGGAAAGAGCATCAACTGCCTTTGCGTCGTCCCCCTCAGTAACGATGAAATTTGCATGGACCAGCGAAACAACCGCGCCCCCCTTGCGGACACCCTTCATTCCCATCTCGTCGATAATCCGTCCTGTTCCCTTTGCACTGCCTGGCGGGTTCTTGAAAAAACACCCCGCACTGCGTGCGCTGTGCGGCTGGGTCTCGAGGCGCTTTGTTTTGGCTTCAGTCATCCGCTGTTTGATCGCCTCCGGATCGTCGGGTTGAAGTCTGAGAGTTGCACCAAGCAATAGTTCGCCATCCCGAAAAGAGGTGTGACGATAATTCCAGGTAACTTCGGAGCCGGGAACCTCAACAACACGGCCTTCTCTTGCAACCCGCACAATCTCAGTAACAATTCCAATTTCCTGTCCGTATGCCCCTGCATTCATCCACAGGGCGCCACCCACCGTTCCGGGAATACCTCCAAGGCCTTCGATACCGGCGAGTCCATGGCGCGCAGCTTCAATACAAAGGCGGGGCAACGAAAAGCCGGCACTGACTGAAACACGGTCCGATTCAAAAATCGCTTCGCCCTTTAGCTCTTTTAGGCTAACCACCACGTAATGGTGATCAGCGTCGTCAGCAAGGACGTTGCTTCCGGATCCCAAGGGGCGCCAGGGAATGCCTGCATTGTCCAACTCAAACACGACGTTTGCAGCCTGTTCTTCGGATGACGGCGACAGAACCCAATCGATCGCGCCGCCAACGCGAAGACTTGTCAATTGTGCAAAGCTCCTTCCATGTTCAGCCTTGACGCGCACGCGCGACGCGATCTCCTCGATCAAACTGTCGCGGTCACCTGCTGACGCAGCCAATTTAAAATCTCGAACCATAAATCCAACTACCTTCGGTTCGCACTAACACATGCAAACAAACGTCTCATATTCGCAATCATTCAGATCCTGCGGTCTTTTCTTTCAACATCGCGAGCACCTGCTCGCTGACCCGATAAACCGGACCAGCCCCGAGCGTGATGAACAAATCGCCGTCTCGCAAATGCTCGAGCACCGTAGTCGCCGATTCTTCCAGTTTCCCCACATAAGTTGCATTCTTGTGGCCATAGCTTTTGATCGCACTTGTCAGCGACTCTGCACTGACACCTTCAATCGGGTCCTCGCTTGCAGCATAAATGTCGGCAACAAACAGCTGGTCAGCGTTGTTAAACGATCGGGCAAATTCTTCAAGAAGGTCGTGCGTTCGCGAATAACGGTGCGGCTGAAAGAGAACCACGATCCGTCGCCCCGCTGAACCGATTTTTGCGGCTGCGAGGGTAGCGCGAATCTCTGTGGGATGATGGCCGTAGTCATCAACCACGGTCACGCCCGCGGCGTCCCCCTTGTATTGGAATCTCCGGTCGGCGTTTGTAAATGCTTCAAGCGCGCTTGAGATACGTTCAAACGGCAGTTCGAGCTCAAAAGCCACAGCAATGGCAGCCAGCGAGTTGTAAACGTTATGCAGACCAGGCACCTTAATGGTCACGTCACCAACGACAACAGCGCCGCGCCAAACAGTAAAGGTGGAACCGTATGTGTGGTTGAACCGAATGTTATGAGCGGAAACATCAGCCTGTGCACTCAAGCCATAAGTAATTCTGCGACGTTTCACATAGGGGATAACCGCCTGAACGTTCGGATCATCAAGACAAAGAATCGCAGCTCCATAAAAGGGCACCTTATTTACAAAGCCCTTAAAACATTCGCGCACATCTTCCATGTCGCTGTAGTGGTCCATGTGTTCGCGATCGATATTTGTGACAACCGCAAACGTGGGCGACAACATTAGAAATGAACGATCGCTTTCGTCAGCCTCAACGATTATCAGGTCACTTTTGCCGAGGCGGGCATTCGAACCAAAAACGCCGACAACGCCACCGACGACGACGGTCGGGTCCATATCAGCATGCCCAAGCACGGTCGCAATCATCGAGGTCGTAGTAGTCTTGCCGTGCGAACCTGCAACAGCTATCGAGTACGGCTTGAGCCGCATCAATTCGGCCAACATTTCAGCGCGGGGAATAACGGGAATCGAACGAGCCTGAGCCTCGACTATCTCAGGATTGTCTGCACGGATCGCTGCAGATTTGACAACGACATGGGCCTCGCCAACGTTTCGTGCATTGTGGCCTTCATTTACAGTGACGCCCATAGACGCAAGCCGCTCGGTAACTGAAGATCGCTTAGCATCCGAACCAGTCACTAGGAACCCCAGATTGCAAAGTACCTCTGCGATGCCGGACATGCCGATACCACCAATGCCAACGAAATGAATGTGCTGAACCGATCGAAACATGGTAAATCAGAGGTCAGATGCTAGAGGTTAGAGGTTAGAAAATCGCCTCTATTCCGTTGTCCTCGGTTTCTATGCCAACATTTTCGCTTTCTATGCGGCTGTAATGCGTATCAATTTCGTAACTACCTCTTTAGGCCTGCTGCTAATTGTTCCACAAGATCAACGGCTTTCTCCGCGGCATCACGATGTGCGCCTTTTCGAGAAGCCTTCTCCATTTGCGAAATCGTTTCGGGAGATGCAATCACCGAGGAAAGCTCGCGCGCCAACCGTTCGGGGCTAAGTTCTGTCTGAAGTATCATCCGAGCGGCCCCTGCGTTTTGCATCTCCTCCGCATTACGTCGCTGTTCCATCTGTCCGGGTAAAGGCACCATGATCGAAGCCTTGCCTGCGGCCATTAGCTCCGCACTGGTGGTGGCGCCGGCACGCGAAACAACCAAATCCGCCCGAGCAAATTCTCCAACCATGTCGTCAATGTATTTCATCACTTTGACGTTGCCGTTCCATCCTGCTTCGGTATATCCGCGAGAAACAGTGTCAAAATCCGATTCCCCGGTCTGGTGTGTGATTCGTAACGAATCGCGAAATTCCCCAAGGAATGCGACAGATTCAACCATCGCATTGTTTATCGCCCGCGACCCCTGTGAACCGCCAAATACAAGTACGCGGAACTCAGATGTGTTACGAGGTTTCGCTGCGACATCGAAAAACTCGCGGCGAACAGGATTTCCAATCACAACGCCCTTGCCATGAAAGTAGGGCAAGGCCGAATCAAACGACGCCGCTGCCTTGTCAACCCACCTTGCCAGACGACGATTTGTAAAACCGGGAATCGCATTCGACTCCATGATCAGCGTCGGTATCCCCGATATTGACGCCATCAGCAACACGGGGCCCGAAACGTACCCGCCTGCTCCAACTACCACTTCCGGCCCAAACTGCTTTAGCAACCTGCGCGCGGCAAGAAAGCTCTTGGGTAGAACCGACAAACCCCGAGCCCTGGCGACAACACCCATGTTCACAAGACCAGCACTTTCAATGAGCGCAAGCTGAAAACCAGCCTTCGGCACGAGCTGTGTTTCGAGGCCACGCGCCGTTCCAACAAATCGAACGTCCGAAGAGGGGTCACGCCGCTTAATCTCGGAGGCAACGGCGATTCCCGGATAGATATGACCGCCTGTGCCTCCGGCGGCGATTAAGACACGCATTCTCAGCTATACCTGCGCACGGGGCTGCGCGAGGAGGAAAACGAGCCTAAAGCTCCACTCAGTTTCCTGTATCCCAGTCCATCGTCATCCTCCGCCGCCGCTCGCACTTTTGCGGACGAACGACGTGGGGAATCAGCATATTGTGAAATGTTCAAAAGCACTCCGACGGCAAAAAGCGTTGGCACAAGCGACGACCCGCCGTATGAAATAAATGGAAGCGGAATGCCCTTGTTTGGTACAAGCGAGAGAACGACGCTTATATTAAATAGTGCCTGTAGAACAATCGACGAAACAATCCCCAGACCCAGAAGCATTCCAAACCTATCCGGCGCGCGCAGAGCCGCACGCAAACCACGCCACAGAAAGAGCGCAAACACGAGTACCACGATCAACGCCCCAACCAGACCCAATTCCTCGCTAACGATCGCAAAGATAAAGTCGGAATGCGCAAAAGGCAGAAAGAACAACTTTTGCTTACCCGCGGCAAAGCCCATCCCGTGAATGCCGCCCGAGCCAACGGCAATTAACGATTGCACGACCTGATAACCCTGTGATTGCGCGTAACTCCAGGGATCCATAAATACAACGAGGCGTTTCAAACGAAATGGAACAAATATGAGCATTCCCGCGAGAACCACCAGCGCCGGCGCGGCTGCCAACGACAAATGAAAAAGTCGAGCACCGGCCGTAAAGCTAACGGTTGTAAAGATCGCCGCAAGCATAATTCCTGTTCCAAGATCGGGCTCTTTTAAAACAAGGCCCGCCAGTATTCCGGTAACGAGAATGCACGGCACAAAGGTTCGCCAAAACAGATGTTCTTCACCGGCGCGTCTCTCAAGAAACCAGGCAAGAAACAGCGTCAACGCCCACTTGGATAATTCGGAGGGCTGCAGGGATAAGAAACCAAACCTTATCCAGCGGTGCGCACCGTTAACACGTGGAAAGCCAAATACCGCAAGCAACAACACGCAGGTGATTACGAGTAAAGCAACGACCAAATTCCTGTTGCACAAACGTCTGTAATCGAAATACATTGCCCCGACCAGAAACAAGAGACCGATAAGGGTCCAGGAGGCCTGCTTAATTACATACAAGTACTGATTGTGATTCTGTTGCTGAGCGAGAATCGCAGATGCGCTGTAAACCATGACGATACCAAAAAGCGCCATCCCGACCGTTGCCGCGAACAACCATTTATCAGCTTGTATCCTTCGTGCCATAACGATGTTGCCTTCGTTTATGCGCCTAATGACCGCCAGAGTTAATGACCACTTCGCTTTGCGAATTCGCTAATTCGGTTACCGCGCCTTTGAACACCTCGCCCCGATGCTCAAAGCTCCTGAACATATCAAAACTCGCGCATGCCGGAGCCAGTAGAACCACATCTCCAGGAAGCGCCGCTTTAAATCCACGATCTACAGCGTCCGTCATATCGATTGCCCGCTGAATCTGTGCTGTCGACCCAAGTTCCTGTTCGATGTTGTCGGCATCGTCGCCGATCAGGATCAACTGCCGAACCTTTTTCCCAATGAGCGGCGCGAGTGGGCTGTAAGGAGCTCGTTTGCCCAAACCACCGAGGATCAGCACGATCTTTCCACTTTCATCGGCAAAGGCCTCTAACGCCTTAAGAGTCGCGTCGACGCTTGTTGCTTTTGAATCATTGAAAAATCGCACGCCGTCGACCTCTGAAACGAATTCGAGCCTGTGTTCAACCGGCCTGAAACGACGAACTGTTTCGCGCATTGAATCAGGACCGGCGCCGCAGGCAAGACCCGCCGCAAGTGCGGCGAGAACGTTCTCTACGTTATGCATGCCCTTCAAAACCATTTCGCTTCTGGTGGTCAAGACACGTTCGCCTCCGCGCGTGCGTGCAACGACCTCATTCCCGTTCCGAAGAAAGAGCCCTTCGTCCAGTTCCCTGCGAACGCTAAACCACACAACGTGAGCCCTCAGGCCGGCAGCCCACGACGCGACCGTTTGGTCATCAGCATTCAAAACAGCCACATCGCCGGACGACTGATTCATAAATATCCGATGCTTCGCCGCGGCATAATCCGTAAAGTGTTCGTAGCGGTCCATGTGATTCGGCGTAACATTAAGAACGGTCGCCACATTCGGATGGAAATCAACGATCGTTTCAAGCTGAAAGCTGGACAACTCGGCAATCAGCCAGCCATCGTCGGTCGACGAATCAACAAGCGAAATTAATGGTTTACCAATGTTTCCGCCCACCTGTACCGGAATGCCCGAATCCTTTAACAGTTCACCAATTAGCGTGGTTGTCGTCGTCTTGCCGTTCGAACCAGTAATTGCAACGATTCTGCCCTTCATGAAGCGCGACGCCAATTCGACCTCGCCAAGAACTTCGACTCCGGCACGGTCTGCATATCTGATCGGAATACTGCCCGGCGGAACCCCGGGACTGGCGATCAAAACGTCCAGTTGATCCAGAAGCCAGCCCGGCACATCGCCAGGAATAAGTCCAACCCCTTCAGCCTTCAAAGATCTTGCTTCCTCGGACCATTCATCAATGGGTTTACGGTCGTTCAGTGCAACCACGGCGCCACGAGCTGCAAGAAATCTGGCGCTCGCGATACCACTTCGCGCCGCGCCAATAATCAAAAATTTCCTGCCTTCAACATTCAAATCAGTTCACCAAATTCCGGATCAGCCAACAGACCGGCGCCTCAATTCTGCCTGCAAGCCTTAGCGAAGCTTCAAGGTTGTCAAACTCAGCAAAGCAAAGAGTATTGCAAGGATCAAAAACCGAAAGACAACTTTTGATTCGCGCCAGCCTTCAATCTCGAAGTGATGATGTAAAGGCGTCATCTTAAATAAACGCCGACCAGTGCCAGTGCTGCGCTTCGTGAATTTAAAGAACGAAACCTGCAACATTACGGACACGGCCTCGATAACAAAAACGCCTCCGACCATCAACAGAACGACCTCTTGTTTTGTCAATACACCTATGGTGCCAATAGCGCCCCCGATCGCAAGGCTTCCGACGTCACCCATAAACACTTCCGCAGGTGGCGCGTTGAACCATAGAAATCCCAGACTTGCACCGGCAAGGGCCCCGCAGAAAACAGTAAGCTCCGAGACTTCGGGGCGGTGGACCAGGTCGAGATAGCTGGCAAATCTGGCGTCACCTGTAATATAAGTAAAGGCCGTTAATGCCGACATCGCGATAAACGTCACGCCAATTGCCAATCCATCAAGCCCGTCCGTAAGATTTACCGCGTTCGACGAACCGAGCAGCACATTGACCAGGAACACCAGGTACAGCACCGGACCGATATAACTCATGCCTGTCGGTTTCGCCGTATCCTTAAAAAATGGAATGTTGACGTTCCAGGAATAGCTTGTAAAAAAGTACAGAACTGCCCACACCCCGACGGCAATCAGAAACTGCCCCATCAACTTCTTGCGTCCAGTCAGCCCAAGGCTTTCCTTTTTGGCAACCTTAAGGTAGTCGTCCCAAAAGCCAATGGCCGCAAAACCAAGCAATGCAATCAATTCAATCCAGACGTAAAGGCTCGATAACCTGGCCCAGAGCAGTGTCGAGATCACTACTGAAGCAACAATCAGGACCCCGCCCATTGTTGGGGTTCCACGCTTTGCCATGTGCGCCTGGGGACCTTCCTCGCGGATTTGCTGGCCAATATTCCAGGTTTTTAAAGCGTTAATGACGCGGTTTCCAAAGAGCAGCGAGATCAAGAGAGCCGTGATTGAAGCGTAAGCAGTGCGGAACGTGACGTACTGAAAGACGTTCAGCGCTTTGACGAGAATCGACTCCTGACCCTTCAGATGGTTGTAGAGTAACTCGTAAAAGAAGTAGTAGATCATCTATTCAGTAAATCACAGATTCAGATTTAAGGCCTCTCACCAAATTCGATCTGCGCCGCCGTACAGGTCAGTTTATCCTCTCTCGTTAATGTCTAAAACTCTGAACTCCTCTTTCAATCGCGAAACAATCTTATCGACTCGGACCCCGCGAGAGCCTTTTACCAGAACAAGATCGCCTGGCAAAATCGCTTTTGCCAATGCCTCTGCCGCCAGGTCAGAATTTTCAAAAAATCGAGTCGAGGCTGCTGCCATTCCCGCAGAAATTGCACCATTCACAAATTCCTGCCCAAAACCTCTGACTCCCCAAAGCCCTTCAATTCCGAGTTTTGCCACCAATCCGCCTGCTTCACGGTGCATCTGGCCTGAATCGGCGCCAAGCTCCAACATTTCGCCGGCAATCACAAGCCGCCGACGGCCCTTCGCACTTGTTTCCGCAAGGGTGCGAACCATACTCTCCAACGAGCGGGGGTTGGAGTTGTACGAATCGTCAACCACCGTAAATCCATCGGCAAATTCGATTACTTCGCCCCGCATCTTTGGGGGATTAACGGTTGCGAGAGCTGCTGCAATCAAATCGGCATCAATATCCAGACAACTCGCCACAGCCGCTCCAGCCAAAGCGTTTAACAGGTTATGCCGTCCTGCAAGTGGCAAATTAACCCGGGCCGACCCAAGGGGTGTTCGAAGAACAAAATCGGTACGCCCAAAATTCGACGAATCGATATCAGAAGCAGAGACATCGGCAATATGGTCAACGCCGAAGGTGACAACCTTGCCTGCATGCTTCGAGCGCATGGCCATCACAAAACTATCATCAGAATTAAGAACCGCAATCCCGCCGGGCTTTAGCCCTTCGATCAATTCAGCTTTTGCCGCAGCGATATTTTCAATATTGTGCAAATACTCAAGATGAACCGGAGCGACAAGTAACTCAACGCCAATATCCGGAGGCGTAATCTCACAAAGTCTTCGAATTTCGTGTGACAGAGTCGACATACCCATTTCAAGCACTGCCAGTTCGAAATCCTCGGGATTGCGCGCGCCCGACACCATTTGCAATACTGCGAGCGGCAAACCCAGCCCGTTGTTGTAGTTCCGCTCGCTCTTCAAAATCTTTCGTCCGGTAGACAGAAGAATGTGTGCAGTCAGATCCTTCGTAGTCGTCTTTCCAGCACTGCCGGTAATGGCAATAACCGGCCGCCCCCAGGCGAGATAAACTCTGTGGGCGAGGGTTTGAAGTGCAGCAATCGCGTCATCGACCAGCAACAAGCGATCGCGCAAGTCAAACAACGCCGTGCCTTCAGATACGTGGTCTCGTCGGGCAACTGCCGCAATCGCACCGGCGTCAAGCGCACCTGCAATAAAGTCGTGACCATCTGCGAAGGTTCCGTTGAAACCGGCGCGTTCGTAGTCTTCCTGTGAAAGCGCAAAAAAGAGATCGCCGGTTCCAACGGTTCTTGAATCAATGGAAAAACCAGCTATTTGATTGTCAAATAACGAAGGCTGCAATTGACTGACATCCGCCGAAATAAACTCTGATGCCGTTTCGAGATTCAACTTTTCAAGATCCCCTTTAAAACCGATTCACCTTATGAAAGGTGGACGGAGTGTGTTTGGCTTCGAACGAAAATGTGGCCACAATCGGCCGCAATGTTTCCAGATAGACGGTTCGCGATTCCAGCCCGCTTTGTTGATCTTTTGAGCCGCCGAATAATCATACGATTCCAAATATAAGAGATGGAAAGGACATCGAATTCGTTTCCCGCAAATTCGAGATGGACAGCGAGCCGGTCAATCACTCCTCCCAAAATCAATTCGAACTATTTGTCCGGGCACTACCTCGGACCCGACAGCGGGCTCCTGCCGAGTCGCTCTGCCGTCACCGCGGGCTTCGAGTTGCAGGCCGAGCTGTGCACATACACGCATCGCATCGCGGACACTCACACCCTTTAGATTTGGCATTAGGGCACCATTTTTTGTCGCCGATGCAAAAACTACTTCGCCAGTGCCGTCTTCGGTTGAAACTGTTCGTGCCTCCGGCAAGGTTGCACGCTGAGTCTCGGCCTCTAACTCCTGGGCCTGACGCATCTTTTCAGCAACTTCCGGGTTCAGATTATTCCTGGCAAGCATTCCCGGCGGCGGAGATTTCAGTTCGGTATCAGGCGCGACGTCCATTTCCGGAAGTATTTGCTCCGCGATTTCGCGAAAGACCGGAGCAGCAACATCCCCGCCATGGTATAAGCCTTTTGGTTCATCCATTACAACGATAATTACTACTGAAGGATTCTCGACAGGCGCAAAACCGACGAACGAGCCGATAAACTTTGTCCTGGAATAAGCTTTCGTCAGAGGGTCGATTTTTTGAGCTGTTCCGGTCTTTCCAGCAGCACTATATCCTTCGAGCTGCGCGCGTTTCGCCGTTCCATTCAAGGTGACACCCTCAAGCATACCTCTCAACTGTCGCGCTGTGTCTTCGCTGACAACACGAGTTTGCTCGGGGATAGTCCGCGAGAGAACCGAGCCGTCGGCAGCCCTGATCTCGCGCACAATGTGCGGAGCGATTCGAACACCATTATTCGCAATCGCACCATATGCCGCCGCCATCTGTAACGGAGTAATCCCCACTTCCTGCCCCATAGCAATCGAGCCAATCGACGACGGCTGCCATTTCGCCAACTTGCGAACCAGGCCGGACGTTTCCCCCGGCAACTCAATTCCAGTCTTCGCACCAAATCCGAAGCGTTCGATAAAATCGGACATAGCCTGGTCGCCAACTTTGATACCGAGTTTTATTGCGGCAACATTGCTGGACATAGCAAGGGCCTGAGCGATCGTCAGAGTGCCAAATTTTTTGTGATCGTGAACCACACGGCCGGCAACAGTGATCGCACCCATCTGACAATCGATCATGTCATCAGGCTTAACCAGTTTCTTTTCAATTGCGGCAGAGTATGCCACCACCTTAAATGTTGAGCCGGGTTCGTAAACATTTTGAAGCGCCTGGTTTTTTCGCAACTCCGGCGATGCTGTCCTGGCGTCGTTTGGATCGTATGTCGGAGCATTCGCAAGTGCGAGCACATCGCCGGTGCGTGGATCTAGCACCACAACACTTCCGGATTTTGCGTGTGTCTTCTCTACCTGAGCCTGGAGGGCTTTCTCCGCGTGAAACTGAATCAACTGGTCGATAGTTAAAACGATCGACTCGCCGGGTCTTGATGGCGTCTCGAAGCTGGCGTAAGACATCGGGTTTCTCGCCCCGTCGTTTTCCAGAAACAGCCTTCCGCCTTCGCCCTTGATGTTTTTATTGTATTGTTGCTCGATCCCGGCAAGGCCATCATTGTCCAGTCCGACAAAGCCGAGGATATGTGCTGCAAGCGTTCCGTTAGGATAATAGCGTTTCGGTTCCTTGAGAAAATACGCGCCCTTAACCTGAGCGGTGCGTATGCGTTCGGCGAGATCTTCACTTAGCTTTCGTTCGAGGAGTATAGATTTTTTATTTTCCTGCTTTGCGGCTTTAAACTTTGCTTCGAGCTGGCCCGTGTCAGCTCCGATGAGTGGCGCAAGGGTCGCGGCTGCAAGATGGACGTCTTCTATCCGGTACGGTTCGATATAGAGAGTTTCGGTATCGACACTTCTGGCCAATTCCCGTCCCTGACGGTCGAAGACGACGCCACGTTGCGGAACCGTTTCGATTGAATCCTGTTGTTGTGTCCTGGCGCGATCACTGAGCCAATCGTGTTGGAAAATCTGTAGGGTAACCAGCCGGCCGGCAATGACAAACATCCAGACAAAGATGATAGACGCGACAATTAAAACGCGGCGGGGAGAATTAACGGGTCGCGGCTTTTGCGGAGTATGAGATTTTACGTTCACTTTGGCTGATTCCTTGCACTGCCCAGATACGAGCAGTGGCAAAAGTCCACGTGCCGATCCGGACAATTTAATGACGTAAGACTTCAGCCGGTATCACGAGGGGGAAGGCTGCTTACAGTTAGCCGATTCCTAATACCGTTTCACATTTGTTTTCGAAGAACTGCTTTCTACGATTGCGTTAGGATGCTCGGGCCTATCGCCCTTACGTTTCATAACCTCTATTTGCGCGGCCTGCAGAGGCTGCAATCCAAGTTCACGCGCCGCAGCCTGAAGGCGTTCCGGCGTCGATGCCTGTTCGCGAATCAGCATCAAACGGCGCTGATCTTCAACAAGCCGAGTATGTTCACGGCGTAACTCTTCACTTTGATAACCGAAGCGAACCGCGGCGAAATGCTGCTGGGCAGCGTAAACAAATCCACCGGCCAAAAATATCCCACTGGTCAAAAGCACGATAAGACGCGCCAATGCTCGTGGGTCATGCTCACGAGTAACCGTCGAGTTTCTTTGTATAGGAGGCAGTCTATTCATTCAGATCCTCTCTTTAGGTTCTGAGCCAATCCGGTTGAGTCTGAAAATCAAAGCCCGTAATTGCACGGGCATTGCGATGTAATGTTTAACGCTTACGACATACTCGAAGTTTGGCACTGCGCGCTCTGGGGTTCTCCTGAAGCTCGTCTTCACCAGCAACAACAGGACGACGAGTCAATATCTCTACGGACTTTCTGGCGCCGCAAACACATACGGGTATTCGAGGGGGGCATGTGCATTGGCCTGCAAGTCTGCGAAATCCCTGCTTGATGATTCGATCTTCCAGCGAATGGAAGCTGATTGCCGCCAACCGTCCATCGCCGGCCAAAAGTTCCGCTGCCGTATCAAGGAAAATATCAAGTTCTTCAAGTTCATGGTTGACCGCAATCCTAAGCGCCTGAAATGTTCGAGTCGCCGGGTGAATCTGGTCTCGTTTTTTAAATCCTGCCGCCCTCGCAACCAGATCCGCTAATTCTCTGGTAGTCTTGATTGGACGCCCAGCCTCCCTATGTTCGACGATCCATCGTGCTATTTTTCGCGACCGCCGTTCTTCGCCATACTCATAGATGATTCGCGCAATCTCCTCTTCGGGTAACTGTTCAAGCAGTTGAGCCGCATTAAGACCTTCCGATGAAGCATCCATCTTCATATCGAGTGGCGCATCGAATCTAAAGCTGAATCCCCGGGTTTCGGAGTCAAACTGAAGAGAAGAAACTCCCAGATCAACCAGAACGCCGCTTATTGTTCCGAGCCCATCAACATATCGAGCGATTTCCTTGAAGTTTCCATGAACTGCTCGGAATCGCGCGCCAAAACGTTCCAGCCTTTTTCGCGCAAGTTCTAAAGCTTCGGCGTCCCGATCGATACCAAGAACGAACGTTTCGCTGGATGCTTCAAGGATCGCTTCACTATGGCCACCGAGCCCAAGCGTGCCGTCGACAAACAAACCGCCCCGCTGAGGCGCCAGTAATTCAATCGTTTCTTTCAGCAGCACAGGGCGATGGGTTGCACCCATGCCCCCCATGGATGCAGTCATCGCCATCGCCCCGTGATTCTGTTCAAAGAGCAAACCCCCAAATAACCTTTGCTAAAAATGAGCGATAGGGGCATTTCTTTCACACCTAGCCCTGTCAGGCGCCAATTTAGCAATTTGGCCTTACTCAGATTCCGAGTGCTGCGATTATTGCTTCGTCCTCGTCGGTGTAAGGGTCGTCGACTATTCGCTGCTCGAATGTCTCCAACTTCCAAACAGTTAAATAAGTCAGACTCCCCATGACAGACACATCTCCGGTCACGCCTGCGGCGCGCCGCAATAAAGGAGAGATCAGTACCCGGCCCTGGGCATCGAGCTCGGACTGTTGTCCGTAATAGCTGGTTGTCTCAAGGAACTTGCGCCGGGCCGGACTCATTGAAGGTAAGAGAGCAATCTTTTGCTCCATTTTTTCCCACTCAGGCAGTGGGTAAATTTTAACACAGTCCCCTTTCATACTTGTCACATACACACCAAGCCCATACTGCTCCTCAATGAATCGACGGAACGGCGTTGGTACTTTCAGACGCCCTT
>Ga0137359_10000930_pt1 | contig 22736 bp, 16 predicted proteins | sample Mad1_40_16metaG_FD_108281 | JGI IMG/M metagenome (GOLD analysis project Ga0137359, IMG submission 108281) | Vadose zone soil microbial communities from Angelo Coast Range Reserve, California, USA - Mad1_40_16 metaG | ecosystem: Environmental > Terrestrial > Soil > Vadose zone | place: USA... | reverse complement strand
CGGGTGCTGGTCGGCGTACAGGGACCGCGTGTGCTCAACATCGAGGCGGTCATGGCCGATGTCAGCCCCGATGCCGAGAGGGTGCAGAACGAAGGCTTCATGCTGCAGTCGCGTACGCTGGCCAGCCAGGTGATCGACCGTCTGAAGCTTGCGGAAAATCCCGATTTCAACCCGGCGCTGCGCAAGCCGTCCTTTTGGGCGCGCCTGAATCCGCGCAATTACCTGCCGGACAGGTTGGCCGACTGGCTGCCGGGCAGACTGGGCGATTGGCTGGACACGGCAAAGTCCAAGCCGCCGCTGTCTGCCGACAGCGCGCCGCCCCCTGAGCCGAACGGAAACCGCTTGATCGATATGCTGCTTTCGCATGTCGACGTGTCGACCCTCGGCCGTTCGCACGTGCTCAGCGTCAAAGTCGAGGCGAGCAATCCACAAACAGCGGCTTTGATCGCCAACACCTTGGCCGAGTCCTACCTCGACTCGCAGCGTAGCGAAAAGATCAATGCCATGGACCGTGTCGACAAATTCTTGATGGGGCGCATCGGCGAACTGCGGGAACAAGTGCGCAAGTCCGACCAGGCGGTCGAGGACTATCGGCGCACCAATGGCCTCTACAAAAGCGGCACCGGCAGCGTGACCGCGCAGCAGCTCACCGAACTCAATAGCCAGCTGCTGGCTGCGCAGTCCGCCAAGGTCGAGACCGAGTCGCGCTTGCATGAGGCGCAGGAAATGCGCAAGGGCGGGTTAGGCGGCGAAAGCGTGCCGGAGGTGCTGCGCTCCCCGCTGATCACCGCGCTGAAGCAACAGCAGGCGGATGCCGAGCGGCGCGCCGCCGAGCTGTCGGCCTCCTATGGCGAACGCCATCAGGTGATGCGCAGCGTTCGTGCCGAGGCGGCCAACATGGCGGGCCGCGTTTCGGCCGAGGTCGCGAAGACCATCGATGGCCTGAGTCGGGAGGCCCGCTCCGCGGCGGCGCGCTACGACACGCTCAACCAGAATTTCGAGCGCCTGAAGTCGCAGATGGGTGCGGTCAACGATAAATCCATCCAGCTCGAGGCGCTGGAACGCGACGCCACGGTCAACCGCAACCTCCTCGAAGCGATGCTCAACCGCGCCAAGCAGACGATGGGCAACGCTGACATCTTGCAGGCCAACGCCAAGCTGGTGTCGCCGGCGGCGCCGAGCGAGGCGCCGAGCTTCCCGCCCAAGGCGCTTTTGATTTTCCTTGGCACCTTCGCCGGCTTGCTGGTCGGCGCGGCGGTCGCCCTGCTGAGGGAGAGCGGCGATCGGACATTCCGCCGTGCCGATCAGATCGAGTCCACGACCGGGTTGCCCGTTATCGCCATGGTGCCGCAGGTTAGCGTCCGCACGCCGCCGGCAATGCAGGTATTGCGCGAGCCGATATCGCCCTACAGCGAGGCACTCCGCCGTCTCCATATCGGCGTCGAACTGTCGGAAGGGGCGGTCTCGCCCAAAACTCTGTTGTTCACGTCTGCCGCCCCCTCGGAAGGAAAATCGGTAATGGTGGCGTCGCTCGGCCGACTGCTTGCCAGCAACGGCAAGCGCATCCTACTGATAGATTGCGACTGGCGGTCGCCGCGCCTGCACCAGATTTTCCACTGCAGCAACCGCGACGGGCTTGCGAGCCTGCTGACCGACGACCGGCCGCTGTTGAATGAGGCCGTGCATCATGACGCACTTTCTGGCGCCGACGTGCTGCCGGCCGGCAATTGGAATCCGCGCTCTTCGCACCTGCTGAGTTCACAGCGCATGCGCGATCTCCTCGAAGCCTTTGTGCCGGTCTACGACTTCATCATCCTCGACGCACCGCCTGCGCTGGTGACGGCCGACGTGCTGGCGCTGGCACGGCTGGTCGAGAAGGTAGTGTTTGTCGTGCGCTGGGGCCATACCCAGCAGGAGGCCGCGCTCGAGGCGTTGAAGCAGATTCTCGAGGCGCAAGGCGACGTCGCAGGCGTTGTGATGTCACGCGTCGTGGCCAAGGAGTATCGCCGGTATGCGTCGAGCGCGCTCAGCTACGAATACCGGCGGCCGGCCAGCCACGATGGCGATGTCCGGGTGACGGCATGACGAACTCCGAGCAGATGCCGCCGCCCATCCTCTTCATCACACGCTACTACTGGCCTGAGTTGATCGGTTCGGCACCGTTCAGCAGCGATATCGCCGAATGGTTGGCCCGGCATGGCCGGCAGGTCAAGGTATTGAGCGGCCTGCCGCATTATCCAGCTGCCGAGGTGTTCCCCGCCTATCGTGATGGGCGCTGTCGGAACGAAACGGTGAACGGCGTCGAAGTCGAGCGGTTGGGCGTCGCAGCCCCACGCGGGTCCTCGGCGTTGTGGCGGATCGCCAACGAGCTCCAGTTCCTGTTCAAGGGACTGTCCGCACTCGCAAGCGGTCGCGTCCGACGCCATCGGGTCGTGCTGGCGCTTTGTCCCTCCATCCTGTGTGTGGCGCTTGGTCTCCTGGCATGCCGGCGGGGCGGGGTGTGCATTGCGGTCGTCCACGACATCCAATCAGGGCTCGCTCAAGGCTTGGGCATGGTCGGTGGTCACGGCCGTCTGGCCGGTCTGATGCGCTGGTGCGAGCGCGCCATCCTTAATCGGACTGCCCAGGTCGTAGTATTGTCGTCGGAAATGCAGGCCCAGCTACGCCGTATCGGCGTGAGCGTGCCGATCGAGGTCATGCCGATCTGGGTCGATACCGACCAGGTCCGACCGGACGAGCCGGCGGCGGCACGCCGCTGCTTGAGGGTGCTCTACAGCGGCAATCTCGGCCGCAAACAGGGACTCGGACAGGTCGTAGCGCTGGCCGAGCAGCTTGCCTCGCGGCGGCCGGAAATCGAAATTATTGTGCGCGGCAACGGCAGCCAGGCCCAAGATCTTGCCACCGAGATTTCGGTGCGTCAGCTCGACAATGTCCGGCTGCTCGCCCTGCAGCCGCAGGAGCGACTGGGTCACGCCCTCTCGGCCGGCGACATCCACCTGGTGCCGCAGAATCCCGAAGCCGCGGCATTCGCCGTGCCGTCGAAGGTCTTCAATATCATGGCGGTGGGGCGGCCGTTCGTAGCGACGGCTCTGCCCGGCAGCCTGCTCTGGCAGCTCCAGGAGCGTAGCCGCGCCTTTTTATGTGTGCCTCCAAATGAACCCTCGGCCTTCGCCGACGCCGTCCTGCGCCTGGCCGACGATAAAGCATTGCGGCTTGAACTCGGCCGACGTGGCCGTGCCTTCGTCGAGGTGCACTATGCCAAGCCGCGGATCCTTGGCGAGTTCATGAGCAGACTCGATGCCATCAGCGCCCACGCTTAGGGAAATGAACCGCAATGGCGTCGTGATCCTGGAGCCAGAAGCGGAAGGCCATTCGCAGGAGTGGCTGCAGCATCTCATGGACTTCATCGCCAGTCGCGATGTCGGCGTGATGGTGTGGCTGGTGACGCCGGCAACACTCTGCCATGCGCTTTCCAAGACGATGCCGCCATCGGCCATCGGTCGTGTGCGTCTGGTAAGCCTGAGTGCGTCCGAGCAAAGGCTCTGCACACACCGACGATTGTGGGTATCGGCTTTCGCCCGCTGGCTGACGATGCGGCGTCACCTTCGTCGCACCGGTGCGCGCTCGGGTTTTTTTCTATCGCTTGACCTTCTTTCACTGCCTCTGGCGCTCGGGTTGGGCGCCGGAGGCAATTCGATCTCGGGCATCCTGTTCCGCCCGTCCGTGCACTACGGAGCACTCGGGCCTTACCGTCCCAGCGCTACCGAAAAGCTGCGCGACCTGCGAAAGGACGTCCTTTATCGGCTGATGTTGCGCAACCGCGCGCTTGCAGCGGTGCTAAGCCTCGACCCCTTCTTTCCGGCGCACGCGGCGGCGCGCTATGCCCACGGCACGAAAGTGCGGGCTCTGCCCGATCCGGCTCATCCGGCGCCCCCGAGCGGCGACACGCATCCAGGCCTGTCCCACTTCGTGCCGCAAGGTAGGGTGGGCTTCCTGCTGTTTGGCTATCTCACGGAGCGCAAGGGGCTGCTCGCGCTGCTAGAGGCGCTAACACTGCTCGAACCGCACATCGGGGCGCGTATTGCCGTGATGTTCGCCGGCCGCGTCGACCCGGCATTGTACCAGTCCCTGGAGCTGCGTCGCCGCGAGCTAGCCGCAGAGCGTCCGGAAATCTGGCTGCGCATCGAGGATCGGCGGTTCGGCGCTTCCGAACTCAGTGCCCTTGTCCGCCGGAGTGACGTCGTCCTGGCGCCCTATCAGCGATTTGTCGGCTCAAGCGGTGTTTTGTTGTGGGCTGCGCGCGAAGGTCGGCCGGTGCTTGCCCAGGAGTACGGGTTGGTGGGGCGGCTGACACGTGAACATCATCTAGGCTTGGTCGCCGATTCGGGTTGTCCGTCGTCGCTCGCTGTCGAGATCACCCGCATGGTCGAGGAGGGGCCGGACTCGTTCATCGACAAGCGCGCCGCGCGGGCATATGTCGCCTCGCACACGCCCCGTCATTTTGCCTCGATCGTTATCTCAAGCGCGCTTGTCACACCGCCTGCCTAGGGCAGCCGCGGGCAGCTTCCGTTCTGCCTCAACTTGATCACAGAGCTGACTATCGAGCGCGCTCCCCAATTGGTCACAACACGCACGTCGCAACACATGGAGAATTCGCACATTCACATTTTGCCATCGTGCGCACTATCGCGCCGCCAGGGAAGCAACGACACATGAGCGATGACATCAAAGCCGTGGCTGCGACAGTTCCTGCTCCGTATAAGCCGCCTTTCGAGGCGCCGCCGCTGCGCGAACTCGGCAAGACGGTCTCCGAACCGATCGTCAGCGGGCTAGTCGCAATACTCGACGCCACAGTCATACTCGGCACTGGCGTCCTGTCCCTCGAATGGAGCACCTCAAGCGCCGACTGGCGCCTGCTCGGCTTGGTTGTCTTGCTTGGCACGATTCTCGGCGTCAACTTCCTGCATCTCGCCGGCGCCTACCGCTTCGCCAAGTTCGGGCACATAGGAAGTGCGGTGGGCCGGGTCCTGGCTGGCTGGCTGGCCACACTGGCTGTCCTCTTTGCGGTGACGCGGCCGATCGAGCCGGTGACCCTCACGGACGGGCCATGGATCACAGGCTGGTTCCTGGGCGGTCTGGCGCTGCTCGTTGCGAGCCGGATCGCACTTTACCATCAGATTCATCGTTGGGCGCGACAAGGTCGGCTGGGCCAAATCGTGGCCATCGTTGGCGCCGGGCCAATCGCCCAAAGGCTTTTGCGCAGCCTGCACGTCTCGAGCCCCTCGGAACTGCGGATTGTCGGCGTCTACGACGACGCCGCGATGCGTTTGCCGCGGCATTGCATGGGTTATCCGATCCTCGGTACCGTCGAGGACTTGGTTCGCGACGCGCGCCGAATGGGCATTGCCACCGTTCTCGTCGCTATACCGCTCAGCGCTCATCGCATTCTGGTCGAGACACTGAACCGCCTGAGCCTCGTTCCGGTCGATGTGCGCCTTTGCCCCGACGAGTTCGGGCTGCGGCTCGGCGGCGTGCAGGTGAGCCACATGGCTGGCCTTACCTTTCTCAATGTCATCGACCGGCCGCTGCGCGACTGGAAGTGGATCGCCAAGGTGATCGAAGATCGTCTCTTGGCGGCGCTGATCGTAGCGCTGATCTCGCCCCTGCTGGTGGCCGTCGCGATCTGCATCAAGCTCGACAGCCCGGGACCGGTGTTTTTCCGGCAGAAGCGCTATGGCTTCAACAACAACCTGATCGAGGTGTTGAAGTTCCGCACCATGCATCACGCGGCAAGCGATGCCGACGCCGAGCAACTGACGCGTCGAGGCGACCCACGCATCACGCGCATCGGCAGTTTCCTGCGCCGCACCAGCATCGATGAGTTGCCGCAATTCCTAAATGTGCTGCGTGGCGAGATGTCGATCGTGGGACCGCGGCCACACGCACTCCGGGCGAAGGCCGGCACGCTCCTCTACCAGGATGCGGTCAGGTACTACGACGCCCGTCACCGCATGAAACCCGGCATCACCGGCTGGGCCCAGGTCAATGGCTGGCGAGGCGAAACCGATACGATCGAACAGATACGCAAACGGGTGGAACATGATCTCTACTACATTGAACACTGGTCGGTTTCCCTGGACCTCAGGATCATTGTTCAAACCATCTTCGGTGGATTCACCGGGCATCACGCTTTCTAGTCCATATCCACCGCCTGCCATGAGATGCCTGTGGCTTACTCTCGCCGACCCCGAGCCGCGCCATAACGGGCAGTTCGTTTATTCCGGCGGCCTGATCGATTCGGTTGCCGCCGCCGGCAGCGAGGTTGAGGTACTGGGACTCGGTCGCCCGGAATCGTCCAAAGTGAACGGCTGGCGCGACGAGCGTGTCGTATGGTGGTTGCCCAAGGACCGGCCGCACTCGCATTGGGGGAGTCTCGCCTCGATGCTGCCGCACACCGCCTATCGCTGGCGCACTGCCGGCATACGACGCCTCCTCGACGAGCTGCTCGATCGCGATGGCTGGGACGGCATCATCTTTGACGGCATCTCGGTCGGCTGGGCATTGCCGCGCGTCTTGGCGCGTTATACGGGACGTCCGGTCAGGCCGAAACTGATCTACATCTCGCACAATCATGAAGAGAGCCTGCGCGCCCAGATCGCCGAGAACCAAACCTCCTTGCTCCGGCGCCAGGCCGTGCGTCTGGACGCGCTCAAGGTTTCGCGCCTCGAACGTGAACTGGTCGAGGCGGTTGATTTCGTCGCCGCGATCACTCCGGAAGATCTCTCCCTCTATCGTCGGCGGCACGGCGAGAAGCCGATGGGCGTCCTGACGCCGGGCTATTGCGGGCGGCGCCTGCCGGAGCGCCGCATCGCCGCCGACCTGCCGCGGCGCGCCGTCATCGTCGGCAGCTTCGACTGGATCGCCAAGCGCATGAACCTTGAGGAATTCGTGGATGTCGCCGATCCGCTGTTCGCCGCAAACAGCGTCGAGCTCCAGGCCGTCGGCAGCGCCGACAAGGCGTTCCTTGACCGGCTGCGCTGCAAGACCGTCGCTACGGAGTTTACCGGCACGGTCCCGGACCTCAGCTGCTACATGGATGAAGCGCGTATCGCCATCGTGCCCGAGCGCAATGGTGGCGGTTTCAAGCTCAAGATGCTGGATTACGTCTTCAACCGCATCCCAATCTTCGCCCTGTCGGGGTCGTTCGCCGGCGTACCGCTCATCCACGACGACAGCGTCATGCTTTTCCCCGACCATGCTGCCCTGGCGCGAGGCGTGCTGGAGGCGATCGACGACACCGATCGCCTCAACCGGCTGCAGGAGCGCGCATTCACCGTCTGCCGCGACCGGTTCGACTGGGCGAGCCGCGGCCACCAGATTGTCTCGACGATCCTTGATACATGAAGGCCGCCGCGCTTCCTAAACTCAAAATCGGGCCGCGCCCCGCGTCACACGGCGACCATCGCCTGGCCCCCTTCGACCTGGCGCTTGTCACCCTGTTCCTGCTGGGCCTCTATCTTGGCGTCTCGCTGCAGATCACGCCGAAGGTTCCGCTTACCTGCGCGCCGTCGGGGCTCGCGGGCATCATCCTCCTGTGGCGTCGTCGCGACCAGATCGAACCGGTTCATCTCGCCGGCCTGCTCGGCATACTGGCGCTCTATCTCGCCTCAATCATGTCGGCGACGGACTACACTTTCCTCGACAAGCGCTTTACCGGACTGGTTCAGTTTGCTTATTCGCTGGTCATCGCCTATGCGCTGTTTGTCACTCTTGTGAATGGCGAGCGGAGCCAGATCGCCTGGATCCTGCTTGGTCTCTGCCTGTTCATCATTGTCGGCTGCCTGCTTGAGAACTACGGTGGTCTGCGCGTGATCAGCGACAAGTTCCGCGAGCGCCTCTACGATGCCGGTCAGGTTTACGACGCCGATCTGCGCGATCAGTTGCTGTACGGTCGCGTCCGTCCCAAGCTTTTCACCTCCGAGCCCTCGGCCGTCACCTTCGCCTTCACCCATTTCTGCTCGGTGTGGCTGGTTGTCAGCCCGTGGCGGCGCAAGCTTCTGGTGTATCTGGCTCTGATGGGCTGCGGCCTGTTTGTCATGCCTGGCCCGACCCTGATGCTCATGCTCCTGCTCACGGTGCCGTATCTGCTGTTCCTGAGCGGCGGCACGGCCTCGACGGTCACGCGCTTTGTTGGCGCGGCAGCGCTGTCGATGATCCTGGTCGGCGCCGCCATCGTGATCGGGCAGTCGTTCTTCGCCGAACGACTGAACGAGTTGGCAAGCGGCAAGGATGCAAGTTTCTTCTATCGCTTCACCGGTCCCATGCTCGTGGCTATCGACGTCATCAAGCGCTATCCTTGGGCGGGCGCCGGCCTCACCGGCGAACCCTTCATCGCCGACCGCGTGCTGAACGTCTACATGAATTCCGCTGCATTCCAGGCCGCCTGGAAGATCACGCGCATCGGCGACGTGTTGACGAACTATTTCTGGCTCCACTGGATCTATCTCGGCTTGGTCTGGGGAAGCGCGACCCTGGTGGCCATTTCGGTCTGGCTGCGCAAACTCGGCGTGCCAAGCGTGCTCTATTGTTGGGTCGTCTGGGTGATCCTCGGCCAGGCGTCCGGCTCCTACGTCGGCCCCAGGACGTGGTCCGTGCTGCTCATCGCGGCGGCGACCTCCATCCTCAGCGCGAAGTCGGCACGGCGCCAGCTCGCCCTGATGACCGTGTACGATGATCCCGCTCTCCAATTTCAGTATGTGCGCGCATGACCCACTCCGACAATCGTCGTCGCGATTTGCTTGGCGTCGGCGCCGGCCTTGCGCTGGCAGGTCTGACGAGACCCGCAGGGGCGCAGCAGCCACCACCCGCCCGGCCGCCGGGGCGGCAGATGCTCTCGACGGCGGCGTTCGGCGCGGTGGGCGACGGTGCGGCTGACGACAGCGCTTCCTTGCAGACGGCGCTGGACGCCGCGTTCGCGCCGGGCGGCCCGGGCTTTCTCCTCATTCCGCCGGGCACTTACAAGGTCAGTCGCACGCTACGCGTGGCCAGCCTTGAGGGCGAGCGTGGCGACCTCACGCGCCATCACGGAATCAGCGCACATGGCGCGCGACTGGTGTCGACAATCGCCGACGGCTCGAACGTGCTGGAATTCATCAGTCGTTCGACTGTGCGTTTCCTGCTCATAGAAGGGCTCGATATCCTGGGTGGAGGCCGCGAAGGCAACGGGCTTCACCTCGAGTGCGAGTACAAGGAACACTATCTCTATAATCTCTGCCTGCGCGACGTCGTGGTGCAGGGCTGCGGCGGCGATGGTTGCCTGATGATTGGCAATGTCTTCGAAGGCCAGGTAATCAACAGCTATTTCCGTGACAACAAGCGCAACGGCGCGACGTTCGGGCACGGCGCGCGCGCCGGCATCCTGTCGGCCATCCATGTCTTCGGCTGCGTTTTTGGCCAGAACGGCCAACACGGCGCCGCTATGATCAACGGCTGCTATGACGTGGCCTTTCACGGCTGTTATTTCCTTCTGAACGGAAAGTACGGTCTGGTGGGGGAGAACGGCTGCACCTTGCTGTCGAATTGCGGCTTCGAGAACAATCACGAAAAGGCGCCGAGCTTTGCCGAAGGCGGCGCGGGCATGGCGCTGCAAGGCTTCGGCACGCTGATAGGCTGTACTGCCTACTCGATGTTCAAGCAGACGCGGTTGCTACAGGCCTATGTCGTCGGCCAGCTCGTCATGATCGGCTGCGGTGGCAGCGGTGATGGCGCGGCGAAAGGCGCTGGCCTTGCTCGTATCGGCGGCGAAAAGGGTGCGCGGGCGACGATCTTGGGCGGGAGCGGCGCTGTTGAATACATTCAGGGCTTCGAGGCGCTGGAGATCGCGGCCGATGGTGCCGGGGTGCGATTCGGTTCGGACTGGCGCAGCCCCAATCTCGCCCGGCTGGGCGAGTATCGCCTGTGGATCGACCAGCAAGGCCGGCTTCGCCTCAAGAAGGGAACACCGACGTCCGACGCGGACGGCGCACCGGTTGGCGCCTGAGCAGACGCAAACCAGCATATACACCATATCGCGCGCCTCGCACATGCCCAACATGCCTCGCGCATGCACAACATAGTGGCACCCCTCCGCCGCGGGCGTCGGCCGAGGCGTCCAGTAGGTGGTCGGTCGCGAGCTCCGCCTCAGGCGACAGCCAGTCGCTCTTTGCGCACGATGTTGTCAACGTACCACCGGTACGTTTCCTCGAGGCCCTGCTGCAGTGGCACGCGTGCCCGCCAGCCGAGTTGGTTGATGCGCGAGACATCCAGCACCTTGCGCGGCGCCCCGTCCGGCTTGGAGTGATCGAAACGTAGCTGGCCGCGGAAGTCCGTGATCTGACAGATCAACTGGGCAAGATCGGCGATCGACACTTCGACGCCGGTCCCGAGATTGACGTGTGGCTCGGCCGAATAGGTCTGCATCAGGAAGACCATGCCGTCTGCGGCATCGTCGACATGGAGGAACTCGCGTTGGGCGCGGCCGGTGCCCCAAATGTCGAGCGTCGGTGCGTGATGCTGCTTGGCCTCATGCGCCTTGACCATTAGCGCCGGCACGACATGGCTTTGCGTCTGGTCGAAATTGTCACCCGGACCGTAAAGGTTGGTCGGCATCACCGAAATGAAGTCACAGCCATATTGCCGGCGATAGGCCTGGGCGAGCTTGATGCCGGCGATCTTGGCCACGGCATACCATTGATTGGTCGGTTCGAGCGGCCCGGTGAGCAGCGCATCCTCGGCCATCGGCTGCGGCGCAAGACGCGGATAGATGCAAGACGAGCCTAGGATCATCAGCTTCTCGACGTTGAGCCGGCGCGAAGCCTCGACCACGTTCGCCTGGATTATCAGGTTATCGTAGATGAACTCCGCTGGACGAGTGTCGTTGGCATAGATGCCGCCAACTCGTGCCGCAGCTACGAACACCGCTTGCGGCTGCGCCTCGGCCATCCAGCGCTCGACCTGGTCGGGCGCGCGCAAATCCACCTTGTCGCGCGGCGCGGTCAGGATCTCGCAACCCTCGCGCTGCAGGCGGCGCACAAGTGCGCCCCCCACCAAGCCGCGATGGCCGGCGACCCAGACGCGCTTACTGCGCAGCGTGTAGGACGGGTTCGTGGACATAGCGATCTCCCATGCTGCGCAGGTGAAGCCGGTCAGCCTCGACCATCTCGGTAACCAGTTCTTCGAAGCTCGTGCGATGCCGCCAGCCGAGCTTGCTCAGCGCCTTGGCCGGATCGCCCAGCAGCAGGTCGACTTCGGTGGGCCGGCGATAGGCCGCGTCGAGCGCAACCAGGACCTTGCCGCTATGCCGGCAGTAACCCTGCTCGTCGCCGTCGGCGCCGCGCCAGTCGATGGTGCGACCGATCTGGCGGAAGGCGAGCTCGACGAATTCACGCACGGTATGGGTCTCACCGGTGGCGAGGACATAGTCATCCGGCTTGTCCTGCTGCAGGATCCGCCACATGCCCTCGACATAGTCGCGCGCATGGCCCCAATCGCGCCGCGCGTCCAGATTTCCGAGATAGAGTCGGTCCTGCAGGCCGCGCTCGATCGCCGCCACCGCGCGGGTGATCTTGCGGGTGACGAAAGTCTCGCCGCGAATCGGCGATTCGTGATTGAACAGGATGCCGTTGGAGGCGTGCATGCCGTAGGCCTCGCGGTAGTTCACCGTGATCCAGTAGGCGTAGAGCTTGGCGACGGCGTAGGGGCTTCTTGGATAGAACGGCGTGATCTCGCGTTGCGGCGTCTCCTGGACTTTGCCGAACAGCTCCGACGTCGAGGCCTGGTAAAAGCGCACGCGCTCCTGCAAGTTCAGGATGCGGATCGCCTCCAGTATGCGGAGCGTTCCCAGTGCATCGGTGTTGGCCGTGTATTCCGGCGTCTCGAAGCTCACCTGCACGTGGCTCTGGGCCGCGAGATTGTAGACCTCGGTCGGCCGCACCTCGCCCAGAAGGCGCAGCAGGTTGGTCGAATCGGTCACGTCGCCATAGTGCAGGAACAGGCGCACGTCGCTGTAATGGCGGTCGCGATAGAGATGGTCGATACGCGCGGTGTTAAGGGAGGAGGAGCGGCGCTTGATGCCATGAACGATATAACCCTGCGACATCAGGAAATCGGCGAGATAGGCACCGTCCTGGCCGGTGATGCCGGTAATGAGGGCGATCTTTTCGGACGTGTTGCTCTCGGTCATAAGGTTCTGCCTTTCCGCTGCTACCGGCACACTAAGAACTTAGATGAAGACGATTTTTTCGGCTGCGCGGTCCCAGGAATAGGAATCCAGGATGTGGCGCTGGCCGGCGGACGCCATCGCCGACAGCCGCGCCGGATCGGAAACGGCATCGAGGATGGCCTCGGCCAGCATCTCGGGCTCGGCGCGTTCGACGAGAAAACCGTAGCGCCCGTGTCCCGTGATCTCGGGCAAGCCGTTGCGATGCAGCCCCATTACCGGCGTGCGCGACGCCAGCGCCTCGAGATACACTTGCCCCCACGGATCGTTCAGCATCGGCTGGACCAGGAGAGTCGCCTCGCGATAGAGATTCTGCAGCTCCTGCCACGGCAGATGGGCGCGCAACTCAATGTTGCAATTGGGCGGCACGAAGCGGCGGCTGCGCTCGTCACCGACAATGGTCAACCTGAGGTCGGGGCGCCGGAGTTGCGCGAGTTGGAACGCCGCGAGCAGCAACTGGCCGCCCTTGGCTTGGAATAAGTGCTTGGCGACGAACAGCAGCGACGGCCGGGAGTAATCTTTTGGCCCGCGATAGGGCTCGATCGCGCCCATGCCAGAGCCAATCGCAGTGACACGCTCGGGAGATAGGCGATACTCCCTGATAAGATGGTCGCGGACGTAGGAACCGAAAGTGAAGATGTGCGTGAGGCCGCCGTAGCAAAGCCGCTCGCTATGCTCGTAGGCAGCCATGGCCTCGGGCGTGTAGAGCGCGGCGTGAGGGTGATGCCCTTTCGCGAGTGCCCAAGTGTGATCGCAGTAGAGATAGTGCTGGACGCCGCGGGCGAGGTCTGTCGCGGGGAGATCGAAGGTGCCGGTATGCAGCACGTGCCTCACCCCCAATCGCGCCGCCGATGCGGCGACTTGGGCGGCAAGACGACGGCGTGCATGCGGGCTGCGCAAGATCTGCTCGCCGTTAACAGGGCGGCCATGCCCCCTTATCATATTGCTCGCGGCGACAATAAGCTTGCCCGGCTTGCCGAGACTCGGACTGATGCCCTCGACAGTGACACCGAGGCGCTCCATCGCTTCGGCGATATTGGCCGGTGCGCCGGACCACGAGCGCCGGTCGCGCGGATCGCCGAACACACAAGTGATAGCCACGCGATCGAACCGTCGTGCCCGACCGCGCGCCAGACCGATGGGGAGCGCCGTTCCGGTCATCGTAGTGGCGGGGACCATGCTGTCTACGTAGGTGGCTATGCTCATTGGCCTGTTAGAACATTCCGCAGAGCCAAGCGGCCAGTGATCAACCTGTGATTGGGATCAGTGCGCAATTTCGAGCGCCACAGATTGATCACATTCCCGTCGAGGCGCGCTAACCGATACTCTCAGCGGGAGGCGTCGACGTCATGCGCCAGTCAGCCAATGCCCGAACGACCGAGGATGCCATGGATGCCGATTCCGGCGGCGTGCCGATGCCACGAACCGCCGGGGCAGACGATGGCCGCCCAGATGATGGCCGCAAGGACAAGGAACTCGTTTTCTTCTGCCCGGACGTCACCGATGCGCCTTCGCTAAAGCGCGTGCAGCAATTCCTAGACCATGACTATCGCGTCACCGTGTTCGGCTTTCGCCGCGACCGTTTCAACAGCGATTATGAGCCAGCTTGGCCGCACGTCATGTTGGGGACCACCGTCGACGGACGGTACGGCCAGCGCCTGCGTGCTCTGCTCGGCGCCATTCCAGTCGTGTTCGCCTATCGCCGCATTTTCAAGTGCGCCACTGCCTTCTATGCGCGCAACGTCGATCAATTGCTGCTCGCCCTCTTCGCGCGCCTGGTAAGCGGGCGGCGGATTCCGGTGACCTACGAGGTCCTCGACATTCCCCCGATCCTGATGCGGCGCGGCTTTGCCGCTGCATTTGTCCGCGCAATCGAGCGGTTTTGCCTGAGGCGCATCCAAATGCTCGTGCTGTCGTCGCCCGGCTTCCATCGCGGTTACTATTCGGCAATCCAGAATTATCGCGGCGATTGGTTCTTGCTGGAAAACAAACTCCATCCGTCCATCGCCCGCACCGGAACCAAAGCGCCGCCGCCGGCGCCGAATCCGCGCAAATGGGTGATCGGCTATTTCGGCCTGATCCGCGGCGACGCCACCTTCGAGCTGATGACGCGGCTCGCGAAGCGGCTCGGTGACCAGGTCGAGTTCCGCTTCCGCGGCGTGCTGACCACGGTTACGCAGGCTGCGTTCGACGAGGGCCTGCGACGCTGCCCGAACATTACCTACGGCGGTCCTTACGTGCCGTATCAGGATCTCGAAGCGATCTATGGCGAAGTCGACTTCGCCTGGGCGCTCGATCTCGAGCACACCGACCACAATTCGCGTTGGCTGCTGCCCTGCCGTTTCTATGAAGCCGGCTATTTCGGCGTGCCCTGCCTCGCGGTTCGCGGCTTCGAGGTTGGAAGTCTTGTGGAACGCCACCGCATCGGCTGGACTTTCGACGAGCCGCTGGAGGAGGTCCTGGTCCGGTTTTTCGAGCGCTTGTCGCGGCCTGACTATGACCAGGTACGGCGGCGGCTACGCACCGTCCCGCGAAGCATGTTCGTCGCCGGCGCCGACGTCAGCCAGTTGTGCGCCAGGCTGGAACGCGCCGCCTAGCGCCGCCCCTCAGTCGACCGCTGTGGCAAAAGCCCTGAGGGTTGAGCTTGAGATGAGGCGCAAAAGTCGTACTATTGGTTGATATTGGCACCGACATCGAAGATGCAGTCGATGCTGAACTGGTCGATCAGATAGAGCGGGCCACGGGTGGAATGTGTAGACCGATGTGCAGCCTCCGCGACATGACAAAACGCGATGATGCCCGCGAAGCGATCGCGATTTCTCACCTATCTTGTCGAGGCGTTTGCCCTTGAGGATCGCCGAGTCCGCGACATGGAGACAACGTGTCGAAGATTCCGTTTCTTCCGGCGGGATAAATTGAAGAAAAGAACCAACAGTTCATCGATACGGCGAATCGCCGTGATGTTTCGGGCGCTGACCGCAAAGTCAGGCGCATCCTGCGAGAGCCGTGACTTTCGCGTGAGCTGCGCTGGGGCGAGGCTCAGGGCGTAAGTGTCATGATGACACCGACGTCATATGCAAGTAGAATCAACGCTCTCGCCCGCTGGATGAAGATTAGGGGGACAGGGTGCGCATGAAAACCATCTGCGTTGCGCGGGCGGCTATCGCCGCGCTTTTTCTAGGCCTTGCCGGCCTGACGGACCTGGGAGCGGCTTTCGCCCAAACGTCGCAAACGCCAGGTCCCCAGGGACAACCTACGCCCCGCGAGGAGCGACCGGACGTCAGCACTCCGTCGGCGCGAACCGCGGAAAGTTACAATCCAATCGGGGTGCCGCTGGGCTCGTTCCGCCTCTTCCCCTCACTCGAGCTGGACGCGGGCTACAACGACAATGTCTTCGCCACGTCGTCGGCGTTCGGGCAGACCGGCAGCTTCATCCAAGTCGTCAAGCCGTCGCTCGAGCTCAGGTCCGACTGGAACAACCATATGTTGAACCTGTATGCGCGTGGCGCGTTTGGTTTTTACGATGCTGCACCGAGCGTGAACTACCAGGATTTCGCCTTTGGCGCCGACGGCCGGCTCGATATCCAACGCAATTGGAACACCTATGGCGGCCTGTCCTACAATCGCCGGCATGAAGACCCCGGCTCGCCGAACACGGTTTTAGGCTTCAACGCGATCACCAAGTACGACCAGATCAGCGGCAATGTCGGATACTTTCAGAAGATCAATCGGCTAAGCGGCCGCCTCGAGGTGAATGTCGACAATTTCAACTTTTTCAACAACGGATTGGGATTGGCGCAGGGCGTCGTTCCCAACAGCGACTTGAATCGCACCGAGTTCCACGAGGCGCTCCGCTTCGGCTACGAATACCTCAACGGCTTCGAGGTGTGGACGCGCGGCAGCCTTAACCAACGCCGCTACGTCAACTTTGTCGATTCAGCGGGTTTCATCCGCGACTCCGCCGGCTGGGATCTGGTCGGCGGTGTGTCCTTCGACTTCGGCGGTGTCACATCGCTCGAAGTGTTTGCGGGATACGTCCAGCAGAACTACGAGGATGTACGCTTCCGCACGCTGCAGGGCATGATGTTCGGTGCCACCGGTTACTGGCGGCCGGCCAAGGAGCTTTTGATCAAGCCCTTCATTAGCCGCACCGTCCAGGAGGCGGCCTTTATTGGCGACTCAGGCTACCTAAGCACTGTGATTGGTGTCGAGGGCAACTATGCGGTGCGGCCCAACATACGGCTCGACGGCTACGCCGGCTACTCGATCGCCGACTACCAGAGCATCGCCACTACAACGAACCGCTACGACCAATATGGGACCTTCCGCGCGTCGATCCTCTATCTGCCGACGCCGCAATTCTTCATTGGTCCGCAGTACCAGTATATCCACCTCTGGTCGAACCAGTCCAATTTCAGCTACGGCCAAAACGTGATCATGCTGCGGTTGGGCGCACGACTTTAGGAGGTGGAGGAGCCGCGCCGGGAGGAAGCGCCACCGGCGGTGCTTCGCAAAGGACTTCCTGTATGCCGCGATAGATCACGGCACCGATGCCATTCTGGTACAGCCACAGGCTGTTCGCCTGGCCGTCGAAATTCGGTTCTCCACCCATGCTGCGGCAGGGGCGATAGCCTGTGCCGAGCCCGATGCCGAAGACCGTCGGAAGCGTACGACCATCCGCAAGCTTCGCCGCCTGTGCTGACCGCTTCGATTGGTCGAGAATCGGCCGTCACCTGGTCGCTCGTATCCGCCACGCCGACGGCAGGCGCGGCGCGGTGGCCCACAGCTCAACTGGCCATCCGCTCGTGCAAGCGGACTAACTCTTGAGACGGGCAAGGCGACCGCTGATGTTGTGCAGCGTCTCTCGCGGTTCGCCAGGCGGCAGGAAGATGAAATTGTAGATGTAGCGTCCGAAGCGTGCACGTTCCTGTAGCGGCGCGGTCAGGTCGGGCAAGCGGGATAGCTTCTGCATCTCCGCGATCGAGAAATCTTCAATGCGCTCGAGCCGGCCCTCGTGAACATAGTAGCCGCGATAGCCGAGCGGGTCGAAAAAGGCCTTGGCGCGGATCAATCCGCCCGGCGACAGGCGCTCGTCGATCTCCACGAGCAACCGTGGCAGGCAGCGACGGATGGTTTCCACGGCGCCATCCAGCACGGCCTGCTCGTGGCCTTCGACGTCGATCTTGATGAAGCCGGCATCGCCGCGATAGACGCCATCGAGCCGATCCATGGCCACCTCAATGGTACGATGGTCTGGATAGAGCGCCGAAGCGTCGGCCGATATGGTCGAGCAGCCTGTGATCGCCACACCATCCACTATCGGCATGCGCAGTTCAGCCATGCCGGGGAGGTTGGACAGGGCGATGGGCTCCACCACGACATCGCGTGGAAACTTCTCCCGCAGCGCCCGGGCGAGGGTTGGCATCGGCTCGTAGGCGAAGACCCGCAGCGCATGGCGGCGCAGGAAATGCACATAGCTGCCATCGTTGGCACCGATATCGATGGCGTCCTGATCCGCGCGGCAGAGAAATTCGAGCAGGTGCAGTTCGACCTCGCCGTACCTTGCGTAGAAACGCGCTTCCCGCCAGTTGAGTAGAGGCCGCGGACAGAGCGAGCGCAGAGCCTGTCGTAGCCCCATGAAAGCGACGTCTCCGCCTAAGGAACGCGTGAACGAATTTGCGATCTTCGCGGTGGCAACCATGATTCTATCCTCGGTAGTATGGTGCGGCTCAAGCATAGGTCGCGGTGCGCCGGCGCGCAGTGATCAAGCAGTGATCGACGCTGCCGCTGGCTCGCCTCCGACAGCCGCCCGATCCACAAAGCAATGCGCCGAGAAACGCGAGGAATGGGATCTTCATCATGGTTGCCGCTGCAAGAGTATCGGTTTCTGAATAATTCGATTGCTTTTATGAGCTTTGGGAATTTCACTTCGCGAGACGCATAAAACGAATCGAGACGGCTCAGTCCGATAAGTGAAACTGATGACTGTCACACGCTGGCATCACCGAAGGCCGAGCCGATCCGTCTGCGGATCTCTAGCTGGAGCGGTCCGATGGCATGGCTGCGTAAACTGTTCGATCGCCGTTCGGCCGCATCCAGCGAGCGGCAGATGGCCGACGCGCTTGGCGCCTGGAGAGCGGGCGAGTACGGCGTGGCATTGGACCTCTGGGCGCCGTTGGCGCAGGCCGGCGTGGCGCGGGCGCAAAGCAACATGGGGGCGGCGTTCCTGCAAGGTTGCGGCGTCGAGCGCGATCCGGACAAGGCGGTTATCTGGCTGCGCCGCGCGGCCGATCAGGGCGATTGCGGCGGTCAACGCAATCTGGCGCTTTGCTATTACGAGGGGTGGGGCGTGCCGCAGGATCAGGCCGCGGCGGCGGCATGGTACGAGAAGGCCGCGCAGCAGGGCGACCCGGACGCGCAGGACATGCTGTCGTGGATGAAGCTTTTAGGCGGCGGGTGCGACCAGGACTATGAAGGTGCGCTGATTTGGGCCGAAAAGGCCGCGTCTCACGGCAGCATCGCAGCCATGGCCCGGATAGGCGACATCTTCCACAACGCGCTTGGCGTCGAGCGCGATCCGGGCAGGGCGGCTCACTGGTGGGGTCGGGCGGCGCGCGGTGGCCATGCCGAGGCGCAGGCCATGCTAGGCGCGGCCTATCTCGCCGGCAAGGGCGTCGAATGCGACCTGATCGAGGCGCTGCACTGGCTGCTGCGTGCCCGGGAAAGCGGTGCCGGCGAATTGGCTGCCGGCTTCCTGCGCGAGGCCCGCGCGCTAACCAAACGGTCGCAGCAAGCCGAGGCCGAGCGCCGCGCAGCGCTATCCCTCGATGCCGCCGCAGCGCCAATTCGGCATTGAAGGTTCGCCAGCTCAGGCGTGACTCGGGCTAGAACAGCTTGGGCGTGAAAGTGCCATGCAGCGAATAGGGCACGTGGTGCTTCAGCTTCGCGGCGAACAGCGGTCGCGCCGACAAGTCCCGGGCGTCGAGGCCGACGATATCGCTGCGCTGGTCGGCCGAATTGAAGACGAGCGTCACCACTGTGCCGTCATCCTCGTCGCCGTCGTTGCTTGCCGGAATGAACATCGGCTCGCCAGGATAGCTGTCGGGTCCGAAGTCGTGGCTCACGACGGCACCGCTCTCCATGTCGACGCGCGTGAGGCGCTGCTGCAGTCCGGCAGCCCGATCGGCTGGATTGCTGGCCATGTAAACATAGCGATGGGCCGCGCCGACGCGGCCCGGATGGATGCCTGGGAATTCGTTTGCGCTGCCGGCAGCGTAGCCGCGGCTTTCGATTTCGCCGGTTCCGAGGTCGACGCGCAGCCGCGTCAGCGCCGCCATGCCCTCGGACGGCCAGGCGGAACGCCAGTAATTGCGCAACGCCTCGCCGATCGTGGCATAGTCGGGATAACGCATCAGATCGAGGACCAACGTTCCGTCCTCCTCGAAGCCATTGGCGAAGTGGAACTGGAAGAAAGCGTCGGTCTCGATCCAGCGCGGCGGCCCGCGCCCGTCGCGCGGCAGCAGCAGGATCAGGGTGGGCTTGCCGCCCTGCCAGTCCAACGCGCCGTCAAAGCTCGAGAGGCCGAGCATGAATTTCAGCGGATGGACCAGGATCGGCCCGAGACAGAACACCAAATGGTTTTTTGTGAGCACGAAATCGTGGTTCATCACCGGATAGGGCAGCTTGACCGGCGCGAATCGCGTGAGGCCATGATGATCGATACGATAGGGCGTGAGCGTGGTGTTACGGCCGTAGTCGATGCCGAAATTGAACAATTCGCTGGTGACCGGATCGATTTTCGGATGGGCGGAGAAGGCCGCGACCTGGTCGCCGAATTTCTCCAGGCCCAATGTCTCCAGCGTCTTCGGATCGAGCCCCATTGGCGCGCCGCCTTCCCACAAGGAGAGCAGCCGCTCGCCCTGCATCACGACGGAGGTGTTGGATACATTGCCCGGTTGACGGAGGGCGTTGCCCAACACACCGTGCGGACGCTGCTTGCCGAAGCCGCGATGGACGATGCGACCTTCGCGCGTCTCGTCGACGTAGTTGTCCGTTTTGACATAGCGGTTGCGATAGTGAATGCCGCCCTCGTCGAAGCGAAACGACGAGATCATGCCGTCGCCATCGAACCAGTGCGGGAACCACGTGCCGTCGAGATCGTTGCGCCCGGACCCATTGCGGAACAACGTCCCGCGCAGGGACTTCGGCACCGCGCCGTCGATTTCGTCGATCCGATAGTCGTGCTCGGCGGCGAGAGTGCGGAAGCCGGCGCTCCAGGGATAGGGCTCTACCACTTGGACGTTAGTAGGTGATCTGGACCGGCCATGATGTCATGCCACCCGGATAGGCGTAGGCCGCGTCACCGAAAGCCGGTGCGCCGAAGGTCGTCGATGGATTGCGCGAGAAGCCGTAGCCCTCCTTGGGTTGACCGAGGAAATTGGTCTGGAGTTGCGTTTCGTTGTTCTCGGCATGGAACACCGCGACGGCATAGGTGCCGGGAGGCACATTGTCGAAAACGCACGTCGCTTGCTGGTTGGCGATCGGCACGGCGACACCGCGGAATTGCTTGCCGGGCTGGCGGAAGCCATCGGCCGAGGCATAGAGGCCGCAGCGGACAAGACCCTGGTTGTTGCGCAGGCCCTGGATCGGAACCGAAATCTGGTTGCCCGATTGTGCGCCCGCTACCGTGGCCATGCCGATCAACAACGCCGCTCCCAACACCACGTCGAATCTCGTTATCACGATAGTCTCCCCCCCGATGGATGCATTGATATTCCGACCGGAATATCAGCGCTCATATCACAACTGGAGGTCGTTGTGCCGCTCAAAATTGACCGCAGCCGTCTGTCGCGGAATGCCTGGGCGCAGATCGACGGCACCACGTGGATCGTCAGCCACGATTGACGCCGCGCTGCCCGATCACGTCGCTTTCTTGTTCAAGACCGCGAATCGGTCCTTCGGGGCCTTTGCGCGGGCCTTGGGCCCGTAGGTGCCCCTCTCGATGCGGTGCGGGATGGTGAGCATATAGTTCTTGAACGCGCCTTCCATCGCCTGCCGCCAGCCCTGCGCATCCTGCATTTCGTTGACTGACGCCTTGGCGAGCTTCAGTGCGAAAGGATCGCGTTCGGCGATCTTCTGCGCCAGCGCCATCGTCTCTTCCTCGAGCTTTTCCCGAGCGACAACCCGATTTACCAGGCCGGCTTTTTCGGCATCGGCAGCGCTGATGAAATCGCCAGTAAAGAGATACTCCTTGGTGCGGCGTGGGCCAAAATCCCACGGCATCGAGAAATACTGCACATGCGATCCACCCCATTTCACGGCACGGTCGGCAAACTGCGCATCGTCGCTGGCGATGATGATGTCGCAGGCCGAGGCGATCATCATGCCGCCCATGATGCAATAGCCCTGGACCTGGGCGATGGTGGGCTTGGGAATATCGCGCCAGCGCATGGTGTTCTCGAAGAAGCGCTCCCACAGGCGCTGGTATTCGCCTTGGAAGCCGATGCCCACTGGGTTGTTTCGTTCGTCTTCCATCTCTTGCGGGCTGCCGAGATCGTGGCCGGCCGAGAAATGCTTGCCGGCGCCCGCAAGGATGATGACATGCACGGCGCTATCCGCGGCGGCGCGGATAAAGGCGTCGTCCAGCTCCTCCAGCATCACACGGCTTTGGGCGTTCAGGACCTCGGGCCGGTTGGCGGTGATCTTGAGGACCGCGCCGGTGCGCTCGTAGAGCAGGGTCGTGTAAGCGCTCATGCCAGCGCAGTCCCATGTGTCTGAGCGGCGCGCAGCTCGGGCGCCAAACCCGCGCCCATCAGGTCGATGAAATTGTCGCAATAGAAGCGCTGCTTCTGCTCCGGATCGATGCCGGCCCTTTCCATCGACGTTTCGAATCGCTTGATCGGATTGCGGCCGCCCTCGACATGCGGATAGTCGGACGAGAACAGGCTCACGTCATCGCCCGAATTGGCGATGATCCAGCCGGTGTCCTCGTGTGGATAAGGGGTGACGCGCACCTGCCGTTGCACGAACTCGCTTGGCTTCAGCGACATTTTCTGCAGCCGCTCCTCGTTCTTGTAAAAAGCGTTGTGCGCTGCATCCATGTTGCGCATCCAGCCTGGCACCCATGACGCGCCCTGCTCGATGACGCCGAACTTGAGGCGCGGGAAGCGGTCGAGCACGCGATCGACCACCAACGCCGTCAGCGCCTTCATCGGCGGATAGGCGATGGCCATATAGTCGATCGACTTGAAGTTATCGTCGCCGCCGTGGAAGTCGGGCACCGGTGGCAGGCCGTTGTTGAAATAGGCCTCTTCGAGCAGCTTCCCGCCGCCGCCGACGTGGAAGACGATCGGCAGGCCGGCTTCCTGGGCGATGGCCCACAGCGGGTCGAAGCCGATATGGCTCGGCGAGTGATTGTCGGGGCAGCGCGAGGGAATGAGCAGTGCCTTGGCGCCGAACTCGATCGCCTCGCGCGCCGCCG
>Ga0137359_10000926_pt1 | contig 22766 bp, 19 predicted proteins | sample Mad1_40_16metaG_FD_108281 | JGI IMG/M metagenome (GOLD analysis project Ga0137359, IMG submission 108281) | Vadose zone soil microbial communities from Angelo Coast Range Reserve, California, USA - Mad1_40_16 metaG | ecosystem: Environmental > Terrestrial > Soil > Vadose zone | place: USA... | reverse complement strand
GTTTTCCGTTTCATGAAATCGCTCGACCATCGACTTAGATCGGGTCGATAGGCCGTTACCACAACGGCCGGTTCTGCGCGGCCCTTCGGAATGCCCCAAAGGACATGTATAGGCCTGCCAGCGGCATCCTGCTGAAGCACAAGACCCCCTAGCTCCCCAGCACCGCCCGCAGCCCGTCAATGACGAACTGCACGGCGAGCGCCGCCAGCAGCACGCCCTGAAGCCGCGACAGCAGCGTGCTGCCGGTGGTGCCCAGGGCTGCTCCGATCCGGGTGGCGAGCCAGAACACCATGAGGCAGAGAGTCACGATGGCGGCGATCACGCCGACCAGGACCGCCACATAGAGCGGCCGGAATGCGGCCTGGCCGGCCAGCAGCACGGTGGCGGTGAGGGCGCCGGGACCCGCCAGCAGCGGGATTGCGAGCGGGAAGGCCGCGATGTTGCGCACATGCTCCTCGCACGCCTGCTCGGCGTCGCGGGATTGCCGCTCGGTGCGCACCCCCAGCACCATTTCGGACGCGATCGAGAACAGGAGAAGCCCGCCGGCGATGCGGAACGCCGGCAGCGTGATGCCAAGCTGGCGCAGCAGCCAGTCGCCGATCAAAGCGGCGCCGGCCAGGATCGCGCCTGCGATAACGGTGGCGCGCAGCGCCACGTCGCGGCGTGCCGCATCGGGAATTCCGGTCGTCACCGACAGAAATGTCGGCGCGAGGCCGATCGGGTCGACCACCACGAAGAGGGTGACCGCCGCGGAGATGAGATATTCGAGCGGCATGGCTTTGTGCTGAGCTGGAGTGGGGTTTCGGTCAAAGCGTAGGGTGGGCAAAGGCGCGCTCCTGCGCGCCGTGCCCACCTGAAAAGGCCAGGTGGGCACGCGGAGCCTGTCATCGGGCTCGCCGAAGGCGGGACCCGTTGGCTTTGCCCACCCTACGTGCTGTCGGGACGACCTAACAGATTTGCGTGGTGTTTAGTCCAAGCTACTGACGTTTTTAACTTAAATTTGCATCGTGAGGGGTCACGCAGGGTGGCATTTGCGGTCCGGACACGCTATCTAAAAATGCGACAGACGCTGAAAGATCACCCGCGGTTCCTTGACCCTTGTCCGATTCAGATAATCAATCCGGCGCGCCCGGCTCGGGGCCGTCCGATGTCCGGCCGGTTTCTATCACCGACGAAATGAAGCGCTCCTACCTCGATTACGCCATGAGCGTGATCGTGGCGCGGGCGTTGCCGGATGCGCGCGACGGCCTCAAGCCCGTCCACCGCCGCATCCTCTATTCGATGCACGAGAACGGCTACGAATGGAACAAGCCGTATCGCAAGTCGGCCCGCGTGGTCGGCGACGTCATCGGTAAATACCATCCCCACGGCGACCAGGCGGTCTATGATGCGCTCGTGCGCATGGCGCAGGAGTTCTCCATGCGCCTGCCGCTGATCGACGGTCAGGGCAATTTCGGCTCGGTCGACGGCGACCCCCCGGCGGCCATGCGCTACACCGAGGTGCGGCTGAAAAAAGTCGCCGAAGCGCTGGTCGATGACCTCGACAAGGACACCGTCGATTTCATCGACAACTACGATAGTTCCGAGCGCGAGCCGGTGGTGCTGCCGGCGCGGTTTCCGAACCTCCTGGTCAATGGCGCCGGCGGCATCGCGGTCGGCATGGCGACCAACATCCCGCCGCACAATCTGGGCGAGGTCATCGACGGCGCCATCGCGCTGATCGACGATCCGGCGCTCACCATCGACGACCTCATCAAGATCATTCCGGGCCCGGACTTTCCGACCGGCGGCATCATCCTGGGCCGCGCCGGCATCCGCGCCGCCTATCATCTCGGCCGCGGCTCCATCGTCGTCCGCGGCAAGCACCATATCGAAACGCTCCGCCGCGAACGCGAGGCCATCATCATCACCGAGATTCCCTACCAGGTGAACAAGGCCAACATGGTAGAGCGGATGGCGGAGCTGGTCCGCGAAAAGAAGATCGACGGCATCGCCGAGATACGCGATGAGTCCGACCGCGACGGCTACCGGGTCGTCATCGAGTTGCGCCGCGATGCCGAGCCGGACGTCGTGCTCAACCAGCTCTACCGCTTCACCACCTTGCAATCCTCGTTCCCCGCCAATGTGGTGGCGCTCGACGGCGGCCGTCCGCTGGTGATGTCGCTCAAGGACCTGTTGACCTGCTTCGTCGCGTTCCGCGAAGAGGTGGTCTCGCGGCGCACCAAGTTCCTGCTCAACAAGGCGCGCGACCGCGCCCACATTCTGGTCGGCCTTGCCATCGCGGTCGCCAATATCGACGAGGTGATCCAGCTGATCCGCACCTCGCCGGATCCGAATACGGCCCGCGAAGCCCTGATGTCCCGCGAATGGTCGGCTGCCGCCGTCGCCACGCTGATGGCCCTGATCGACGATCCGCGCCACCGTGTCTCGGAGAACGGCACGGCGCGCCTTTCCGACCAGCAGGCCCGGGCGATCCTCGATCTGCGCCTCCAGCGGCTCACCGCGCTCGGCCGCGACGAAATCAAAGACGAACTCGACAAGCTCGCCGCGGAGATCGCCGACTATCTCGACATCCTGCGCTCCCGGGCCCGCATCCAGGCGATCGTCAAGGCCGAGATGATCGCCGTGAAGGACGAGTTCGCCACCCCCCGCCGCACCCAGATCATCGATCAGGAAGGCGAGATGGAGGACGAGGACCTGATCCAGCGCGAGGACATGGTCGTCACCGTCTCGCATCTCGGCTATGTCAAGCGCGTGCCGCTGTCGACCTACCGGGCGCAGCGCCGCGGCGGCAAGGGCCGCGCCGGCATGCAGACCCGGGAGGAGGACTTCGTCGCCCGGCTGTTCGTCGCCAACACCCATACGCCAGTGCTGTTCTTCTCCTCGCGCGGCCAGGTTTCTAAGGAGAAGGTGTGGCGGCTGCCGCTTGCGGCGCCGCAGGCGCGCGGCAAGGCCCTGATCAACATTTTGCCGCTTGCGCAGGACGAGCGCATCACCACCATCATGCCGCTGCCCGAGGATGAATCGAGCTGGGCCAATCTCGACGTGATGTTCGCGACCACGCGGGGCACGGTCCGGCGCAACAAGCTCTCCGATTTCGTCGAGGTGCGCCGCTCCGGCATGCTCGCCATGAGGCTCGACGAAGGCGAGGCGATCGTCGACGTGCAAATCTGCACCGACAAGGACGACGTGCTGCTCACCACCGCGATCGGCCAATGCATCCGCTTTGCCGTGGATGAGGTGCGGGTGTTCACGGGCCGCACCTCCATGGGGGTGCGCGGCATCACGCTCGACAACGGCGACAAGGTGATCTCGCTATCGATCCTGCGCCACGTCGGCGCCACCAGCGAGGAGCGCGCCGCTTATTTGAAGCGCGCCAATGCGGTGCGCCGCGGCCTCGAGGAGACGGCCGAGGAAGCGGTCGACGCCGAGCCGGAACCCGAGGAGGCGGCCGGCGCCATCGAACTCGGCGAACAACGCTATGTGGACCTCTCGACGGCCGAGCAGTTCGTGCTCACCGTGTCGGAGCGCGGCTACGGCAAGCGCACCTCCTCGTACGAATACCGCACCACCGGCCGCGGCGGCAAAGGCATCGTCGCCATGGACAACCGCGAGCGCGACGGCACGCTGCGCCCCAAGATCGGCCGCCTGGTGGCGTCGTTCCCGGTCGAGGAATCCGACCAGCTCATGCTGGTCACCGACGGCGGCCAGCTGATCCGCTGCGGCGTCGCCGAGATCAGCATCAAGGGCCGCAAGACCAGGGGCGTTATTGTGTTCAACACCGCCGACGGCGAACGCGTGGTGGCGGTGGAGCGGCTGAGCGAGGAGGAGGGGAACGGCAACGGGGAGTAGGGCTTTATCCCTCCCCGTCTTCGGGGAGGGTGGCCGAGCGAAGCGAGGCCGGGTGGGGATTACGGGCATGCCGCAGTAGAACCCGCCCTCCTCGAAGACGGGCGGAGAAGAAAACAACTATGGCGAACGAGCGTGCCCGGGAGCTTCGCAAGACCATGACCCGTCAGGAGGTCAAGCCGTGGGTGCGTTTGCGCGAATTGCGGGCCCTGGGATTCCATTTTCGTCGACAATCGCCAATTGCCCGCTACATCGTCGATTTCGAATGTCGTCGCACGCGCGTCGTCGTAGAAATTGATGGAAATCAGCACGGCTTCGACGAGCACCGCATTCGTGACGAAAGGCGGGACCTAACCTTGAAGGCCTTGGGATATCGCGTGCTCCGCTTCACCAACCAAGATGTAGACCGAAACATGGATGGCGTGTTCGCAACGATTCATAGAACAATCACTTCGGACTTAAATGAATTGCATCCAGTCGGGCCTTCCGCCGCTCACTGGGCGGAGAGGTGAGCCGCCTGCGTTTCTCCCTCTCGTCTTCTTCGGGAAGGCCGGAGTAGGGTTTTCCGGGGCGCGGCCGTGCCCGTGAACCCCACCCGGCCTCGCTTCGCTCGGCCACCCTCCCCCGAAGACGGGGAGGGATTCCTCGTCACAGCGACCGCAGGAAGTCGAGGATGGCCTGTTTGTCGCTCACCGACAGGGCGTTGAAATTCTGGATGACCGCATTGGCTTCCGACGCCGGGTATCCGCTGTTGGTGGCCGAAGCACCGATCAAGAGGCCGAGCAGGTCTAAGTTAAGGCCGGCCGAAGTCAGGGTCGACGCCGAGTAATGCGCCTGGATCGCGGTCAACAGGTCGCTGGCCCGCCCGTCATGCAGGAAGAACAGCCTTTGTCCGATGCCCCACAGCGGCGTCGTGCGGAACTCGTCGGGTCCGGCGAAGGTCTGGATGATGTTGTCCGCGAGCCCGGCGCCCATGTGATGGACCAGCAGGTCCGAGTACAGGTTGACCGGCCGATTCTCCAGGACGGCGCTTTCCAGGACCGGAGCGGTCTGCATCTGCGGCGTATGGCAGAGACTGCAGCCGATGGTGTTGAATACGGTTTTGCCCCTGATAGCGCTCGCGTTCGGATTGGGATCAGGCTGCGGGGCGTCAATGAAGCGCATCATCAACTGGAATTGCATCCAGTCCGGCATGATGTGAACCGGGTTGTTGAAGGCGTGGCTGTTGCTGTCGTCAGGGTCCGTGCGGACGACGTCGTTCGGTTCAGGCTTGTTGGGGCCCATGCAGGCCGGGTCCTCTTCCGTCGCGGTCGGGAAGAGCTCGTTGGTGATGCCCATCTCCACATTATAGGCCTCTCCGGCGAACACGGTGATGGACTTGTTCTGCGCCTTCCAACCGAAGCGGGTGATCGTGCCGTCATTGCCGTTGCGGTTGGGATGTCCGGTGATCCCGAGCGCCGCGCGCTGGCTCGCGGTCGCATTGAAGTGGCTCATGATTTCGCGGTCCTGAATCGAATCGATCAGGCCCAGTCCGAATAGCTGCAGCGGAATGCGGAATGACAGATTGCCGTTGGCTTGCTGGGTGGCGAAATCCGGCTGAACGATGGCGCAGCCGGGGATCGTCGGATCCTTCGTGATCCCGGTGACGACCCAGAGCTGATGAACGCTGCTGTCACGCGTGCCGTCCGGCTTGAATTGGAAGCGGACTTCCCGGATGGGACCGAATTGTTGCTCGAATGAAGGCACCACGTTCCGCTTGCCGAAACGGCTCGGCACCAAGCGAAACATCGGGTTTTCCGGCGGCAGCGGCGTGCCCTGGCCGGGATTGGGGACGAGGAAGCCGCCCGAGCCGCCCAAGGTCGGCTGGGCATGGCACAGCAGACACTGGTCGCCGTTGTGCCGAGCGCCCAGGCCATTGGAGTTGGTATGGAATTGGGGAAAGATCGGATCGAGCTCGCCGAGTCCGGTGACCGGCGCGCCATCGGGCACGTCGGCACAGGTGTCGCAGGTCGACTCCAACTGGCCTGCTCGTTTGATACCCTCGTTGAACGACGCCAGCTCGTTGGCCGTGATGGTGGCGCCGGTTGTCGGGTGCGGGCTGATGACCGGCGGGTGCGGGATTGGGATGCCCCTATACTGAAGGTAGCCGGCGGTGTTCTGCGTACCACCGCGGACGCCGGAATCTGTCTGCGCCAGAGCCGATGCCCCCAACATGGCCAGCAGCGCGGCGGTCCAGATTGCCAAAGTGCGAAAGTTTTTCATGTACATCGACCCTTTCCCCCAGATGAGGCCGCCACACGAATTCAGGTATTGAATCAGTTTTCTTTGCGAATTTCCGTGTACGGCACAATACTCACTCGCATTACAGCCGAACATCGACTGCACGTTAATCGATAACTAGAGAGGTGGACTTAGTGTTCTCTGCAGAGAGAGGACGCTATTACGCGGAACGCACCGTTGATGCGCAGCCGGCGCCGTCGCGGGCAATCTTGCCAAGTCTCGGCAAGGGAAAGTAAGCGCCGCAGATCAGCATCTTGTTGGCGATCGCCCAATCGGCGAAGCGCAGCCTCGGCCACGCCGCCAATAGAATAGCGTCTCATGCGATGTCGCGAACATTTTAGCCCCCCGCAATCCAAACTCTCCACCGCACAATCGCCCAGTGAGGAGTTCAAGCGAAAATAGATGGGCGAGTTTGGTAGGGACATTAAATGGTGAAAATGAGGCTGCGTCAATACGACAGCATTAAATTAGTATGACAACCAAATACGAAATGTGCAACCGCCGGGTCTATTTCTCTGAAATACACTCGATCTTCGAGTTTATTTCTACCTAATACACGCAACGTCGAGGCTGTTTTGGCCCGCAGGGGACTAAAGAATCTGACTGAGAAACTGCCGCGTCCGCTCGTCTCGGCAATTGGTGAAGAACTCGGCCGGCGGCCCGTGCTCCACAACGACGCCGCGGTCGGTGAAATAGATCTGGTCGGCAACCTCGCGGGCAAAGCCCATTTCGTGGGTGACGATGACGCAGGTCATGCCGTCCTCGGCGAGTTCTCGGATGGTCACCAGCACCTCTTTCACGGTCTCCGGGTCGAGCGCTGCAGTCACTTCATCGAACAGCATGGCGGCGGGCTGCATGGCGAGGCTGCGCGCAATGGCGACGCGCTGCTGCTGGCCGCCTGAAAGCTCGCCCGGGTAGGAGTTCTCCTTACCGTCGAGCCGCACCTTGCCCATCAGCGCACGCGCCTCGGCTTCAACTTCGACCTGGTCGCGTTTGAGCACATGAAGGGGCGCCATCATGATGTTGGCGAGCGCGGTGCGGTGGGGGAACAGGTTGTATTGCTGGAACACCATGCCGACCTTGCGGCGCAGCTTGAGCTTGTCGAGCTTAGGGTCGTTGACCTCCTGGCCTTCCACCGTAATCGAGCCGGAATCGATCGGCACCAGCGCATTGATGCAGCGAAGCAGCGTCGACTTGCCGGCGCCCGATGGGCCGATGATACAAATCACTTCGCCCTTCATCACGTCGATCGAGATGCCGTTGATGACGGGCGCGGCGCCGAATTTCTTGTGCAGGTCGCGCATGCGGATCAGCGGCTGCGCGGGGGTCCAACCAGAGGGCATCACGACACCTGGAAGCGCCGTTCCAGCGCGACGGTGGCGCGCGCGATCGGATAGCAGTAAATGAAGAACCAGGTCAGCAAATAGAGATACATCGGCACCAGCAACTCAGGTCGCCCTTCGGCGGAGAGCACGTCGCCGGTCAGCGTCATCGCCTCGCTGACGCCGACGATGGAGGTGAGGGGCGTGGCCACCACCACGATGGCGTAGAGGTTCATCCATGGCGGCGTCATGCGCTTGATGCATTGCGGCAGGATGACGAGCCGCAGCGTCTGCAGCCGCGCGAAGGCGAGCGCTTCGGCCGCCTCCCATTGGCCGGACGGGATCGACTGCACCGCACCGCGCACCAGCGCCGCCACATTGGCCATCACGGGCAGCGCCAGCCCGGCGGTCGATTTGGCCCAGCCGGGCAGCGGCACGATGGCGCCGCCGATGCGCACCTCGAACGGCATCAGCAGGATGCAATAGAACAGCAGCACCAGCCACGGCGCGTTGCGGAAGAACTGCGTGATCAGCCACGAGGTCGCCCGCACCGGCCGCGTCACCGCAATAAGCCCGAGGCCGAGCGCGAGCCCGAGCACAGTGCCGATCGCCATGGCGAGAAAGCTCATGGCGATGTTGAGGGCAAAGCCCTGCGCGAGGAGCGGCGTCCATCGCAGGATGGTGGCAAGGATTGACGGCGTGCCGGACCCGGCTTGCGCTTCGCCGACGCAAATCGAGAGCATGAGCGCGACGAGCAGGAGGATGCCGTGGTGGGCCGTGAACGGTGAGCGCGGTGAGTCGTGCGCTGTCGATTGTAACCGGAACGGCTTGAGGACGGGCAGATTAGAGATCACGGCATGTAGCCGGGAACACGCATCGCCCGCTCCCAACGACCCATCACATAGACCACGATGCCGACCAGCAGGACGTAGATCACCAGCAGCACATTCATCATTTCCAGCACGTTGAGCTCGTCCGACCAGATCTGGTTCGCGACGTACAGCATTTCCGGCACCGCGATGGCGTAAGCGATGGTGGTGGTCTTCACCAGATTGACGAGGTTGTTGTTGAGCGCCGGCAGGCTGATGCGGAAGGCGAGCGGCAGGATCACGTGAACGTAGGCCTGCAGGCGGCTGTAGCCCAGCGCCTCGGCAGCCTCGATGGTTTCGCTCGGCACCGCTTCGATGCCGGCGCGAAAAATCTCCACGTTGAACGCGCCGGCATAAAGCGAAAGGCAGATCGCCGCCCAGGTGAAGCTGGAGATGATCGGCACCGCGAGCCCGATGTCGTTGGTCACGCGCAGGTACGATCCAAGTGCGAAGTAGAAGAAGTAGAGCTGCACCAGCGGCGGGGTGTTGCGAAAGAACTGGACATAGGCCGCCATGACGGCGCGAAGGAGCCGCAGGCGCGATCCCTGCACCCAGGCGCCCGCGATCCCAATTACGACACTCGCCACGATGCAAAGCGCCATCAGCCTGACCGAGGTCAGGAACCCGTTGATGAAACGCGCGCGATCGAACGCGTCATAGAAGATGGTGAGCTTGATGCCGGTGGCGGCGTTAAGCTCGCGAAACCAGTCCCAGAACGGCGTGAGGTCGATCATGGGAGCCGCCTGATCGAAAGATCGGGCTCGCTTGGTTCCGACCAAATCGCAGCGGTGTCATGCCCCGCTTCAAGCGGGGCATCCAGTAGCCCCTGCGCCGCCAATGGAACTGGTGCTGTGCGCCGATCGAAAAGCCGGTGGTTACTGGATCGCCCGCTTGAAGCGGGCGATGACACGAACGGGACCGTTGCAGCGACGTTGCTCACGACAGGTGGCCGGCAAGTCGGGCGCCCGGTCACTTGGCCTCTTCGCGCGCTTTCCTGAGGAAAGCCGACGGCGAGATGCCCCACTTCTTCTCGGTCTCGATGAGCTTGCCGCTGCGGTGCCAGTCCGCGATGGTCTTGGCAATGAACTGCCCCCACGGTCCGTCGCGCTCCTCAAGCTTCACGGCGGCGCCCCATGGCTCGGTCAGGATGGTCTCCAGCGGCATCTCGAAGGCCACCCACTTGGGGTCGGCAAGCCGCTCCTGGAAGGCGGTGTCGTCGTAGACCCAGCCGACGCAATTGCCCTGCTGCAGCGCAGTCTCGGCCTCGTTCTGGCCGCGGAAGGCGACGATGTCGGCGCCGTATTTCTCGGCCACATATTTATTGTAGAAGGCGCCCTGGATGCCGCAGATCTTCTGGTCTTTGAGCTGCTCCCAGCGCTTGAGGGCAACCTTGCGGTTGACGAACACATTGACCCCGGAGGCGTAGTAGCTCGGCTCGATGATGCCGACCGTTTTGCGCCGTTCGTCCGTCACGTTCATCGTGGCGAGCATGAGATCGATCTTGCCCTGCTGCAGGAACTGCATGCGGTTCGCGGAGACCACGGGCTCCAGCTCGAGCTTGACGCCGAGCCGGTCGGCCACGTCCCTGGCAAGATCGGGTTCGAAGCCGACGATGCGGCCGCTTGGATCGCGAAAGCCGAAGGGCTTGTAGTCGGCCTTGGTGCCCGCCACCACGACGCCGCGCTGCTTGATCTTGTCGAGGGTCTGGGCGGAAAGCGAGAAGGTCGCCGCGAAGACCGCAAGCGCGGTAATGACGGCAACGAGAATACGTTTCGACATCGATTGCTCCCCTCGGGGACCATGGTCCAACGATCCGGCGCACGATCGTACAGGCTCGCAGCATGGATGTCATGGCCCCGACAGACGCGCTTGAATTTGCAGTCCGCCGTCGTGCCCGGACTTGATCCCGGGGGTTGTCGCGGGCATCCACGTCTTGCTTGCGGGGGTTCGGCGAGAAAGACGTGGATGGCCGGGACAAGCCCGGCCATGACGCAGGCGCGCGGGGCTGGCGATTATTCGGCTTGCGGTCGCAGGGTCCCGACTTCGTGATGGGTGACCTCGATGTCGCCGATCCGGTCGGGCAGCTTGACGTCTTTCGGCAGGATTCGCCAATTCACCCTGACGGTGAAACGACCCTTGTGCTCGCCGATGCCGACGCCGGCGAAATCCTTAACGTCCTTAAGTTTCTCGATGATCTCGGCCTTGGCGGACCGGGCATCCTCTATGGTCGGTGCAGCCATGGGCTCTCTCGGCGCCTCACATCGAAACGATATCAAGCGCGGTCATGATCCGGGGCAAATGATTGGCATAACTCAGGCCGGTGCCGCCGTTCGCATTCGGGTTGCCGCAAAATATGAGACCGATGGCTCGCATCTGTTGGTCGAGCACCAATGAGCCGCTGTCGCCGTCATCGCTGAATGGCAGTTTCGGTTGCCCCGCTATTTCGATCTGGTGATCAAACGTCGCGTCCCCAATGTCATAGCGTACGACCACGTCGTCAAGTTCGGTGGCGAGTATTTCACCGCGGCGCAAATCGGTGGTTCGGCCGACTTTCGCCACTTTCACCCCCGGCAAAATGGTGTCCTCGCTGCCGATTGTGAATGCGCCGAGTTCTGGCACGATGTTCGGCGTATAAGCTACGCCGCTGTCGATGATGGCGATCGCGGCGTCGAACTGGTTCGGGCCGGGGACATTGAGGGTCGTCGAATCGGCCAGCGCCGCCACCACGTTGTCGGCGTTGCCGCCGTCCAGGGGGCCCGGCTGGGTGATCGGATCGCCGTTCTGTGCCTGACCGCTTTGGGCAAGGATGTGTGAATTACTCAGCATCACCGCCTGCCCGGTCTTGCGGTGACGCGCGATTAAACCCAGGGTTCCGGCGGTCGTCGCGATGTGCCCGACGGAGCAGCCGATGACCAGCGGCCTGCAGATTTTTCGCAGGCCAGCAGGCGGGCCTTGAATGCCGTCGTGGGGGCGCAGGTGACCGATGAATCGCACGTCGATTTCGCCGCGCGCACGCTCACGCAACCGCTCCACCATCGCCTGCAATGCCTTCGATCGCGCCTGCAGGCGCACCGCCAAGGAAAATTCGCCCCGCCTTGTGCTCTTGCCGATGCCGAGCGCGACGCGCTGCAGAGGCGAGGAGCGTTGAGGCATCCGAAGCAGCCGACGCTGCGCGCGCTCCCGCAACTCGCTCGCGATCGGCGCAAAGACCTCAGCGGCAAGTTCGAGTTTGAGCTCTCTCACCGATTGGATATTCACTGCCTATGCCTTCGAATATGATCGGCGGCTCACTTAGAGCGGATTTCAGTGATGTTGAACAATTTATTCGGAGTCATGGCCGGGCTTGTCCCGGCCATCTACGTCTTTTTGGCTCCAAGCTCACAAGAAAGACGTGGATGCCCGCGACAAGCGCGGGCATGACGCTGGAGAGGGGAATCGATCGCTCTAGCGATGATGGTCGCTTGCTCCTTCGGTAACAATGCGCATTTGGCCGAATTTGAGCGGCGGATAGATTTCCGGTCCGGAGCCCTGCCCGCGGATACGATGCGGGATCAGTTGGACGGTGATTTGCTCGCCGGCATATTTTTTTGCCGCTGCGGTGATGTCGAAGGTCAGAGTTCGGCTTGGCCATGCGATGCGGCCGCCGGAGAGGAGCGCCGAAAAAGTTCCAATGCTGGTGCCGAGTTCGTCGGGCGGCGCGTTGGCGGGCTTGACGAAGACGCTGACCGTCATCGGCTGCGTGGGCGCCTCGACCTCGGTGATCTCAAGGATCTTCCGTTCAGTTTCATCGGGAGCGGCTTCCGGCCGCAGCGGAACGCTGATGGTTTGCCGGCCCACCGCCGGCGGGCGGCTGGACGCTGATTCTGCCGATGCCACGGGGCCTACTGCTCCGGTTCGAAAGACGTTGAGATTGTCGTAAACATAGCCGAGCTTCGTCGTATCAAGCACGTCGCTCATCGGCACGTCGATCGGCGTGCCGTCGATCCAGGTGAACACGAAATGATGGTTGAGAAAATGCTCCGATGTCGGCTCGGTGGCCTTGCGGGCTGGATCTTGTCGCCAGATTTCCCACAGGCGGTCGAGATTGCCGTGATGGGCGAAAAAGATCGGGTCGCGGCCGGCCGTCGTGAAGTCCGTCATGTCTCCAGCGCCCTGACCGCTCGTGCCGCCCACATAGTTGTGGACATCTCCGTGCGGCGTGCGTTCCAGCCGGTTGTTGTCGTAGGCGCCAAACGGATTCGGGCGCCTGATGCCGCCAAAGCTGCCCCGGATCTGGCCTGGCGTCCTTGCTTCGAAGCGTCGAACCGAAAGCGCTGCAACGCCGAAGGGCCCGAACACCGGGTCATCGGGAAAGTAATCGACCTGGTCGTCTCGCAGCCCCTGTGGCACCGTGTAGCGGACCGCATTCGACAGCGAGCTTCCGGGTCGCGCAAATGCCTGAGGAATGTGACGGTCGCTGCTCCAGTTCCAATATGGATAGCTGAAGCTGTCGTCGCCTGATATCGCCCGAATCTTTCGCTCGGTCACCGAGATATAGGCGCGATGCCAAGTGAGGAACCAGTAGCAGTAGTGCATCTGACTTGCGTCATCGTCCGGGATCGAGCAGAAATCCCGGTGGGTGTTTGCATTTGGCAACCATCCTCTCGGGTCGTTCTCGTCAGCGGCGGAGCGATCCATCATTTCCTGGACAGCTGCCTCGAAATTGGCGAGCCGCGTCGCATCCTGGGCAAAGGTGACAATGTCCATGCGGGTTCGCGGCGTCTGTCCGAATACCGAGGGTGCCGCCAGCCCCAGGGCGGCGGCCCCCGCAATGGCCGTCGTCCCTCCCACAAACGAGCGTCGTGATGGTGCGAATAGCGTTGAATTATCGTGCGGGTAATCGTTCATCGGAGCATCCCTGCCACACTGTTTTGAAGGTGTATGCTGCCGGCCGCCTCATGGAACGGCCGTCGAGCAACACAAATCTCAATTCATGAGCCGATTGACATGTCAATTCTTATGTCAATTCATATTGAAAATATATTATCTCCCGTTTTGTGAGATATATTACACAGCTATGAAACAAAATAAATACTCGGCGTTGTGGCAACGCTGACGTGCCGGGTAGGGTGGGCAAAATCGCTGGCCGCAGCGGAGATGTCTTGCGGATCAGCGCCTGCGATTTTGCCCACGCTGTCGAACGGCAACTTGGACCGCGTGGGCAAAGGCGCACGGCAGTTCCTGCGAGATGCCGCGCGCTGTGCGATGCGCACCCTACGCTCCTACGGTGCCGCGTACCAGAGTAGCCGTCCGCCCTTCCGTTTTTGGTTCCACACGGCCGCGGGAAGGAATTAGAATGGCGGCGTGCCCCATCCGTAAAAGTCGTCCATCAAATCACCGGAGGAAACCAATGGCGTTCGATTTCAAGGTCAATGGCAAGGCGGTGCACTCCGATGCACCGGCGAGCATCCCGCTGTTGTGGGTGATCCGCGAGGAACTCAAGCTGACCGGCACCAAATTCGGATGCGGCACTGGCTTGTGCGGCGCCTGCATGGTGCATGTCGACGGCAAGCGCGCCTTCTCGTGCCAGACTCAGGTGTCGCAAGTCGCCGGCAAGGCCGTGACCACCATCGAGGGGCTGTCGCCGGATTCTTCGCATCCGATACAGAGGGCGTGGCTCGCCGAGCGGGTGCCGCAATGCGGCTACTGCCAGTCCGGCCAGATCATGAGCGCCGCCGACCTGCTGGCGCACAATCCGAAGCCTGACCGCAGCCAGATCGTCGACCACATGAGCACCAACATCTGCCGCTGCGGCTCCTATCAGCGCATCGTCCGCGCCATCGAGCGCGCCGCGAAGGAGGCCTGATCATGACGATCCAGACTAGCAATGCGGACATCAGCCGCCGCGGTTTCATGATCGGCGCCGCCGGATTCACCTTCGCGGTGGCATTGCGCCTGCCGGCCGGCACGGCCAAAGCGGCCGGCAAGGATGCAGTCTTGAGTCCGTGGGTGACGATCTCGACCGACGATACAGTCGCAATCATGTCGCCGGCGGCCGAGATGGGGCAGGGGTCGCTGACCTCGCTGCCGCTGATACTCGCCGAGGAACTCGATGCCGATTGGTCGAAGGTGCGCATCGTGGTGGCGCCGCCGAACGACGAACTCTACAAGAACCCGGCATTCGGCTACATGTACACCGCCGGCAGCAATGCCGTGACGGCCTACTTCAAGGATCTGCGCCGGTTCGGCGCGCAGGTGCGCAAGGTGCTGCTCGCGAATGCCGCGAGGCACTGGAGCGTTCCGGTTGCAGAGCTGACAACCGAACCGAATGTCGTCGTTCATGCCAAATCGGGGCGTCGTCTGACCTATGGCGAGATCGCAGCCTTTGCGGAGGTGCCCGCCAAGGCGCCGGAAGTTGCCGAGAGCGAGCTGAAGAAGACGGATCAATTCCGCCTCATCGGCAAGGACGTGATGCGCGTCGAACTGCCGCAAAAGATCAACGGCACCGCACAATACAGCATCGATGTGCAGGTGCCGGACATGTTGTATGGCGCGATTCTGCGCTCGCCCGTGGAAGGCGGGGCGCCCGACGCGATCGACGATGCGAAGGCAAAGGCGGTCGCCGGCGTGGTGCGGATCGTGCCGCTGCCCTACGGGGTCGGCGTCATCGCCGAGACGCCGTGGGCGGCGTTCGATGCCAAGGAGGCCCTCAAGGTCACCTGGACTCGCACCGGCAAGGCCTGGGGCTTCAACAGTGAAAAGGCGCTCAACGACTTTGCGGCCGCGGCGCGGGATATGTCGGAGCCGACCAAGCTTTGGGCCAAGGAAGGCGACGCGGTGGCGGCCCTGCAGACGGCCGCGACGGTCGTCGATGGCGAGTATCGCAACGACCTCGTCTATCACGCTCAGATGGAGCCGCTCAACGCGGTCGCCTCCGTCTCTGCCTCAGGCGACGCCTGCGAACTATGGTGCGGCGTGCAGTCGAAGACCATTGCCGTGACGGTTGCGGCCGCTGCGCTCAAGACCACGCCGGACAAGATCACCTATCACGACATGCTGATGGGCGGCGGCTTCGGGCGGCGCGGTCACCGCGACGAAGAATACGTCCATGATGCCGTGGTGCTGTCGAACGCCGTGAAGAGACCCGTCAAGCTGATGTGGACGCGCGAGGACGACGTCCGCAACGGGCGCTTCAATCCTTTATCGGTGCACTACCTGCGGGCCGGGTTCGATGCGGCCGGCAAGCTGATCGCCTTCCATCATCGCAAGGCCTGCGACGAGGTCACGGCGTTTCAGGACCCGGTGCGCTACGAGCGCGCCAAGGGCCGCGACGTCATCTCGTTTGTCGGCATCGACGCGCCCTATTACGCGATCCCCAACCGGCTGGGCGAGGCGGTGCCGCGAGAAAGCGGCCTGCGCACGTCGAGCCTGCGCGGCATCTCGCATCTGACCAACATCTTTGCGATCGAATCGTTCATGGACGAGCTGGCGCGCAAGCGCGGGGTCGATCCGGCGGCGTTCCGGCGCGATCTGGTCAAGACCAATCCGCGCGCGCTCCACATCATCGACCGGGTCGCCCATATGGCCGACTGGAGCAGGAAACGGGACGGAAGCGCGCTCGGCTTCACCTACATGAACTATTCGGGGACGCAGATCGCGCTGGTGGCCGAGGTGTCGGTCGATCGCAAGACCGGCGTGGTGCGGATCCCGAACGTGTGGACGGCGCTCGATCCCGGCATCGCGGTCCAGCCCGACAACATTGTGGCGCAGACCGAGAGCAGCATCGTCTACGGGCTCGGGTTCGCGCTCTTCGAGCGGATCACGATCGATGACGGTGCGGTCCAGGAGTCGAACTTCTACGACTATCACGTGCCGCGCCTGAACGAGGTCCCGCAGATGTTCATCGAGGTGGTGGCGACCGACAACCATCCGACCGGCGTCGGCCAGATGGCGACCCCGCTGGTCGCGCCGGCGATTGCCAACGCGGTCGCGGAGCTTACGGGCGCGCGGCTGCGGGAGACCCCGATGTCGCCGGATCGGGTGAAGAAGGCGCTAGGATAGCTTGAGAGCCTCTATTTGGCGACGGGCGGCGTTATGCGCCGTCCTGCTGCTATCAGAGATAGGTGACAGAGCACAAACAATACTTTAGATTGCAATACGGATCGGCGGCCGCTCGCTGATAGACACGTAAACCTATCTGCTGGTGGCCAGTATGACTATATTCAATAACGAGTTCGAGTGGGACGAGGCCAAAGCGCGGTCCAATCTTCGACGGCACAGAATCAGCTTTCTTCAAGCCTGCCGTGTCTTCGACGATTTCTTCGCACTTATCGAACAGGACCTTAGCGAGGACTACGGCGAGGATCGCTTTCTTGCTACCGGCACAGTCGAAGGCGTGATTCTTACCGTTGTGTATACAGAGCGCCGAGAGCGGATTCGAATTGTCTCGGCGCGAAAGGCCAGCAGTGATGAGCAAAGAAAATACTATCGTGGCCAAACGTCGTCCTGACGGGACGCTTGTTCAAGTGCTGCCTGACGGCACGACGCGCCCATTTCCTCCCGATGAGACCGATTGGTCCGCCCTTCGCACCATGAGCGATGCGGAAATCAACGCAGCTGCGCTCAGCGACCCCGATAATCAGCCATGGTCACGTCAGAGTCAGGCGCATCTTCGGCGCGTGCCTCAGGTCAAGGTGATGCGTCGCGCACTTGGGCTTACGCAGGAGGAGTTCTCGGCGCGATACCTGATTCCGCTCGGCACTTTGAGGGATTGGGAACAAGGCAAGGCAGAGCCCGACCAAGCCGTGCGCGCCTATCTCACGGTTATCGCGCGCGAGCCAGAAGTCGTGCGGCGTGCACTGCAATTCCGGCCAGCGTCACCGCCAACCTAGGACGACCGAGCGAGGATTTTCATGGCGACCGTCACCATTTCGCTCCCGAAATCCCTCAAAGAATTTGTTGACGTGCAGGTCGCGAGCAAAGGGTACGGAGACGCGAGCGAATATCTCTGCAGCTTGCTGCGAGAGGCGCAGCAGGCGGAGGCGGACGCGCGGCTGGAGGCACTGTTGCTGGAGGGGCTGGCGTCCGGCGATCCGATCCCAATTGACGAAAAATTCTGGAGCAAGCTGAGGGCTGAAACAGAGCAGCTGGTTGAAGCGCGAAAGACCGGAAAGAAGAACGGTTGAAAACTCTCGGTTCTCCCTCCACGAGAACGACATTCGTAAGCAAATCGAGTCGAGTTCGACTTGCCGTGCGCGCGCCGCCTAAGCATGATTGACGTGATGATCCACGTGCGGCCCGCACCAGCCGGGCAGGTAGCTCGCCTCCTCGCTTTTGGCGAGCTTCATGGCCTGCTTGAGGGCCTTCGCGAAATCATCCTCGGCGAGCGACCGGCTGATGCGGCGCCGCATGAAATCCGCCCACAGGAACTCGCTGAACGGCGTGATGTCCTTGGCGAATCCGCCGATGCGGCGTAACTCGCCGGCGACGCTGCGGAAGGGATCGTCCTTGAGCCCGGAGATCTTGCCGGGAATGTCTTCGAAATCGCGCCGGCGCCCGGAGGCATCGTAGGGATGCACCCAGGCGCGATTATCGAGGTAGACCCAGAATTCGTCCTTGGACAGCGTCCGCAAGTCCACGACGGCGGACACCAGCACGTTCTCGACGCCCTCATTGTGCAGCGCCAGCGACAGATGATGATGGTCGAGCACGTACAGGCGGTCCTTGGGGCCGCGAATGACGGGAATCATGTGCCGGCCGAGGAATTCGGCGCGCTTTTTCGGGTCCTGCTGCTGCCAGCTCTTCTGCTTGGCCTGGACCTCGCGCATGCCGACCGTGATCTGGGTCGGCCGCAGTTCGATGAGGGGGACGGTATGCAGGACAGGTTCACGGACCGCGACCATGTTCAATCTCCCAGGCGTAGGGTGGGCAAAGTCGCATCGCGGGCGGGACTCTAGCGTGTTGAGACGCTGCAGGCGATGCGACTTTGCCCACGCGGTCAAACGGCGAGATCAGTCGGCGTGGGCAACGGCGCCAAGCAGCACCGTTGCCCACCCTACGAGCGGCTTCCAGCCTCACCGTATCGCCGCCGGGGCGACCGTCGAGCCGGTGGCGCCCTGGAGCTTGAGCGGCTGCATCACGAACGCGAACTCGGAGACGTTCTTGGCGGCGAGTTCGTCGAGCTTGAGGTTCTCCAGGAGGTGCACGCCATAGACCACCAGTGCGATCTGGTGCAGCGGCAGCGAGATCAGCTTGTCGGGATTGGGGTTGACCTCGACCGGCGCGGTGTCGGCGCCGAGCAGGATCGGATCCTTGGCGATCAGGAATTCCGCGGCCTTGACGCCGATGCCGGGATTGCCCTTGCCGTAGCGTCCAGGGTCCATATTCCACAGCTTGCCCCAGCCGGTGTGAACGATGATCGCATCGCCCGGCTGGAACGTGAGGTTCTGCTTCTTGATTGCGCCTTCGAGGTCCTCGACGGTAATCTCGTAAGTGTCGCCCAGCATGGGGACGCCCTTGTAGCCGGCGACGTCGATCATCACGCCACGGGTCATCAGCATGCCGACCTTCTCGATGCCGAGCTTGGTGAAGCCGTTGCGCGTCGCGATGTCCTCGGTCTTGAAGCAATTGTAGTGGACGTTGTTGTGGGTCTGGTGGGCGAAACCGTCGAATTGCGTGCCGACCTGGCCCATCTCGGCGATGATCAGCTCCTCATTGCCGTTGCGCTTGTTGGCGAGGTCGCTCACCGCGGTGCGCTTGACCTGCATGTCGTATACGCGACCGGCCGCGAGCGGCATCTGGGCATTGAGGGGATGGCTGAGTTCGATCACCTCTCCGGTCTTGATCTGCTTGACGGCGTTGAGGACAGTCTGCGGCTTCATGTGGTTGGCGGCGCCGCGCTCGTCGCCGGCGCCCCATTTGGACGGACAGCGCGCGCTGTCTGCCGGCGGCAGCCAAGAGGGCGTTTGAGATGGCGTCTGGGCAACGGCGGCGCCGGTCAGCAGCAGGGTCGCAAGCACGGTGCTGAGCGTCAAAGGCTTCATGGTGATCCTCCCCGATGTTCGGACTTCGCTTGAATGTGATCGATGTAGGATTTCGACTTTGGTGTCGACGCTGGCACTCTGACTTTATCGTCTGCGATGGCGGTCGACCACCTCCCGCAAATCGAGTGCTGTCGCGGGTCCCCTCCTTGACTTTTGTTCACTTTTTGTTCTAAATGCTCCAAACGGAGCTGCAACCCATGCTCGACGAAGCCCTTTCCTTCAGAGTCGTTCGGACCAGGTCGCACGACGAGTTCCGGCGGCGCGCCGATGAATGCCGCCGTCTCGCCGCTGCGGCGCGCAATGCCAGGGACAGGGCATTTTGGCTGGGATTGGTTGAGCGGTGGCAGGCGCTAGAGAATCTTCAGCAGCCCGCCGCCACTTTACCTCCGCCGCTTGCCAGGGAGGGTAGAGTGGGGGCGGCTCGCACTGCGAAGGCGGTCCGAACTGTCCACGGCAGGTGATTTCGACGTGACGCTCTCGCAAGCATGGACCTTGCAAAGCAATGGCCCCGGCTGCGGGAGGAATGGCAGCCGGGGCAGGGTCCAGGTCTGCAAAACGGAGGCAACCGTTCTGAGCCTCCTGGTAGGCTAGGCGATTGCGGGGCTCTTTCAAGCCGCAATTTTTGACACAACGTGGCGATTTTTAGGTCAATAGAATACCAGCCATCGTTCGTGATGACCGATCTCTTGGCTTCCGCATCCGCCGCGCCTCCGCGAAAGGTCGTCGAGGCGTGGGCCAAACAGCAGCCTGACAAACCCTCGGTGTCGGAAGCTATCGGCACCTAGAGACCAGGCTCGCTGCCGCGCCGAAGCCCAAGTGGGTCCAGGCAAACTGAGGGAGGATGACAATGTGTCAATTCACGATTTCCGCCGCGGCGGCGACGGTGGTTGCGGCTTTGTTGGCCTCGGTCCCGGCGCAGGCTGATAGCCTCAATGGCGCTTCAGCGACAAATGGAAATCAGTGCTTCAAATTTTCGCCAACGAGCGGCTCTCGGGACTCGCGGTGGGGCTATTGGAGCGCCTGTCCGCAGACGGCAAGCGCGGCTGTAGCTCCAGCTCCCCGGCAGGTTCGGCGGCATCGCTCCGCATCGCGTTAACGGGTCTCCCTCCCAGCGCATGAATCGTCGCGTGAGCGTTCGAGCCATGCGCTGGACTTTTTGAGTTCGCCGTATGGTGCGAAGAGTGTTTGCGGCAACTGGTTCGGAGACAGGAGTGCGTTGTCAGGCGCCCCGGCTTGGTAGCGCACTCTTAATTGTTCGACCGGACGGGCGCGCGACGACGCATGCTCCTGCAGCGTTCACAGACGCATGTGGAAAAAGCGCTTCGAAATTTGGTCTGCGATCCCTGCCACTGCAAACATGGTCGCAAGCGTGACGACCCAAAACCCGATGCGGCCGACGACCGGGGCGAGCAAGGAACCAAGTTCATAGCCCGCAGCCAGCCCCGTAAACCCCATCGCAAGACGCACCACTTGCCTCATGCCCCCTCCGTTGGAAACGATCGCCGTATAAAAGCGCCCGGGACACGTAATCCCAGTGCGTGGAGAGGCCTGCGGAGGCGGCCGTTCTGAGGCCTCCTGGTGGGCCGGGTGATTGGGGGGCTCTTTCAAGCTGCAATTTTTGACACTGCGTGGCGATTATTAAGTCAATAAATATCAGCCCATTGTACGCGACTACTCATCCCCTGGTGTTTTGCCGACGGCCCACCCCAGACCGGCTGCAGATGAGGCACCCATGTGTCAGGCATTGAGTCCAATCAAAGGCCGCTATATGGCTAGGGTTGGGTACCAAGTCCGCTGTATCTTAGGGTTGGCCTCCTGGGCCGCCATTTCATTTCAGCGTCGCCACCGGGCTTCGTTTTTTCATGCAATTGCCACTCTCCCATTTTCAAAGGCACCAGCTCGAGGTCATCGCGCGGGTCACGCCCCACGCGATGGCTGGTCACATCCTGAACACGACCGTCCTGGCTGTTGCGGTGGCCGGCTCAATCCCGACCGTCCAGCTGATCATCTGGTGCATCTATTCCTATGCGGTCGCCTTGGCCGTGCTCTATCGCCATGGGAGGAACCGCGCGCGAGTCCCGAAAAACTTTCAGCGAGCGGCCGGCAGAGCGACAACCTACGCTTTTTTCCTGGCCCTGCCATGGGCCAGCATGGCCGTCCTGCACCTGGGTGCGTTGGCGCACGACGAAGAGTTGATCCTGGTCGCCCTCGGCGTCGGAATGGCGGCGAGCGGCACGATCCTCCTGTCCGCAGTGCCTGCGGCGGCGTTCAGCTACATGTCGGGAATCTTGATCCCGACGGCGGTGAAGTGCCTCGTCCTCCTCAACCCGAAGGGTTACGTGCTTCTCGGGATTCTGGCCCTCAGCTACTGGGGGTTCCTGGCCGCTCTCATCGCCAAGATCACGCGCGAGATCAATGAACGCAAGAAGGCGGATGTTGCACTTGAGGAGAGTGAGGCGAGGTTGCAGGAGGCGCTTACGGCCGGTCAGGTGGTGGCTTTCACATGGGAGCCCGGTACCGGGTTGTCGCGGCGTAGCGAAAATGCTCCCCAGGTCCTCGGGTTCAAACCGAACCGGGGCACCCATGGTGAGGCCGACGATTTCCTCGCCCGTGTACATCCGGAGGATCGCGCGGGCTTCGCTGCACGGATCAGGGGCCTTTGCGTTGAGAACCCGTCCTATTCGACGTTTTTTCGCTTCATTCGCCCGGACGGGCGTGAGGTCTGGCTCGAGGAGACGGGTAAGGCGGAATTCGACGCAACCGGTGGCTATTTGCGTCTCAAGGGATTGACCCGGGACATTACCGAGCGAAAGCGGGCGGAAGAACGCCAGCGCATGCTCATCTGCGAGCTCGACCACCGCGTCAAGAACGTGCTCGCTTCCGTCGCCACTGTTGCGCGGCGCACCCGAGAGGACAGCGGCTCGATGGACGAGTTCTTGCAAGTATTCGATGGCCGCATTCAGTCGATGGCAAATGCTCACAGGTTGCTCAGCCGCAGCAACTGGCACGGCGTGAGCCTTGCCGATCTCGTTCGCAAGGAGCTTGCGCCCTGCGTCGGAGAGGGCAGCGCAAGCGTGGAAGGCCCTGAGGTATTGTTGTCTCCAGAAGCCACCCAATCGGTGGCGATCGTGCTGCACGAGCTCGTGACCAATGCGTCAAAGTATGGCGCGCTGGCGACGAAGCATGGTCGCGTCTCGGTGCGCTGGGATTGGCAACGGGACAGCCAAGCCGCGCGGCGGCTGCTGCTGGAATGGGTCGAGACCGGCGGTTCGCCCATCATCCCGCCAGGCCACGCGGGCTATGGCACCGACGCGATCCGCAACCTCATTCCTTACGAGCTCGGCGGTGTGGTCGACCTCGCCTTCGAGGCGGCGGGCTTGCGCTGCAGAATAGAGCTTCCCTCCAGTGCCTTAGCATAGGCTTAG
>Ga0137359_10000925_pt1 | contig 22776 bp, 21 predicted proteins | sample Mad1_40_16metaG_FD_108281 | JGI IMG/M metagenome (GOLD analysis project Ga0137359, IMG submission 108281) | Vadose zone soil microbial communities from Angelo Coast Range Reserve, California, USA - Mad1_40_16 metaG | ecosystem: Environmental > Terrestrial > Soil > Vadose zone | place: USA... | reverse complement strand
GGCAGCTCGGCCTCGCGGCCGATCGGCTGGTGACTCTCCGTCAGATCCACAGCAGCGCTGTTGTCATAGTAGAAAGGACCTGCCCTCGCGAGGCCGCGCCTCAGTCTGTTGGGATTGTCTCTCGGGTTCCCTTCATCGCGCTCGGCGTGCTTACCGCCGATTGTGCCCCGATCTTGTTCCGGGATCCCGTTGCCAACGTCATCGGAGCGGCGCATGGCGGTTGGCGCGGCGCTCTCGGCGGCGTGGTCGAGGCCACGATCGAGCAGATGGAGGCGATCGGCGCAGAGCGCGGCCGCATCCGCGCGGCGATCGGCCCTTGCATCGCTCGCAGCTCTTACGAGGTCGGGCAGGCATTTCCACAGCGATTTCTCGCGCAGGATACGTCCAGCAAATCGTACTTCGCACCGGCCATGCGCACCGGCCATTTCATGTTCGATCTGCCGGGCTATATCGAGCATCGGCTCGCTCACGCGGGAATCGGGACCGTGCAACAGTCCTATTACGACACCGTTGCAGAGGAAGAGCGGTTCTTCAGCTATCGGCGTAGCTGCCTGCGTGGCGAGCCCGCCTACGGGCGCGGGCTCTCCGCGATCGTGCTGAAACCATAGGGGCGCCGCTTTCCTCGACAGTTCGTCAGTTTCTGGGGTTAAGTGCCTCATCAATCATTGTTTTCTGCTTCTCTGGTCGGCTGGTCACCTGTGCGCTGCTCTGATGATCGGCAGTACCCGTCTGCTTAATCGCGACACAGCCGCGGCGGGGCTCCTGCTGCTTGCAGGCTGCCAGCCGCTGCCACACCCGTTCGCCGACGATGTGCCACGGCGGGGCTCGCCCATGCTGCTGTTGCGTGACAGCGCGAGTGTGACGATCGCGCCGATCAACGGCATGCCGCGGGCGACGGCGGAAAAGCTCGGACCGGCAATGGCGAGCGCGCTTCAGGAGCGGGAAATTGCGGCGAGTGACAAAACAGCCAGCATCGGCAGCTATGAGCTTGTCGGCAGAATTCAGGAGATGCCGGCTTCCGATGGCAAGGCTGCGCTGGTGGCGTTTTGGGAGCTGCGCGATCCTTCGGGCCAGCGCCTTGGCGAGCGCGCCGAGCGGCTAGAGGCAGCGGCGGCCGATTGGCAGCAAGGGAGCGATGACGCGGTTGCCCGTCTGGCGGCGGCGAGCGCGGCGCAGCTCGCCGCCCTGCTGCAGGACGACGCCCCGACCGAGGCCGAGATCGGTGGACGCACTCGGCTCCAGATCGGCGGTGTTGCAGGCGCCCCGGGCGATGGCGGAGAATCGCTGGCAAAGGCAATTACTGAGCTCTTGAAAAAGCAGGATCTCGTTATCACCACCGATCCGCAGACCAAGGCCGATCTCGTCCTCGACGCCGATGTCGCCATCTCCAAGCCCAGAGCGGGTAAGCAGAATGTCAAGATCCTCTGGCATGTGCGCCGCAAAGACGGGGACGAGATCGGCACGGTCGGGCAGGAAAACGACGTCCCGACCGGGCTGCTCGACGGCGCCTGGGGGGATGTCGCCTACATGGTTGCCGTTTCGGCGCAGGATGGGATCATGGAGCTTGTCGCCCGCGGCGCACCGCAACCGACCGGGAAGTCCTGAGAGACGCGGTTGCCATACCCTATGCGGGCTGCTAAATACCTGCGAATGAAGATCCTCGCCTGCAACGGCAATCGGCCGCTCGCCGTAGCTATTTCTGACTATCTAGACCTCCTGCTTACCAAGGCGAGCGTCCGCCGCTTTTCAGATATGGAGGTGTTTGTCGAGATCCAAGAAAACGTGCGAGGCGAGGACGTTTTCGTGATCCAACCGACGTCATACCCGGCGAACGACAATTTAATGGAGCTGCTCGTCGCCCTCGATGCGCTGAAACGCGGCTCCGCGCGCCGCGTCACCGCGGTGGTGCCCTATTACGGCTATGCGCGACAAGATCGCAAATCAGGTCCGCGCACCCCGATTTCCGCCAAGCTAGTCGCCAATATGATCACCGCGGCGGGCGCCGACCGCGTTCTCACTCTCGACCTCCATGCCGGGCAGATTCAGGGCTTCTTCGACATCCCGACCGACAATTTGATCGCGGCGCCGCTTCTGGTGAAAGACATCCAAGAGTATCATTCGCGCGAAGATCTCGTCGTTGTCACGCCCGATGTCGGCGGGGTTGTGCGCGCCCGGGACATCGCCCGCCGGCTCGACGCGGATCTCGTTATCGTTGATAAGCGCCGCGAGCGCGCTGGGGTCTCTGCCGTCGTGAATATCATCGGCGACGTCGCCGGGCGGCGCTGCGTCCTGATCGACGATATCGTCGACACCGCGGGCACGCTGTGCAACGCGGCGGCGGCGCTGATCGATGCCGGGGCTTCCAGCGTGTATGCCTATGTCACCCATGGAGTGCTGTCGGGGGATGCGGTACAGCGCGTCGTCGCCTCACCGATCGAGATGCTGGTCATCACCGACAGCATCGTTGCGACCGAAGCGGTTCGCGAGGCCCACAATATCCGCCAGGTAACGATTGCTCCGCTAATGGCTGAGGCGATCCGGCGGATCAGCGAGGAGAGATCGGTCTCGAGCCTGTTCGATTGAGTTCCGGGACTGCCGGGGCGGGATGGCGCCCCGAGGGCTGGCATTGATCCGGTCCTGCCATCATCTTAAACCGCTCACTATGTTGCCGTTATGAGGAGCGACGATCCATGCCCGAGATAACCACCCTGAGCGCGGAGCCGCGCGCCCGAGCCGGAAAGGGGGCCGTCCGGGCCACCCGGCGTGCAGGGCGCGTCCCGGGCATCGTTTACGGCGACAACAAAGAGCCGGTGCTGATCAGTCTGGAGCCGCGTGAATTGTCCCGCGCGCTTGCCAATCGCGGGTTCTTTGCGACCCTGGTGGACGTAACCGTGGACAATGTCGTCCATCGCACGCTGCCCCGCGACGTGCAATATCATCCGGCAACCGACGCGCCGCTGCATGTCGATTTTATGCGGGTGGGAGGTCATACTCGGGTGACGGTCACCGTACCAGTCGTCTTCGCCAACCCGGAGATGTCGCCGGGCATTCGTCGCGGGGGCATTCTGAACATTGTCCGCCACGGTATCGAGTTGAGCTGTCCCGTCGACAAGATCCCGGATCATCTGGTCGTCGAGCTCAACGGGCTCGACATCGGCGAGAGCATCCATGTCAGCCGGGTGATCATACCGGAGGATTGCCGCCCGACGATCACCGAGCGCGATTTCACGATCGCCAGCATCGCTGCGTCCTCGGCGGTGCGTGAGGAAGCGGCTGCCGCGGCGACCGCGGTCCCCGACGCCGAACAGCCCGCCGCAAGCTGAGTTCGCTGGCCGAGGGGTGCCGCGGCACCGATTGGTTGGTCATGCGCCTCGTTGTCGGTCTCGGCAATCCGGGCTCTCGCTACGCCCGAAACCGGCACAATGTCGGTTTCATGGCGGTCGACGCGATCGCCCGAAAGCACGGCTCCCCAGGATTTCGCAGTCGGTTCAAGGGCGAACTCGCGGAGGGGCCGATCGGCGGCGAGCGGGTGCTGCTGCTCAAGCCGCAGACCTTTATGAACCTTTCCGGCGAGTCAGTCGGCGAAGCTGCACGGTTTTTCAAGATCTTGCCTTCGGAGATCGTTGTCATACATGACGAGATCGATTTGCGCCCCGGCAAGCTCAGGGTGAAGCTCGGCGGCGGCAGCGCCGGCCATAACGGCTTGCGCTCGATCGACACTTTGCTGGGACCAGACTACTGGCGGGTGCGGATCGGGGTCGGGCACCCGGGAATAAAGGAGCTCGTTCAGCCCTACGTCTTGCAGAATTTTTCCGGCGAAGAACTGGCCGGCTGGGTCGAGCCGCTGCTCGGCGCAGTGGCGGAAATGGTTCCGCTCCTCTTGTCCGGTGCGCCCGACGCCTTCATGAGCGAGGTGGCGCGCCGCTTCGCGCCGCCGGATGAAGATCCCGCTCAGTCCTAGATGAATGGCCTAAGCTTATGGGTTTCAGTTGTGGCATTGTCGGATTGCCGAATGTCGGCAAATCGACCCTGTTCAATGCGCTCACCGCAACCGCTGCCGCAGAAGCGGCGAATTACCCGTTTTGCACCATCGAACCGAATGTCGGCCGGGTCGCCGTGCCGGACGAGCGGATCGAGACTTCTGCACGCCTCGCAAAATCGGCAAAAATCATCCCGACCCAGCTTGAATTTGTCGATATTGCCGGGTTGGTTCGCGGCGCCGCCCGCGGCGAGGGACTCGGCAACCAGTTCCTCGGACATATTCGAGAGGTCGACGCCATCGCCCATGTCCTGCGTTGTTTCTCGGATGGCAATGTCGTCCATGTCGAAGGCTCGGTCGATCCGATTCGCGATGCCGAGACGGTCGAGACAGAGCTGATGCTCGCCGACCTCGAAGGTCTCGAGCGGCGGACGTTGCAGATGGTGAAACGGGCGCGTGGCGGCGACAGGGAAGCCAAAACTCAGCTCGAAATTGCCGAAACCGTGCTGGCGGCGCTGCGCGAAGGCCGGCCGGCCCGTGGTGTCCTCGTAGGGCCGGAGCGACAGAGGGACCTCAATGCATTGCAGCTGTTGAGTGCCAAGCCGATCCTTTACATCGCTAATGTCGACGAGGCGAGCGCCGGCTCGGGCAACGCCGAGAGCGGTCGGGTCGCCGACTATGCGTCCTCGCGCGGCGCGCGCTCGGTCGTGATTTCGGCGGCAATCGAAGCGGAGCTCGCGCAACTGACCGAAGCCGACGAGAAGCACGAATTTCTGGCAACCCTCGGGCTCCACGAGGCCGGTCTCATCCGCGTTATTCACGCCGGCTACACGCTCCTCGATCTGGTCACCTTTTTTACCGTCGGCCCCAAGGAAGCGCATGCCTGGACGGTCGAGCGGGGAACCAAGGCACCGCAGGCCGCCGGCCGAATCCACACCGATTTCGAGAAAGGCTTCATCCGGGCCGAGACGATCGCCTATCCCGATTTCGTCTCGTACGGCGGCGAGCAGGGCGCCAAGGACGCCGGCCGCATGCGCCTCGAAGGCGCCGAGTATGTCGTGCAGGACGGCGATATCATGCATTTCCGCTTCAACGTATAGGCTGTGTGCCCGAAGTCGCTTGTCCAGCTCCAGGCGATACGGCATCAAATCGCGCTTGCAATCGGCCTCCGATAATCTGGTGATCGCGGTCAACACCGGAAGACGGTCATTTTTCGGAGAAGAAGAGCATGGCACCGTTGGCCTCACGCGCGGGTACGACGAGGCTGCCGTCCGGCATCTCGTCAAAGGCGATCTGCCACTGCGTGAAATAATCGGCCGTATGGTCGCGCCGCTCGATGGCGAGCTCCAGCGAGATTATACCAGGCAGCGGAACATCGGAATCGAGATCGAGCACCGGATGCATAGCCAAGAAGTCGTCGGGTGTGCTGAACACGATCCGGTGCCGCCCGACATGAACGCAGGCGATGGCGTCGGTTGTGGTCACCTGCTGAATCCCGAACAGCCGGTCATAGGGCTCCAGGAGCGCGGCGGTATTCTGGACCAGGACATGTATGCTCTTTAGCCCGCGGGCACCGTTCGGATGAATCAGCCATTCGGGTCGCCGCATCAGCTCGGGTGTCAGGTGAGCGCAGATAAAGCTGTCTAGCCCTGGGGTCTCTTCCTGCGGAAGGGACAGCAAGCTGAAACGCGGCACGACAGTGCCCTCCGGCAGCTCCAGCTGACGGCCGAGGGACCTCGGCTCGGAGGGGTGGAGCTGTAGACCCACCAGTGCCGAACGTACCTCCTCTGGTGCCCCGCTCGGCGCGAACGCGGTCGCCATCACTCCTTCACGGCGCACGAGAAAAGCGTCGAGGCGCTGTACGAAGTCGTTCGGATCGACGATGCCGAGGAGCTCGAGGTAATCGGAGGGAAACATAATGCAATAATTAGCCGTGCCTTGGCCGATATGCCGCCCGCGCGGCGACAGAGCGAAGCCGAGCCGGCTCCAGCCGAGCCGGGCGAGTTCGAGATCGCGAACGCCGATGATGACGTGGTCGATACCCGCTATGCCGTTGCGCATTGCTCGCCCCCTCGGTGCGGTCGCCGGTAAGCTTAGCGGCCTCCCGGTTCAGAGGCCAGGAGACCAATAGGGGAGACGCCAATGCCTTTCGCCACGTTGCGACGAGTGTTTCGGCACGAGGCGGCGAGCGGGGTCGTGCTGATGCTGACCTCGGCGCTTGCCCTCGTGCTCGCCAACTCGCCCTTGGCCGGCTTTTACGATTTGCTGCTGAGCGTGCACGCCTCGGTGCGCATTGGCGATTTCGGCATCGACAAGCCGCTGCTGCTGTGGATCGACGACGGGCTGATGGCGATCTTTTTTCTGTTGGTCGGGCTCGAAATCAAACGCGAGCTGCTCGAGGGCGAGCTGTCCGACCGGAGCCGGGCGGCCCTGCCTGCCGCAGCCGCAATCGGCGGAATGATCATCCCGGCCCTGATATACCTCGGCATCAGCTGGAACACGCCTCGGGCGGTCTCCGGCTGGGCGATTCCCTCGGCCACCGACATCGCGTTTTCGCTCGGCGTCATGGCATTGCTCGGCAGCCGCGTGCCGGCGTCGCTGAAGCTCTTTCTGACCGCGCTCGCGATCATCGACGATCTGGGCGCGATCGTCGTCATCGCCGTCTTCTACACCGAGAAACTCTCCTGGTTGTCGCTCGACGTGGCTCTGGGGGCGGTGGCCCTACTGGTGGTGCTGAACCTCGCCGGGGTGCAGCGGGTTATCTGGTACGTCCTCACCGGTATCGTCCTTTGGGTGTTCGTGCTGAAATCGGGCGTGCATGCGACGCTGGCCGGCGTGGCGCTGGCGCTCGCGATCCCGTTCAAGGCGCGGCCGGGCGGAGCCTCTCCGCTGACTCGCATCGAGCACGAGCTGGCGCCCTGGGTGGCATTCGGCATCCTGCCGCTGTTCGGCTTTGCGAACGCCGGGTTGTCGTTCTCCGATCTCTCACCCTCGTCTGTTGTCGCGCCGATCCCCCTCGGCATCGCCGCGGGGCTGTTTCTCGGCAAGCAGCTCGGCGTCTTCGGCTCCGCGGTGCTGGTGATCCGCGCTGGCTGGGCTCATCTGCCGGCCGGCGCCAGCTGGACGGCGCTCTACGGCACGAGCATCTTGACGGGGATCGGTTTCACGATGAGCCTTTTCATCGGCACGCTCGCCTTTGGCGAGTCGGAGCACGAAGCCACCATGCGTTTGGGCGTGCTCGCCGGTTCGGCGCTTTCGGGCATTATTGGGGCGTCCGTACTGAGTCTCGCCGCCCGCGGGTCAATTCCACCCTTTGGTCTCAGTCACCGGCGCCGTTCGGGAGCAGCCGGTTCGGCCGCGCCCGTGCGCCGCCAGGGCCTCGGCGGTTAGCCGGACACCATGCTCTCGCCGCTGTTCCGGCTGTTTTCTGCAGCGGCATATCAGCCGTGTGCATCGCGTTCGAATCTGAATTAACGGACTTCGAACCTCCGGCAAACTCCAAAAGCCAGCCTGCCAACCTCAACCTCGCCACCGGTTCCACCTGTTATTTGCAATTGCTCAAATGAGGGCAAACATAGCCATTATAGCATCTGTGTCAATTTGTCAACGTCCGGTGCGTTCGATATTGCGCGCCAACGTCGTTTATGCTGAGCCGGCCCTCAGCGGTGCTACTCTGCGGCGGTTCATCGCCGCCGTTCGGGGAACAGCCGGGTCTCATCGGCCCAGACATGGATCGGAATGCCTTCGTCATGGGCGCGATAGATCGGGGCGAGGGCGGTGCCCCAGTCGACGGCAGCGAGCCAGCCGGCATTGCAATGCGTCAGAACATCGACCCGTGCACTCGCGCCCTTGCGCCGCCAAGCCTCGGCGATCAGCTCCGCACCGTGCTCGGACCGCTGTTCTCGCTGTTCTCTGCAGCGACATATGAGCGAGTTGCTCGACTCCCGATCCCGAAATACGGGCTTCCATCTCGCTCTGGCGATCCTACTGCTCCGACCCACCGCCAGACTGCGGAGCCGGACCTTCCAAAGTCAGGCTCGCCGCCAGTTCGACCTGTTTTATTAGGTGGGTATCAGGCGCCGATCCTTCGTCGCCCGCCGAAAGACACACGTGCCGGGCCCATGTGATTAACAATATCGCAGTACGCATCTAAAAATGGACCCGTCCGGGTCAAAATTTGGATAATGCGATTATCTTATATTTACTAATTTGTCAACTGACTGTTGGAACACGTCATAGCTCCACTGATCAAATTTTCCTAGACGATGTAGGAGGGCCTCGGTCACCTGGAGGCCACCCTGTAGAGCCTAACGGCCGAGGATGAGAAGGCTCAGCCCAGAAATCAGCAGCAGGATCAGGACCACCCGGCGAAAGCCGGCTTCGTCGAGTTTGCCGAACAAGTTGAGCCCGGCCCAGGCGCCCGCGGCAAGCGCCGGCAACCCGATCAAGAACAGCCATCCGATTTCGACGCCGATCATGCCGGTGCCGCCGAGCCATAGCCCGGTCATCACGAAGGTGGCGACGCCGACCGGTTGAAACACCGCGCGCTGCTCCGCCGGGGTCCAGCCGCGCAGGCTGCACCACACCACCGCGACGATCCCGGCAAGCCCCGTCGAACCGCCGATGATGCCGTTGACGACCCCGATTGCGCTGTCGGCGGCCGCACCGGCATTTTCCGCGGACGCCAGCTTGGGCCGAGCGAAGTTGTAGAGGCTGAACGCCACGAGGATCGCGCCGATGCTCATGCGCAGGGTCGCCGGCGCGGTCCAACGCAGAACCTCGCCGCCAATCGGCACCCCGATCGCGCCGCCGACCAGGAATGGGACCAGCCGGGAGAGCTTTATAGCGTGGCGTAATTTCCACACCGCAGCACCCTGCACGATCAATCCAAAGGCGATGATCAACGCCGCAGCCTGGACCGGCGACAGGAAGTGCAACCATACCGCTGCGGCAACAATGCCGAAGGCGAAGCCGGCAAGACCGGTGACGAAGGCCGCGGCAAAGGTCGCGGCGGCGAACAGAGTCAGATCGAGAGCGTGGAGGCCGTCCATGGCATACCCCATCGGGCTCGCCGCAGGTCACACCGCGGCGGCGACAGGGCAACGCTTGGCCGACGAAGTGGCTAAGGGGTGGTTGCCGACGACCTGGGCTGCATCGTCCTGCGACGATCGCGCGAAGTCAATCCGCGAGCCCGAAAATTTGGCTTGTCCCCGGAGCGATGAGCGCCTACATGACCGACACGGGGTTGTGCAGGCACCCCGTTAGGCGGTCGATCGTCCAAGCTCTGCGCCGCTCGCTATGCGAGGAGCGCACAACCATGGACGAAGGCCGTTTTTTAGTTTCCGCACAGGATCTTCACCGCGGGCTCGGCACCTCCGCTGCGCCGCTCCTGATCGATGTTCGTCGAGGCCCAACTTTCGACGCCGACGAATGGGTAATTGCCGGCGCGGTCCGCCGCCCTCCCGAAGAGATCGAGCGATGGGGTCGCAAGATCCCACCTGGGCGCCCAGTCGTCGTCTATTGTGCGCATGGCCACGAAGTCAGTCAGATTGCCGCCGCGACCTTGCGCGAGATCGGTGCAACGGCGCGCTATCTCCAAGGTGGTATTGCCGCCTGGGCAGAAACAAGGCTGCCGCTGCGCCGCAAGCTGGCGCAGACATCCTCGAAATGGGTCACGCGCGAGCGACCGAAAATCGATCGCATTGCCTGCCCATGGCTGATCCGACGCTTTGTCGACCCGGAGGCGTCTTTCCGCTACGTCCCAACCGAGCAAGTATTCGAGGTAGCGAGGTCGACGGGCGCCATTGCCTACGACATCCCCGGCGCCGAGCCGTTCTCGCATGACGGCGAGCTGTGCAGCTTCGATGCGTTTCTCAAGGTCTATGGGATCAACAGCCCGGCGCTCACCGCGCTCGCGCCGATCGTCCGCGGGGCCGACACGGCACGCCTCGAACTCGCGCCGCAATCGCCGGGCCTGCTCGCGCTGTCGCTCGGGCTCTCGGCGAACTTCCCGGACGACCATGCGATGCTCGAACACGGAATGGTGATGTACGACGCGCTCTACGCCTGGTGCCGCGATTGCCAAGGTGAAACCCACAATTGGACCCCGCCGGCGAAATCGTAAGGGAGAACCGGCGTGACCGAACTCTCCGTCGCCGCGGGCATACGATCCGGTCCGGCGCACGGTGTTTCCCTTGGCAAGGCGCTGCGCGTCTGGCTACGGGTCGCGGCCCTGTCCTTCGGCGGGCCCGCCGGCCAGATCGCAGTCATGCACCGCATCATTGTCGACGAGAAGAGATGGGTCGGCGAGAGTCGCTTTCTGCATGCGCTGAGCTATTGCATGCTGCTGCCGGGACCGGAAGCCCAGCAATTGGCGACCTATATCGGCTGGCTGATGCACCGCTGGCCCGGCGCGATCATGGCTGGTGGGCTGTTTGTCCTGCCCGGCGTCATTGTCCTCATGGCACTGAGCTGGATCTATGCCGCGTTTGGCCAGGTGCCGATTGTCGCCGCGCTGTTCTTCGGGCTGAAGGCGGCGGTCTTGGCGATCGTGCTCCAGGCAGTGCACCGCGTCGGCAGCCGTGCCCTCAAAACCGGCGCGATGATTGGGCTCGCGGTCGTCGCCTTTGTCGCGATCTTTTTCAGCCATGTGCCCTTTCCGGTCATCGTGCTCGCCGCCGGGGTCATCGGTTTTGCTGGTGCACGTACTGGCTCCTCCGCCTTTGTGGTCGGGGAGGGACACGGCTCGCCCAAGGCAACAACGACAGAGAGCCTCCTTGGCGAGGAACTGCCCGAACACGCCCGGCCGACAATCGGGCGGGCATTGCGCGTCTCTGTGGTCTGGCTCGCGCTGTGGCTGGTACCGGTGATTGCGATCATTGCCACGCTCGGCAGCGGGCACACCTTTAGCGAGATCGGTGTTTTCTTCTCGAAAATGGCAGTCGTCACTTTTGGCGGCGCCTACGCCGTCCTCGCCTATATGGCGCAGCAAGCGGTCGAGACTTTTCACTGGCTGAGGCCCGGCGAAATGCTGGACGGGCTCGGCATGGCCGAAACGACACCCGGACCCTTGATCATGGTCGTGCAGTTCGTCGGATTTATGGCTGCCTACCGCGATCCCGGGTCGCTGCCGCCGATGCTGGCGGGGACGCTCGGGGGGTTGCTGGCGACCTGGACGACTTTTGTCCCGTGCTTTTTGTGGATCGGCCTCGGCGCGCCCTTCATCGAACGATTGCGCGACAACAAGCCGCTCAACGGCGCTCTCGCCGGTATCACCGCCGCAGTGGTTGGCGTTATTCTCAATCTGGCCATCTGGTTCGCATTGCACACCTGGTTCCATGAAACGGTCCCGTTGCGAGGCTACGGCTTCGCCTTCGATACGCCGGTATTGGCGAGCATCAACCCTTGGGCGGTCGGTTTGTCGGCGGCGGCGCTGGTCGCGATTTTCCGGTTCAAGACCGGCTTGATCCAGACGCTCGTTGCGTGCTCCGCCGCCGGAATCCTCCTCTACTTATCGGGCGTGGTGACGCCTCTCTAACAAAAGGATGAACCCATGACGTCTACAGCGCTTCGACTGGCGTTAGTCCTCGTAGTGGTTGGCTTGATCAGCGCGCCGGCGGCTCTCGTGCGGGCGGAAGACACCGACCCGGTGGCTCTGGCGAAGGCGTTAATGGGTACGACGGTCACGTTGCAAGACGGTCTGAAGGCGAGCGAGCGCGAGGGTAAACCGATCTCAGGAAAATTCGAAATTGAGCACGATGCGCTCCAGCTCTCGGTCTACACGCTGAAGGGTAATGATTTCATTGAAGTCGTCGTGGATCCCAAGACCGGCACCATTGCCAAAGCCGAAAAGATCACCGATGCCGATGATCTCAAAGCTGCGGCGGGGCAGAAAGCGGCAATGGCAAAGGCCACGGTGTCGCTGCTCGCCGCCGCCGACGCGGCGGTAAAGGCCAATGCGGGTTTGCGGGCGGTCAGCATCTATCCGCAGCTGCATGCGGTCGCCGAGGTCATGATGCTGCAAGGGACGACTTTGAAGAAGGTGACGGAAAAGCTCGATTGAAAGCGGCCGATGAGCGATCGCCCCGCTTAGCATTTGAGGGAGGATGGCCATGAATTTCTGTATACGAAAGTTGGTGCTTGCGACTCTTCTACCCGCAGCATCCGGCCTTGCCTTTGCGGCCGATTACGGTTGGCAGGCCCGGGTCGGCGAGGCGCTTGGAAAGCCCGGTTCGGCGGCGGCGGGCGGCATCTACCGTGTCGGTCTGCCGCGCACCGATTTGAAGGCCACGCTTGACGGCGTGGAGTTGAAACCGGGCTTTGCGCTCGGCGGCTGGCTGGCCTTCGAGAAAATGGGCGATCAGGGGAAGGTGATGGGCGATCTCGTGCTGACGATGGACGAGGTTACCCCGGTCATGACAAAGCTTGCAGCAGGCGGCATCGAGATCACGGCGCTGCACAATCACCTGCTGCGCAATCAGCCTTTCACTATGTACATGCATGTGCTCGGGCACGGCGATCCGGTGACGCTCGCCACGGCGCTCCACACGGCCCTCGCCGCGAGCAAGACCCCGCTTTCCGCCGGTGCCGCCGCGCCGGCCGCGGCACCACCGCCGATCGACCTCGACACCGCCGCGATCGATCAGACGCTCGGCGCCAAAGGCACCAATAATGGCGGCGTCTACCAGTTCAGCATCCCCCGCGCGGAGCCGATCAAGGATGGCGGGATGGATGTCCTGCCGCCGATGGGCTCGGCCAATGCAATCAATTTCCAGCCGACTGGCGGCGGCAAGGCGGCGATCACCGGCGATTTCGTATTGATCGCCAAGGAGGTGAACCCGGTGCTGAAGGCGCTGCGCGATCACGGCATCGAGGTCACAGCGGTACACAATCACATGCTCGACGACCAACCGCACCTTTACTTCATGCACTTCTGGGCGAATGACGACGTCACTAAACTCACCGAAGGACTGAAGGCGGCGCTCGCGCAGATCAATATCGCAAAGAGCTGAGAGTGTTTGCGCGGGCGATCCTGCTGGCGGCCAGTCTGATGGCCCCCGCCATTGCGATGGCGCAGACGGCCGTCGCGCCTCTGGCGCTCGAGACGAAGATTCCGCTGGGCGAAGTCAGCGGCCGCATCGACCATTTAGGGATCGATCTGAAGCGGCAGCGCCTGTTTGTCGCCGAGCTCGGCAACGACAGCCTGGGGGTGGTCGACCTGGCGGCTGGCAAGGTCCTCCGAACGATCGCCGGGATGAGCGAGCCGCAGGGCGTCGCCTATGTCTCGTTTGCCGACAGCGTCTACGTAGCGAACGGCGGCGACGGCTCGGTGCGGGTGCTTCGCGCCGACGACCTAGCACAGACCGGGCGCATCGAGCTGGGCAATGATGCCGACAATGTGCGGGTGGACGCTCCGCGCAATCGCGTGGTCGTCGGTTACGGCAAGGGAGCACTCGCCGTGATCGACCCGGTGAGCCGGGCCAAGACTGCTAATCTTCAGCTCAAAGGCCATCCGGAGGGGTTTCAGCTCGACGAAGCCGGGTCCCAGGTCTTTGTCAATGTGCCGGATGTCCGCGAGATCGAGGTCGTCGACCTTGCGTCGAAAGCGAGCCGATCGCTATCGACACAAGGAGCAGGATCCAACTTTCCGATGGCGATCGACCAAGATGCGCACCGGGTGCTCGTCGTCTTTCGCGGCCCTCCAAGCTTGATGGCGCTTTCCAGCCAGGACGGACGGATCGTCGCCAAAACCCAGACCTGCGGCGACGCCGATGATGTGTTCGTCGATGCCAAGCGCCACCGCGTCTACGTGAGCTGCGGCGAAGGGGTAGTCGATGTGCTCGAACAGGACGGGTCCGGTTATCGGCGGCTTGCGCGTGTGCCGACGTTATCCGGGGCGCGCACCTCGCTCTTCGCCCCCGAGCTCGACCGGCTCTTTGTGGCGGTACGGGCGCGGTCGAACGAGCCGGCGGCGATTTGGGTGTTCCGGCCCGTTCCTTGAGGGCCGGAGGCTTTTCGGCGCTGGTTCCGGCGGCGCTGCTCGCCTGCTGGTGTGGCGCTGCGCAGGCCTATCGTCCTTTCGACGGCACCGATGCGGCCGTGGCAGAAACCGGGGAAATGGAAATCGAGCTCGGCGCACTCGAATATCGTCGTGACGGACCCGATCGCCTGCTGTTCGCCCCCGACGTGCGAATCAATTACGGTTTCATCCCCGGCTGGGAGGCGGTGCTCGAGGGAGTCGTCGGGCACGGACTGAGCGCCGGTGTCCCCGGGACCAGCCTGGTTGAAAATGGCGCCTTTTTGAAGAGCGTGCTGCGTGAGGGCGTCTTGCAGGAGAAGCCGGGGCCCAGCGTCGCGACCGAGTTCGGCGTGCTGCTGCCGGGGATCAAGGCTGAGCATGGAACCGGCGCGAGCCTCGCCGGGATCGTCTCGCGGCGATGGGATTGGGGGACCGTGCATTTCAATGCCGCAGCTGCGCTCACCCGCGAACAGCACGGCGACTTGTTTGTCGACACGATCATCGAAGGACCTCACGATTGGGCGGTGCGGCCGGTAGCCGAGATTTTTTATGAACGTGATTTTGGACAGTTTAAGACCCGCTCGGCGCTGGTCGGGGCGATCTGGCAGGTCAAAGACAATATCGCAGTCGACTTTGCCGTGCGCGCCGCACACGTTAACGACCACACCGCGGGCGAGATCCGCGCCGGCGTGACCTTCGCCTTCGGCGTGACGAAAGGGCCGGATATCTTGTCCGGCCTCACCGCCACGGCACGGAAGTCACTGAACCAGTGAAAATATGCGCCCGAGTTTTGGCCGAGTCAGGTTTAAGAGCTGAAGCGTGCGACCGCCAGAGGAGGCGGATGCACCCGCCGATTGACCGGTGTCGGCGAGACTGTCAGCACGCGAAATCGACGGGTGGCCTGAAAAAAGATCAGATGCGCATCCGCCTCAGACTCAAGCGGTTCGGGGGGTTTTAACGAGCAGTGTCTTATGAGCAGTGTCTTATGACGAGCAGTGTCTCATAATGTCGTTGCCCTACGCCTCCGAGAGAAGGCGCGGTAGTAGCTAATTGTATTCCCGGCGAAGGCCGGGACCCATCCCAGCCATAGGCACCGGCCTTCGCCGGTGTGACGGAATGGTGGCTGGTCGTGGTCGGAAAGACTGCCAAGGGATAACAGATGCTCCCGGGTGTCTCTCGAATCGAGAGACACCGCATTTGTTGTCCCCACGGAGCTGCGACCTGCCTACCCAGGCGCTGAAAATTTTTTCGACCCCAGCTACTCCCCCGGCAAGGCCTTGCGGTGCTCGGGAAACAATTCGAGCAGCCCCTCGCGTGAGGCGGCGCAGATGCCGCGCTCGGTGATCAGCGCCGTGACGAGCCGGGCCGGGGTCACGTCGAAGGCGTAGTTCGCGGCGGGGCTGCCGACCGGGGTGAGGCGGATGGCGACACGCCTTCCCTCCTCGGTCCAGCCTTCGATGTGGGTGACCTCGCGATCGTCGCGGCGCTCGATCGGGATCGCCGCGCCGCTCTCGATCTCCCAGTCGATCGTCGGCGAGGGCAGCGCGACATAGAACGGGATGTCGTTGTCGCGCGCCGCCAGCGCCTTCAGATAAGTGCCGATCTTGTTCGCGACGTCGCCGCCCGCGGTCGTGCGGTCGGTGCCGACGATGCAGAGGTCGACGAGGCCCTCGCGCATCAGGTGGCCGCCGGCGTTGTCGACGATGACCGTATGCGGGACGCCGTGCTCACCAAGCTCCCAGGCGGTGAGGCTGGCGCCCTGATTGCGCGGCCGGGTCTCGTCGACCCAGACATGGATCGGGATGCCCTCATTGTGGGCGCGGTAGATTGGGGCGAGCGCGGTGCCCCAATCGACGGTGGCGAGCCAGCCGGCATTGCAATGCGTCAGAACATCGACCCGCGCGCTCGCGCCCTTTCGCTTCCAGGCCTCCGCGATCAGTTCGGCGCCATGCTCTCCGATGGCGTGATTGATCGCGACATCAGCCTCGGCAATCTCTCCGGCCCGCGCCAAGGCCGCGGCGAGCCGGCAGTCTTCCGGTACGTCGATCAGGGTCCGCCTCATCTCGGCAAGCGCCCAGCGCAAATTGACGGCGGTCGGGCGAGTTGTCGCGAGCCTCGATATCGCGGCCTCGAGCCCGGCCTCGGAAGGATCTTCGGCGATCCCGAGAGCTACGCCGTAAGCGGCGGTGGCGCCGATCAGGGGCGCTCCGCGAACCTGCATTGTGCCGATCGCACGCGCCGCATCCTCCAGTGTCCTCAACCCGACGATCACGAGCTCGTACGGCAGCCGCGTCTGATCGATGATTTCGATCGTGCGTCCATCCCGGCCGAGCCAAATCGTCTGCATCGGTCGGCCCTGGACGTTCACCTCGCCTCCTCGGGATCGGAGCGCCGCAGCACCCGCCCGGCGACCGCGTCGAGGCGGGCGAGCATCTCGGGATCGCGCCGCTCGGGCGCGGTGATCAGCGCATGGTCGAGGGCGCGCTGGCAACCCTGCCGGCACGGCCCCTCATGCCCGGACAAGGACGGGACCACCTGCCTCACGAGCGCCTTCGCCTTTTCCGCATTGGCGAGCAGGACCCCGACGATCATGTCGACGGTGACCGCGTCGTGCTCGGGATGCCAACAATCGTAGTCGGTGACCATTGCGACGGTCGCGTAGCAGATCTCCGCCTCACGGGCGAGCTTCGCCTCGGGCATGTTGGTCATTCCGATCACGTCGCAATGCCAAGAGCGGTAGAGCTCGCTTTCGGCGTGACTCGAAAATTGCGGTCCCTCCATGACGATATAGGTGCCGCCGCGCTTCAGCGCCATCCCCGCCGCTGCCCCGGCTGCGACCAGTGCGTCGCCGATGCGCCCGCAGACCGGGTGCGCCATCGAAACATGGGCGACACAGCCCTTTCCGAAAAAGCTCTTCGCCCTCGCGAAGGTCCGGTCGATAAACTGATCGATGACGACGAAATCGCCGGGGACAAAGTCCTCGCGCAGGCTGCCGACCGCGGACAATGATACGATATCGGTTACGCCGCAGCGCTTCAGCGCATCGATATTGGCGCGGAAATTGATCTCCGAAGGCGGCAGCACGTGCCCGCGCCCATGGCGTGGAAGGAACACGGCAGGCTGACCGTCGAGCGATCCGAAACAGAATTCGTCCGAAGTCGGACCGAAGGGGGAGGCGACCGGCCGCCACTCGACATCACACAGCCCGTCGATCTGGTCGATCCCGCTGCCCCCGATAATTCCGATAACGGGCCGGGTCATATGCGGTCTAGTGGATGGTGGCCCAGATCTTGCGCTTGGCCGCGTAGAACACCCCGGCAGCAATCACCAGGAACAGCAGCACCTTGAGCCCGGTACGATGTCGGGGTTCGAGGTTGGGTTCCGCGGCCCAGGTCAGAAAGGTGACCACGTCGTGTGCCATTTGCGGCACGGTGGAAGGCGTGCCGTCGGCGAAAGTCACGGCACCATCGCTGAGCGGCGGCGGCATCGCAATCTGATGCCCCGGAAAGTACTCGTCGTACTGCATGCCCTGCAGCAGATTGAACCCGGCCGGCGGGTCCTTATAGCCGGTCAGTACTGCGTAGACGTAATCGGGACCGCCATCGCGCGCCTTGACGATCATCGACAGATCCGGGGGGAGGGCGCCGTTATTCGCCACGCGCGCCGCCTGGTCGTTCGGAAACGGGCCGGGGATCCGATCGGAGGGCCGGCCCGGCCGCTGGTACATCTCTCCCTGATCGTTGGGCTGCTCGTTGGTCACCTGGTAGGTCGAGGCGATCGCTTTTACCTCGTCCTCGCTGTATCCGAGATCGGCGAGGTCGCGGAAAAAGAGGTGCTTGACCGGGTGGCAGGTGGAACAGACCTCCTTGTAGACCTGAAAGCCGCGCTGCGCAGAAGCCCGATCATAGGTGCCGAAGACGCCGTCGAAAGACCATTCCTGATGCGGCAAGGACGGTGTCTCGTCGGCGGCGCGAGCGCTGGGCGTCGGGACAAATATCATGGCGCTCAGCGCCGCGGCGGCGACCAGACGCTTCGGCATTTCAGGGGTTCGCCACCGGTGCCCCGGCGCGGCCGAGTTGCGCCCCACCGCCCTGGAGCACCGCCGTGCCTATGCTGAGGGGCAGCGGCCGGGGCCGCTCGAGCTTGCCGAGCAGCGGGAACAGGATCAAGAAGTGGACAAAGTAGTAGAGCGTCGCGATTTGGCCGACGGTCACGACGAGGCCCTCGGGCGGGTTGAACCCGACCCAGCCGAGCGCGATGACGTCGATCACCAGGAGCCAAAAGACCCATTTGTAGATCGGCCGGAACCGGGCACTGCGCACCGGCGAGGTGTCGAGCCACGGCACGAGGAAAAGAAGGAAGATCGACCCGAACGCCAAGATGACGCCGAACAGCTTGTTCGGCACCGACCGCAAGATCGCGTAATAGGGCAAGAGGTACCATTCCGGTACGATATGGTTTGGTGTCTGCATCGGGTTCGCCGGGATATAATTCTCGGTGCTCCCGAGAAAGTTCGGCGCATAAAAGACGAAGAAAGAATAGATCAAAAGAAACACGACCAAGCCAAACAAATCCTTGATCGTGAAATAGGGATGGAACGGCAGGGTGTCCTGCGGTCCCTTCATATCGATTCCAAGAGGGTTGTTGGAGCCGAAGCGGTGCAGGGCGATCAGATGGAGGAGCACGACCGCGACGATGACGAAAGGCAGCAGGTAATGCAGCGCATAGAAGCGGTTCAATGTCGGGTTGCCGACGGTAAAACCGCCCCATAAGAACGTAACGATGCCCTGTCCGACGACCGGAATCGCCGAGAACAGGTTGGTGATCACGGTGGCGGCCCAGTAGCTCATTTGGCCCCAGGGCAGCACATAGCCCATGAAAGCGGTCATTATCATCAGTATCAGGATGATGACGCCGAGTATCCACAACAATTCGCGCGGCTGTTTGTAGGAACCATAGTAAAGCCCGCGAAACAAATGTATGTAGACGATCGCGAAAAACATCGACGCCCCGTTCATATGGGCGTAGCGCAGCAGCCATCCGTAATCGACATCGCGCATGATGCGCTCGACCGAGTCGAAGGCGTATTCGGCGTGCGGCGTGTATTGCATCGCCAGAAAGATGCCGGTGACGATCAACACCACCAGCATGATCCCGGCGAGCGAGCCGAAGTTCCACCAATAGCTGAGATTGCGCGGGGTCGGATACTCGTACAGCTCGTGCTGCAGCATCGCGACAAACGGCAGCCGGTAATCGATCCACCGGATGATCCGGCTCGCCGCGCCGGGGCGGGTGTCGGCCATGGCGCCCTCCTAGCCGATCTTGATGGTGGTGTCGGCGGTGAACTCGTAGGGCGGCACGGCGAGGTTCAGCGGCGCCGGCCCCTGCCGGATGCGCCCGGAAGTGTCGTAGATAGAGCCGTGGCACGGGCAAAACCAGCCGCCGTACGGACCACGCTCGTCGCCGGTTTTTTGGCCGAGCGGGATGCAGCCGAGATGGGTGCAGACGCCGACGATCACCAGCCATTCCGGCTTTTTGACCCGCGCCGAATCGGGCTGCGGATCGCGCAGGTCGGCAATTTCGACGCTTCCCGCCGCCTTGATCTCCTCCGGTGTACGATGATCGATAAAGACGGGCTTGCCCCGCCAAGCCACGGTCAGCCTTTGGCCGACCTGCACAGGCGCGAGATCGACCTCCGTGGTGGACAGGGCCAAAGTGTCGCGCGCCGGGCTGAGGCTGGTGATGAACGGCCAGATCGCCGCGGCGACGCCGACGCCGCCGATTGCCGTGGCGGTCAGGATCAAAAAATCGCGCCGGGTCTCGCCGGGATGGGCCCCGGCCGCGTTCTGGTGCGCCAGATCGGCCATTCAAACCTCTGTATGCCGCGGCCCGTCGGTCCGGCGCGGCCGCTGCCGCAGGCTATACTGTTGAGAAGAGCGAACTATGCGACAGACTGCCGCATAAATCGGCAACAAGGCGAGTATAGACGAACGCGCGTATACTGCGCTCGACCGCGCCTGAGAACCTGCCGTGGAGGTTGTTTGCGCCTCGCCCTGTTCGAGCCGGACATTCCGCAAAATACCGGCGCCCTGTTGCGGCTCGCCGCTTGCTTTGGGGTCGAGGTTGATTTGATCGAACCTTGCGGTTTCCTGCTCGACCACCGGCGTCTCAAGCGCGCGGCGCTCGATTACGCAGCAAACCTTGCGGTTCGCCGGCACGCCTCATGGAAGGCCTTCCTCGCCGACCGTTCGCCACGGTCCCGACTGATACTGATGACGACGTCGGGAAGCATCGCGCTGCATTGTTTTGCGTTCGCGGGCGACGACACTATTTTGCTCGGCCGGGAGAGTGCCGGTGTTCCCGAAGCGGTGCATCGGGCCGCTTGCGCGCGAGTCGTCATTCCCTTGCGGCGTCCCGCACGATCGCTCAACGTTGCCGTGGCCGGCGCGGTCGCGCTGGCGGAGGCACTGCGCCAAACCGGATTGTTCCCAGGGTCATGAACGAAGATTCTGCTGCATTTCCGCCCGATCCCGACCGTTGCGCCCGCGCCGACGTCTGGTTTGTCGAGTTGCGCGAGCGGCTGTGCACGGCGTTCGAGGCGATCGAGGTTGAGATGGCCGGCGAGCGCCCCGAGCAGGGTCCCCCCGGTCGCTTCGAGCGCAGCGAATGGCAGCGGCCGGGGGGCGGGGGAGGGACGATGTCGGTCATGCGCGGACAGGTTTTCGAAAAGGTCGGGGTCAACATATCGACCGTGTCGGGCGAGTTCTCGCCCGAGTTCCGCAAGGACATTCCTGGAGCTTCGGAGGATCCGCGCTTCTGGGCGAGCGGCATCTCCCTGGTCGCTCACATGCGCTCGCCGCTCGTCCCTGCCGCGCATATGAACACTCGGTATATCGTTACCAGCAAGGCCTGGTTCGGCGGGGGCGCCGATCTCACTCCGATCTATCCCGACGCGGCGGCAGCCGAGGAATTTCATGCCGGCCTTGCCGCCGCCTGCGCCTCCTATGACGGCGAGTGCTATTCCCGCTTCAAGAATTGGTGCGACGAATACTTCTTTCTCAAGCATCGGGGCGAGACGCGTGGCGTTGGTGGCGTCTTTTTCGATTATCTCGACAGCGGCGATTGGGAGCGCGACTTCGCCTTTCTTCGCGCCGTCGGCGACGCCTTTCTAGCTGTGTTCCCGGCCATCGTGCGGACGCGGATGCGGCTTCCCTGGACGGAAGAGCAGCGGCAGCATCAGCTCGTCCGCCGCGGCCGTTACGTCGAGTTCAACCTGCTCTACGACCGCGGCACCCTCTTCGGGCTGAAGACCGGCGGCAACCCCGAGGCCATACTGATGTCGCTGCCGCCGCTGGTGGCGTGGCCGTAGTACCGAGCGACGCGCGGCCGCATTTTCCCTGCCGCACGGGAAAATACGGGAAAAAATTTGGTTTGTGCGCAAAATGTTCGAAATTCATCGCAAATATATCCATCTAATCAGGTACTTACAAGCTCTTTCCCGAAGCGGCTGGCAGGGAAGATTTTTTCCCTGCCAAGCGCCTGGCAGGGAAGTGGCAGGGAAGGTTTGCGGACCGCCGTCTCGTCACTATTCCGGCTGCACAGATTGTGCCTGCTCCACCCGCCGGCACACTTCGCCAGCCTCGCGCGCAAACTCATACACCTCGATCGTGACGCCAGGATGGCGAAGTCTCGACCCCGGGGAAGGCGTCGGCATCGTCCCCGGCGACGAGTGTCGACCGCGTAGAAGATCTCGACGCGGCGCGGATGTCGCGGATCGGAACACGACTATCAAGACCAACGCGTCGAGCGCATGCATGCCGATCCTCGATGTCGAGCGCGCCAAGATGGTGCTTTTCGTCAAGCGCTCGATGGCCTCTGGCTATGCCGGTGTCGAGAACGAGCTGTTCTACTGCGACAACAGATGATGTTGTTCGGCGACGCCAAGAGAATGACCGAAGAAATCGTCAAAGCGCTGGAGTAAGGTGCCCCGAGACCGCGGCCCCAACTTCGGAATTTTCCGCACCTTCGTGTGTTCTTCGGCCCCGTGTGTGTGCGAAAGGTGACGGATGTCGAATGCAAACGAGGGCGGTAGACGCTGGGAAGATGGACCATTGCCGAAGGCGGCATCCTGCTGCAGGCACAGCGCCGAATGCGCGGTTCATAAGCCGCCGCATGACGCAAAAATAGTCGCGTGCACCTGTCATGAAGGGGTTGGTCATTCTCGTCACTTCTACAGCCCGCGCGACGCTCGCCTTGGCGAGGAGTCTGGGACCCGTCAGTAATCAGGGGAAGTGTAAAAACAAACCGCTCCGGATGTGTCACCCCGTCCCGGCGCGTGCTATCGGGTTCGGTAGCAAGGTCGGCAGCAATTGTTATTAAATGTTCTCGGCTAAGGTATGCGCTGAGGTCGCTAGAGGAAAGAGCGAGCCTTGAGGCCTTTCTCCTCGTTAGGAAAGGCCGGCCTCACGACAGTGTTTGAGACCAAGATAGGCCGAGCGTCAAGAGGGGACCGCGAATGCGTATAGCTGTTCTTACATTGGCGCTCATGCTACTCGCGCATGCTGGGGCTGCTACGGATTGGACCACCGATTGTAGACCCGAACGAGAGTGTGTGTTTTCCTTCCGCTCAAACAAAATTGGCGACGATATTTCCCTCAGAGGCTGACCTAAAAAGAGTTGAGTGATTTCAGAGCGTTGTGCTTCAATGGTTGTGTCCAGCAATCAGCGAGGCACAACATGTGGACTGAAACCACTCGACCGCAGTATGAGCGAAAGGGAT
>Ga0137359_10000924_pt1 | contig 22781 bp, 24 predicted proteins | sample Mad1_40_16metaG_FD_108281 | JGI IMG/M metagenome (GOLD analysis project Ga0137359, IMG submission 108281) | Vadose zone soil microbial communities from Angelo Coast Range Reserve, California, USA - Mad1_40_16 metaG | ecosystem: Environmental > Terrestrial > Soil > Vadose zone | place: USA... | reverse complement strand
GGCGGCAGCGGTCGCGCTTGGGCTTGCGCTGAATTATCTGAAGATCAACGCCGTGAAGATGCTGTTTTACGCCGCGGTGGTCAATGGGGTCCTCGCGCCGCCGCTCATCGTGCTGGTGACTATGCTGACCAGCGATGAGAAAGTGATGGGCGAGCGAGTAAGTTCAACGTTGTTAAAGTGGTTGGGCTGGGCAACAGCTTTTGTGATGGCTGCCGCAACGGTTGCGATGATAGTGGTGTAAGGAGAACTGACTTGAAATGCATCCTGCTTATCGCCGTAGTTGTCGCGCTGACTTCAGCGGTCCCGTTCACGACCGCCGGGCAGGAGATGATGTCGCCTGACCCGGCTGATCTCATTCTTCGGAACGGCCTCATCTACACCGTCGATTCCACAAACACGCTCACCGAAGCCGTAGCTATGCGCGGCGGCAAGTTGGTCTTCGTGGGATCGAACAAAGACTCGGCGAGGTACAAAGGGAAGCAAACTCGAGTGATCGATTTAAAGGGGCAATTCGTCGTCCCCGGGTTCAACGACAACCATGTTCACTTCGCTTCAGCAGCGCAGTTCCTCGAGTTCAACATCATGCGCGCCGCGACTCAGCAGGAATTCGTCGCGCGAGTCAAAGACGTGGTTGCGCGCCTGCCACAAGGCGAATGGATACTGGGCGGCTACTGGGGAGCTTACGAGCAATGGGCGACAGGCAGCACGGGTGGCGCTCGCCGCGACTCTTTCTCACCAGATGTACGCGCGGTCGAGGTGATTGCAAAGGACCACCCGATGTTCATTCGCAAATTCGACGATTCTGAATTTGCCGCGAATGCCGCTGCGCTTCGAGCCGTCGGCATTGATCCCGCCGACCCAAAGCTCCCGGCGGCTGCTCGCCCGGCAACGACTGAGGTAAGGCGGGAAGGGACCGAGGCTGGCGGATCTAAGATCGAAGGCATCGAGTTCCTGCGCGATGCGGGCGGACGCTTCAACGGACACTTGCGTGGGCGAGGCGTCACGTCGCTGTTCGCGTCGGTGATCCCCAAACAGTTTTCGCACGAGCGGCGGGTACAGCAAACAAAGAACGCGCTGGCTGAGATTCGCAGGTACGGTGTGACTAACGTCAGCGATATGAGTGACGACGAACAACTCGACATCTACCGCGAACTGCTAAAGACAAACGAGCTGACCGTGCGCGTTCACTTTCGGCCAGGGCTCGAGCGCTGGCAAGAAATGTCTGATCGCCGGATCAAGGTCGGATCGGGGGATGAATGGATTCGACTCGGCGCGTTGAAGGGTCACATCGACGGAATCATGGGCACGAGCACCGCGCGCTTCTTGCAACCGTATTCGAATGATGCGTCGAACCGAGGCAAGTGGCGGCCGCTGATGGTCGATGAGAATGGCAACTTTGTAGAAGGCAAGTTCCTGCAGTACATGCTCGACGCCGACCGCTCGGGCTTGCAGCTATCCGTCCACGCGATCGGCGACGAGGCCAACAATGTCTTGCTCAACTATCTGGAAGTGCTGAACCGGCAGAACGGGATTCGCGACCGGCGGTTTCGTTTGGTGCACGCGCAGGTGATCGCGCCCGACGACTTCAAGCGACTGGGTAAGCTCGGCGTAGTGGCGGAAGTGCAGCCGTTCCATCTGAGCGACGACATGCGCTGGATGGAAGAGCGCATTGGCCGCGAGCGTTGCAAGGGTGCATACGCGTTCAAGAGCATCAAGGACAGCGGCGCGGTGTTGTGCTTCGGGACGGATTGGCCGGGCACTTCGGCTTCAGAATATCCGATCAACCCGATGCTTGGGCTTTATGCAGCGGTGACTCGTCAGACGTTAAGCGGCGAACCCGCCGGCGGCTGGTTCCCCGAGCAGCGAATCTCGATGGAGGAAGCGATTCGCGCTTACACGTACGGTACGGCTTACGCGAACTTCGAAGAGAAGATCAAGGGCTCGATCGAAGTGCACAAGGTTGCTGATCTGGTGGTTCTGACAAAGAACCTGCTTCAGGCGTCACCGCGCGAGATACTTGATACGAAGGTAGTGATGACAATCGTCGGCGGCAAGATTGTGTTCGGACAGTAGGCGATTCAACGGACTACCGACCCGGACGGCGACAAGAGGCTTGTTGATCGACGGTAACAGCTAACGATTCCTCAGGCTGGATCCTTCAGGATCTAAGAGCGTTAACTCCTTTGCGAATCTTTGCTTCATCGTTCGTTGAAACTCGCGGCATCTTTCGAGATCAGTCTCATCAAACAGAATCCTTCCTCTCGCATCAGCCACTTCTTTTAGACCTCGATCGCCCAGGAAGTCTGCTGCCGCTGTTAGTACGTCGTCAACAGCAGTCACACGCTGTCTAACTGTTTTAGCCGGAGTTCCCGGAGCAATGCCCCAAAAGTATCCTGCGTCGCGAAAATGCCGTGGATGCTCATGGTCTTTCATCCAAGCAGAGAATACCTGATTATCAAGAATTGCCTTTATCTTGGCGTGGAGCTCGCGGCCGACCTTCGCTTGAACAGTGCGGTCGGTCCCATCGTCGGTTCGTCGGAGACGAGCGGCAGCCGCAAGCCCTTTGGCGGTTAGGCTATATATTCGACCTTCCTCCTTCGCGAGGAATCCGTTATTGACAAGGCTCTGTGAACCAGTTGATTTGCCCCGACTATCTATTTCTTTTCGCAACTTCTCGAGGTCGGGGTGCTCGGTCTCAAAACCACGTAGTCCCCATGCGTAGGGATCGTGCTTCCACGCGGTCACGAGTAGCTCTTCTCCGGTAAATCTCGTGGCTGTCTCGCCCTTGGAACAGTCCAGCGCTGCAAGCAGTAACTTCTCTTTCAGACCAAGGCGTTGGCCGGTCATTCTAATCCTCCCGTCTCGACATAACCCTTAAGATCCTGCCACATGGCCTGCTTCAGGCTTATTTGGTTTCTTTCCATAGCTTGCTTGTGTATGAGCCAATACTCCCGTTGTTCATTTTCTCCCTTTGAAGTGTATTCCTGTTGCATGTAGACCTGAATAACCATTTCAACCAACTGTTGACCATGGAACATTCTCCAAGACCGGATATCATCACTTCGCCTTTCAAACGAGAGCGGCATCTTCACTCTGAAGGTTAAGCCACCAGATGTTGTTCTGTTGGTCTTGTACTTCCTGCCAAAGAGTCGGCTGATCCGGGCTCCCTTCTCGAACCTCTCCGGTGAGCGGGTCGGGATCTTTGTCCGTCATTAGAAGTTGTGGGAAGCCGCTGCCTCGTTTCGGCGCCTCTGGATTTGGTTTCACCTCTACCTCAACGTGGACTCTTGCCACACTGGCTCATCCTGTACTCCGACGCCCCCTGCGCTAACGCTCGTCGTTCCTACTCTATTTCCAAAAACCTGACCAAACGGATTGACCCGGACGATCAACGGATCGTCTGCGTCGTGCTTCCACTCTAGTAAAACGTCCGTCGATCGTTCACCTCTATCATTCGTGACTTCCGCCGTGATCTCCGCCCTCTTGCCCAGTAAAACCTCAAGTGAACGCGGAGCGAGAAGAACATGATCAACGACCCATACCTCGACAGTCAGTGACCTGGATCTAATCATCGTTCCGGGAACTTTGGCGTGAATGTGGCAGGTCCCGCCGTGACGTCCCCTCAACACACCTGCTTCGATACGTGCGATTTGCGCGTCATCGATGATCCATTCTAAATCTACGCCGGGTACTAAGCGCTCCTGTTCGTCGCGCACTCTTGCCTTAACTGTCGTCGCCACGCGAACTGGAACTCCTTTACCTACTCGAAGCACCCGATCGTCGGGCCAGCCGAGTTCAATGATGCTCGGGACATCTCCAGTAGGTAATGGGGGTGGTGGCGGAGGCGGCGGCTCAGGACCCGGTCCGCCGACGCCTCGATTTCCATTTCCACCGCCGCCATCAGTTGGCATGAATTTGTTCTTAAACCTGTTCAAGAGCTTGTTTTCACGCTGGACTTGATCCAGTTGATCGTTATCCTGCCTGTGTCGTCGACGTTCATTTATTTCCTTTGCAAGCTCACGGACTTTCTTAGCCACAAATACATCGACGGCTTGAACCAGAGGGCCCTCCTTTGGCCTTGTGCGACCGTGATGCACATACGCTGACAGCGCTTCAAGCTCAACTTGGCCGAAGATGAATTCCACTCCGGGCGTAGCGGGAGCTATCTCCGACATGATCTTCGAACCCAGCATTTGATGGCCGGCTCGATAACTCAACTTCCACCGGGGCTTAAGCACTTTGTGGCGACCGGGCATATTGTCCTTGGAAGTAAACAGGATCAGTCGCCCAGGTTCTTTAGTTCCGCCCTGCGTAGTTGACTGGGGCACTCCATCATCGTCCGGGAGTTCCGCAGGGATCGCGTGAATGAAAGGGCCTTCGAGTCCTGGATATGCCCGTATCGCTTCAAGGGTTAATGGTTTGCCCTCATTCAGCGTGAGTCCATTTTGAATCGCGTAGACTCGCATCTGTTGTAGGGCTAGTGTTGACTGCTCATGACGCAAAACCCTGAGCAGTAAATCCGGAGCCTCGATTCTTCCTCGCGATAGTCCCGTTGGATCGTTACCCTCAACCAGCGTGAAACACCGTCGCCTCCGTATCGATTCTTGAACCTCACTCGGAAGATCCGTCGGTTCTAGTCCGTATGGCTCAAGAGCTCTCTGCAACTCGACAGACCAATCTACGTCACGCACTTCTCTACCCTCAGCCACGGATGGTATGAAACCGGGAGTGCCTCGTTCAGTGCTCATTGCGTGCCCGTCGAACCCCTTGCAGTTACGCGTTCGATCGGCAACACCGAGGATACGTGCGAGTCCGCTGAATGTTCTGAACATGTAGGCCTTTCCGCCGTTTCCCTGGGTTTCTTCCTCAGACACCGTTGAGCCCCGCGAAGATGCTTGCGGGTCTTGCCATACGCTCCAAGTCTCAAGGTCCTCGAGCGTCGCGCCGCCAACGTCCAGCAGCCCAATGAGTGCCGCACCGTGCCTGTCTGAATCCTTCAGAAGGATCAACGCCACCCTGTCAGCATCCGCGACATTCGCGCGGTCAGGTTGGTAGGCGCGGCGCACATTCTTAAGCCACTCGGCGATCCCTTCGTCGTGGCTTGATATCCATCGAGTGACGGCGTTTAGCGTGCCTTCCTCGTGGAAAATGATTTCCTTGTCTCGCTCTATACTCATCTTGACTCCTTGTTATTAGCGCGGTGCCGCCAATGGATAACTCACTCGATCGTCTTTCAACTCCAGACAATCGATATCTCTCCTTGCACCTGCTTGAATTCTTGATCTCCGGTCAAAAGGTGCGCCTTCTTCTGCTTTGCTAGTGCAGCCGCGAAGCAGTCTGCAAAAGACATCCTGTGCTTGGACTTGAAGCGCGCCGCTTGCTGGGTCAGACTCCAATCAACGTCTACGAACACGATTCCGAGCTGCCGAAGTTCCTTTTCACAGCGATCAGCATCCGCCTCCGACGCCTCGCGCGCGACGATGTACCAAACTTCGCCGAGGTTGACCACGCTCATGAGCAACGGCGTGTTATTCTCATGCGCGTCGGCGATGATATCGGCGATCTTCTCTGCGGAGGGTTCGTCTTCAAGGTAGGCCATCACAGCCCAGGCATCGAGAACTATAGCCTTTGGTTTCGCCATCAGAGTTCCCTTTCCTTCTTCTTCTCAGCCATCAGCGCCTTCAAAAGGCCCTTGCCCTTATATCTGCCACGGACACTGTGGATGTACTCGCGGGTGATCGGTCGCAGGATAATTACTCCCTCTTTTTCATCTGCATCGATCTGAATGCGAGTGCCCTCCTTAATACCGAACTTGCGCCGTAACGAGGACGGAATAACAATCTGCCCCTTAGATGTCGCGGTACTCTCAAACATGATTAAGTCTCCCGGTTTTGAAAAAGTGTGTCGAGCAGCCGACAGTATACCGGCCAATCAAATGTAAGTCAACGGACTCGTTGTGTTACTCTCTCCAATATGTAGAACCCACCGTTGGGAAGTGTTGGCAGGGGTTCGGGCATTGGGGGGGAGGCGTTAGGGCAATGACCAGAGACGTGATACATTACGCTCGTTCATCGACTGGGTTGGCAGCTATGGCGACGATAACCGCACACACGACCTTCCCCGAAACAGAAGGCAGAGAGACAACAGAGTGAGAGCGGTGATGGACACCAACGTGCTGGTCGCGGCTCTCCGATCCCGAAAAGGAGCTTCGTTTGAGATCCTTCGCCGCTTGCGCTTGGGAGAATGGACGGCGCTGTTGAGTAACCATCTGCTTTACGAATACGAGGAGATTCTCAAGCGGCAGGCACAGGAACTTGGGCTGAGTCTGGAAGACGTGGACGAATTGTTGAACGCGATTTGCGCGCGTGCGGAAGAATGTCTCCTGTCGCACGCTTGGCAACCGATTCTAACCGACCCGGATGATGAGCCACTCGTTCAACTGTCAGTCGAGTCCGATGCCCGCCGGATCGTGAGCCACAATGTGCGCCACCTTCGTCCAGCCACACGACTAGGCGTAGAAGTCTTGCGGCATCGCGAATTCCTTGCCAAACTAAGACTATGAAAACCTTACAGGCCCAGGTGCCAGATATACTGATCGAAGAAGTGAACGAACTGGCCGAGAAACAGAACGCGAGTGTGGACCAGATTGTTTCGCTCGCGCTGGCCGCTCAGGTTTCCGCCTGGCGAACTCGCGAAAGCATCGCTTCCCGTGCCCACCGAGTAGATTGGCAGAAGGTGGACGAGATTCTCGCACGCGTGCCAGACGTGCCCGCGCAGCCCGGCGATGACCTCTCTGAGACCGAAGCGCTCAAACAAGTTCCAGTGGCCAAACCCAAGAAGGCTAGAGTCCCGAAACGGCCTTTCTCTGAAACCGAGGAGCTCAAGCAGCACCTTTTGGCCAGTGACGCCAAGTTTGCCGAGTTGGCAGAAACCCATAGCCGGTACGAGAAACGATTGAGCGAATTGGCCGCGCTGCACAACCGGAGCACTGAGGTGCAGACGGAGGAAGCGACCTTAAAGAAGAAAAAGCTCTTCTTAAAGGACCAGATGGAACTAATCCTTCGACGCTACAAGGAGCAAACAACGGGTCATTGAGAGAAATGGAAGTTCTAAGGCTTCATAGAAACCCCGCGAACCGACTGCTTCAGGGCTTCTTCTTCGGAAACCCCGGTAATTTGATCCCCGTCCCGGGAACGCTGACTCCCCCGGTGTTTATCAGCCCGCGCAGCTCAGAAGGCAAGTAAGCCGTCATACGATACGCCACGCCGCTCCCGACCAGAATCTTCATCGCCATTTTGAGCGTAGGGTCGTAGACTCGCGCGTCGGTCTCGTAAGCTTTGCCCGCTTTGGCAAGCGCGTCGCCGTCAGAGCCGCCCACTTGCTGTCCCTTCTCGGTGTACAAAGCCGACAGCGCCAGGTTATTGCCCGCCATCTCACCGGAGTTGTTGGTTTCACCTTGATAGCCGGTCGCCGTGTTGTACTCGCCGATGGCGTTATCTGTGTCGCCCGCCGCGTGATAGCAATAAGCCAGCTCGCGATGCGCGTCGTAGTAATCCGGCCGCAGCTCGAGCGCCTTCTTCAATTGCGGGATCGCCTGCGGGTACTGCTTCATCAGACGATAGCTGTAGCCAACCCCGTAGTAGCTTTCCGGGTCTTCGGGCGCAATCGTCGAAGCACGCACAAACGCCGAAAGGGCTTTGGGCCGGTCGCGCTCCTCGATGCTGTACGCATAACCCAGCGCGAGATTCACAACTGCAAGATCGGGCGCTTTTTTCGCGGCAAGCTCCGCGGCTCGCACCGCTTCTTTCCCGGCGTCCTTCTGCTTGATCGCTTTACCTGGCCGTGGATTGATTGAAGCGTCCTGGGTCTCGTCTCGCACGGCAAATTCGCTGAGCGCGCGCGCCCGCCGCGCAAGCAGCTCGGCATTATCCGGGAGCTTCTCCGAAGCCGTTGTCAGCAGATCAACCGCGTCGCGATACCGAGCGGCCGCCATATATGCGCTGGTGAGGCGGTCGTAAGCGGCAATCGAACTGGGGTCCTCGCGAATCGCTTGCTCGTAAGAAGCGATGGCCTGGGGCCATAGCTTTTGAGTTTCGAACTGGACTCCCTTCTCGTAGCTCGCGTTGCTGGTCGTGGGCTTCAAGGTGATGGTGAATTCCTGCTGGACGCCGGGTACAACGGTGATCTTTGTTTCTGTCGGCTTAAAGCCCTGCGACTCGGCGCGAACAGTGTACTGACCGGGCTGGAGCTCTTTTTCCAGCGGCGCAGTACCGAGGACCTGACCGTTCAAACTCAAGCTGGCGTCCTTCGGCGAAGTCGCCAGCACTACAGTACCCTTCGTAGGCGGCGACGGCGGACTGGGAGCAATCTGCGACATGCGAACGATAACCATCGGGCCGTGGACTTCGGTAGCGATCATCATTGGCGTTTGCTCGACGGCGAACTTGGCGCGGCTCTGGAAATCGGCGCTCCATTTTTGCACTTTCTCTTTGAGGAACTCCCCAAGGTAGCCCGCTTCGACTCGCCCGTCCGGTTTGTTCGCCACTTCGCGAATCCCCTCCAGGATGTAATAGGTGAAGACGCCGTGCTTCAGTTGAGGGTCTTCGTAGGCGCGCTCACCGACCTGGCAAGCGTAGAAGACGATTGAAGTGGGCGGCACGGCATCCGCCGGGCGGCCGGCGCTCGGCGTGATCCGCAGACCCCGACTCATCACATCGGTCATCGTGTTTCCCTTAATTCCGCGCCCGGGAAACGGGTCTTCGCGGCAGGCGTCAATGAAGATCGAAAACTGAGACGCCTTCAACGCGCTGAGTCTGCGCCCAAGATCTTCAAGGTCTACAGCGGTCCGTTCGAGGGACTCCTTCGACTGGGCATCAACGTCGGCTGGCAGGAAGAAACTCTTAGCCTGAAGGCCCAGCCCGCGAGCGACGCCGTGGCCGGCCAGGAACACGATCACCTCGTGACCCGCTTGCACACGCGGAGCAAAATAGTCGACGGCTGCCAGGATGTTCTGCCTTGTAGCCTTTGCGTCGCCCGCGCCGTCGTCTGTCAGGAGTCTTACGTGGTCTTCGGGAAAACCGGCAGCGCTGACCAGCAGCTCTTTGATGGCGCGAGCATCGTCGCGCGGGAACCCGAGGCTTTGAATTTGGCCGGGATATTGGCTTACTCCAACGAGCAAAGCCCACTGCTTTTCGGCCACAGGCGCCGTCTTGGATGACTGCGGCGTGGCCGGCTTTGCATCCGTGGTGGGCGCGGTTTTGTTGTCCTCTTTAGTCGCAGGAGGTTGCGCTGGTTTCGGCTTTGGCCTTTGCGATCCGCCCGCAACGGCCAGAGGCACAAACAGGCAAAGGCCAAGAACGGCGAGAACAGTTTTATGACGCATACGATACCCCCTGATGAAAACGCTGCGCTCGTGAGCGCCGGAATGTTAAGAGTTTGCCACTGTGGTATTGTCGACTCCGAAACCTCGTTCAAGGAAGCGAAAAGACTGCGCTTCCATGATTTTCTGATCATCTGTTGAGGAGTATTGCACAGCGGCTTTGGTGGATCAAGAAACCGCGATGAAACCGGATGCGCGGCGCGCCTTGCGCTACCTGGATTAACCGTCGATGTTCGCCGCCTTCGGTTCGCAGATCAGCGTGACCGAGCCAGCGTGAATCGGGCGGCTGGTCCTTTTTTTCAATCAATTCGAGTTTTTCTTAAGTACTCTGTTCACTCTCCGCAAGTCTGTGCTATGATCTCGTCCGTTGTGAGCGATCAAACCCCTGGCCGCGAAGCAACGAAACGGTTTGCTCCACTCCTCACCACGTTCTTCGAAGCAAACAAGACCTGGTTCAGAAAGCTCAGAACAGCGGTTCGTCCCACCACGAACTCCTCAGGGACAACTGTCTTTTCTTACACAAGCGAAAAAGAGGAGGGTGATATGAAAGGATTCAAGGGAAACGACGAGGACTCCGGGCAGGGTAGAATAAGTCGCGGGGTCGAGGTGTCAGGCGACGTTCTTTTCGCGGACGCACTTCAGGTGGACGGTAAAGTCACCGGCAAGCTGATGTCCGAAAGCGGCTCTCTCATGATCGAGCAAACCGGCGACATCCAGGCAGACGTCGATGTTGGCGTATGTGTGATCCGCGGCGCGCTTACCGGGAACGTAAACGCGAGATCGAGAGTCGAGATTTACAAGACTGCGCGAGTCCAGGGGGACATTTCGACTCCGGTGTTGCTTGTTGAAGAGGGCGCGATGTTGAGCGGCGCAATAACGATGGGCAAGGCAGCAGCGCGACAGACGGACGCGATTCGTCTTGATGGGAACGAGGAGTTGCGTAAAAAGAGCCAGGGTGCGTCGCAATGAAACAGTTCTGGCGGCAGGCCTCTCCTACGAGTTGGCTTCGACGTTTGGGCTCCGCGCTGAATGTCTTTGGCGCGGCAGCGAGGAAGTTGACTTCGCGGAAGAGAAAATCGGGTCGGCGAGAAGACGGAGCCCGGTCGCCGTCACAGACGCAAGCCTTAAAGATTGCGGGATATAGTCTCGTCCTGATGGACCCTGACGGACAGGTCATCTGGACGAGAGAATGGGATTCGGGTGGCGTATTTGAGTTCGGCCCGCGGCAGCGATTGTGGGTGTTTTGCGGATTCACGAATCACTCGAAACGCGAGACAGAGATCTCAGAATATGAGATTGAGTTGATGGGAGAAGACGGGTTAGTTGTCGAGCGTTTCGGCGACTCGTTCGGTGATTCTGTGATCATCCCCCCAGGTGAAAGCAAGAATTTTCCGGCTGAATGGCGGATGTAAGTTGAAGGGGGATTGAGTGAAGATCCGGCTCTTCCGATGTACTATACAAGCATCCTGGTATCAATGTGATTAGGCAACGAAAGGGACAGTAATGAGCGACGATCTAACACAGAAGCTACCAGGTGAGAAACCCATCGCCCCGATACTCTTCGTTCAGTTCATTGTCAGGGGCACGAGTGCAGCCATCAGTTCTGGCCGGTCACGACAACATCACCTTCTTGCAAATTGCCCTCGCTAATTGCAGTGACCCGGCCGTTGGTTATTCCCGCAGTTACGAAACGCGGCTCAAGCTTCTTGTCCGTATTGAGAACCCAGATAGTCCGCGCTTGCAGGCGCTGACTGCTTTCGTCGCCAGAGTCGGGCTGACCAGACGCAGGTTGCCCTCCGGGTTCACTCTGGCTGCCAGCTCTCGGAGGTTCAGCGGCTGTCTTCAGATTGGGCTGTGCTTGTCCGCCCTGCTGGTTCTGTTGATCTTCCTGTTGCTGAACAGGCTTGAAGCGCAACGCGGCATTGGGCACAGTCAGCACATTTTCTGCGTGGGCGACCGGAACTGTGATATTCGTGGTCATGCCAGGCAGCAATGCCTGATCCTGGTTGAAGCATCAATGACCGCGGAATAGGTCACCACGTTCTGCTGTTGCTGAGCGTTCAGCCTCACTTGCGATATCCGGCCGCTAAATGTCTGACCCGGGTAAGCATCAACCGTGAAGGTCGCCGTGATGCCTTGATGGATCTGACCCACATCAGCCTCGTCTATCGCGGCAAGCACCTGCATATTGCTCAAGTCGTTCGCAATGACGAACAGAGTTGGCGCTTGCAAACTTGCTGCGACGGTCTGACCGACATCAACGTTCCGCGATACTACCACTCCATCTATCGGAGAAGTTATGACCGTGTGACTAAGATCGACCTTAGCCTGATCGAGTTCAGCTCGAGCCTGTGCGACCCCCGCTTTGGCCCCGTCGAGCTTTGCCTGGGCCTGGCCGAGCGCGGCCTGGGCCTGCCCTACTTGAGCAGCCGCCTGCTGGTCACGCGCATCGGCGGCATCCGCTGTGGCCTGCGCCGCTTCAATGTCGCGGCCTGCGATCACATCTTTCAGGTTTCGGTCGCGTCCGACCAAATCTATTGCGTCGTCGCGCGCAACGCGGGTAGCATCCTGATTCGCCTTTGCTGCCATCACGTTTGCGTCTTGATCGCGAATGTCGGTCATGGCAGCCTGGACAGCGGCTTGAGCATTCGCAAGGGCGGCCTGTTGATTCTCAACCTGAGCCTGCAATATCGCCGAGTCAAGCTTCGCTATGACCTGCCCGCGCTTAACCCGTGATTTGAAATCGGCGCCGAGCCACGAGACCGTGCCGGACACCTGCGAGCCGATCTGTACGGTCGTCACCGCCTGAACGGTGCCTGTCGCCGAGACGATCACATCTACATTTCCCCGATCAACCTTGCCGGTGATGTAATCCATTGATTTAGCCCTGTTGCCCCACGTAGCAGCCGCCGCGAGCACGGCGGCTGCCACGATCGCGGAGATCAACATCGACGTTCGCCGTTTCTTGATCACGGTTGTGGAGCCTTTCGTTTGGCCTGCCAAAGTCTCCATGACCAGTCCTCCTTTAAGTACAGATTCGACCATTCGCCTCTCGTTCCCGTAAAGACCGCGCGCCCGCGTCGCCGGACCTGGTATTCCCCCGGGATCGGCTCACTGGATAACGATTTACTACTTGCGGATCATCTGGGGTGAGTTTTCGATGGGCGTCATAATAGACGAGGCTCGCGGTGAGGGCTGGCGCGGGAATGCCTTGCTCAATAGACAATCGCACCACGTCTCGTAAGTCGTCGCGACGTGCACCCAGGCAATGAGCGAATCGCGAATCGGACAGCAGGTTCGGCAAGTGGGGCTGTACAGAGAAGGTATCACAAATATTTTGCAGCAGCGGCGAGCGGATGATCGAGCCGCGCCAGATGCGTGCGACATTCCCGAGCGCCAGATCATATTTGTACACTCCAGAGGCGACCCTTAACAGATCCAGGCCCTGGGCAAAGATCAGAATCATCCCGGCATAGAGCGCACGTTTCATCTGCTCGATCAGGATATCGAGCTTGCCTACGTAATAAATGGGCCGGCGGATGAATAGCTTGCGCAAAGCCACCCGACCTTCTTCAAGGCTAGAAAGCATTTGCATGGCTATGGCAGTGTCAATTATGGGAGTCGATACATCGAGGGCCCGCGCCTCTAGTGAAACCCATCTGCCGCTGCCATTCGGCGTCGCCTCATCAACAATCATCTCTAACAAGTTTCCCGCGATCGGCCGGTTGTTGCCGTGCGGTATGTGAGCGATGATCCCTAACAAATACGAGTTGGCTTCTGAATCAGTCCAGAGCGCATACACCTCCTGTATGGCGGCGTCGCTCAAACCAAGCCCCCGACTCATCAAGTAATAGGTCTCGGCAATGAGCTGCATCACACCGTTCTCAATTCCGTAATAGACCATTTCGACATAATGACCGGCCGAGCGCGGTCCAAGATACGCCACGCACGGCTCGCCATTTACCTCTGTCGCGATGTCCTCGAGGATGAGCCGGACTTGATCGTAGGCATCCGCGGAACCGCCGGGCATTATGCTCGCGCCGTGGCGAGCACCCCGCTCCCTTCCAGATAGGCCGACACCAAGCAGCCTAATTCCTTTCCCGGCCAACATGTTTGAGCGTGCATCGGTGTCCTTGAAGTAAGAATTTCCAGCATCAATCACCACGTCGCCGGGCGCCAGAAGCGGCACCAGTGCATTGATTACTCCACCGATCGGCGGCCCAGCTGGAAGCAGAATCATCACCGTGCGCGGCACGCGCAACAGGCTGACGAATTCCGATAGGCTGTTGGCAGCTTCAATGCTTCTTCCTTCGATCTTCAGCCGCAGGGCGCCGAGCGCCATCTCGTCCCTATCGTAAGCTGCGACCGAGTATCCGTGGTTTGCAATGTTGAGGGCGAGATTGCAGCCTATGCTACCGAGCCCTGCGATTCCTACGTCGCATGCTGTTTCGTTCATATCGAGTTCTCCTTGCCGTTGCGAGGCGAGTATCTGAGGGTAATCAGAGTCACCCCGCAACGGCGATAGAGGGGGCTAAGCCCGCAAGTCACACGCTACCTCCGCGCATTGATACCAGTTTGGGCGGGTACAGCTACGGAGTGTAGTTGAGTTATCGCGCCTTCCTTCACCAGGTCTCGCTCGGCGCGTGACTTTGGCAGCTCCACGCCCGTGATATTCCCTTCCTCGAAAATCTCGGAGAGGAAGTAGCGATCGCCAACCCGATCAAAGATCAGCCTGGTTTGGTCGGGTTCCTTCGCGGCTTGAGCACTTCCGACGACAAAGAGCATTACTTCATCGCCATCGGCATTTCGAATCTGCATAACACCTGGGTTGGCTGAGTAAGTACGTTTAATAGTGTACTTACCCGCGGGCAGCGTCGAATCCCTTACCGTGAAGTCGAACGGAACATCGGCCACAACTGTGTCAACAACCTGTGCTCGCACAGGCGCTCCTCCTGCGATTGCCAGGAAAGATATCGCCACAACCATCATCAACAAGTTCTTCATTGCTTCTCTCCATTCTTGTTCTGACCCGAGGCCGGAGCCGGCCTCTGTCGCCTTGGATCAAGTGGACCCGATCGCATGACCGGTTGCTCCGCCACTGTCTCAGACCTTAAACATCGCCCGAGCCGCTCAACAGATGTGCGCTTGTTAAGGCAAACCCATTTGAGCTTCAATTCCTCGGTTGCATCGGTCGCTTGACCGACGGGCTACAGCAAAGTGAACTCCTCGTCACGTCGCGACCGGAAAGAGGCGCCAACGCTCCTTCACCGAGCATGTCTCCGGGCAACAATGGTCGTTCGGGCAGCGTGTACTTCACGTCGAGGTACTTGCCTTCCCGAAAAACAGTCATACTCACGCTCGCGCCAACCTCCACCGCGCGCAGTGCCTCTATGACTTTGTCCGCGGAAGTAAGACGCGTGCCATTGAGTCTCGTGATGATGTCGCCCCCGATCAGGAAGTCGCGGCCGGCAATGTTGATCTCAAGCCCGCCGCCGCGAAGGTTGGCTTGTTGAGCCGGGCTGCCCGGTTCGACGACCTCGATTAAGAAACCACGCGCGAGCGGAATCCGGAGGAGGTCGTGCACCGCGTGATCGATAAACTGTCCATGGAAGCCCAGCCAGGGACGGATAATGTGTCCTTGCGAGAGCAGCGCCGGAATCACCGATTTGGCTAAATTGATCGGAATAGCAAAACCGATGTTCTGCGCGTTGGGAACAACCGCGGTGGTGATCCCGATGACCTCGCCGCACGAATTCAGCAACGGCCCGCCGGAGTTGCCCGGATTGATCGGCGTATCAATCTGAATCAAGGGCTCCTGAAATGCGAAGAAGGTCGGCGGTAGGACACGGTTGATCGCCGAAACACCGCCGCGGGTCAATGTTTGCTCGAGCCCTAACGGGTTGCCGATCGCCAGCGCCTCCTCTCCCACACGAACGCGATTGGAGTCTCCCAACTTAGCAACGGGCAGTGTTGCCTGAGGCGGCTTCGCTATCCGCAGAACTGCGATATCGAAGATGGGGTCCGCACCCACTAGCTGCGCGGGAACGCTGGTGCCATCGTCCAGAGTCACCACCAGCGACTGCCTGCCAAATGCTACGTGCGAGTTAGTGAGAATCAGCCCCGACGTATCGAAGATGAATCCGGAACCCACAACGTGCTCGACACGATTAGCCATCTGGTAAGGATTGATTGAGGTTGCGTATATGAAGACAACTGCCGGGGAGACTTGATCAAAGATCGCCGGCGCAGTCTTGCCACAGTTTCGAGTTTTCAACTCCGAGGTAACCGTTCCCTCAAAACCAGGATGGGTCGTGAGAAACTGCTTCAGGTCGGGATGCTGCTCGAGATAGTCCGGGTCGACGATAAGCGATGGGTCCCGCCTGAGATCCGGCACAACGGCAGGATGATCATCCAGGAACTTGTCAAAGTCCTTGAGATCGCTGCTGCGCTCACTGCTCACTTGCTGTTGTTGCGTCGTGGCCCAAGCTGCCGGCGACGTGTCTGAGCTGAACAGGATGAACAGAACGACCAGTCCCGGACAGCATAACTTTTTCCTCAAACCAAGCCGCATCATCACACCTCCTCAGAATTGTTTTTGGGGTTCGCCGAGTGCCCGAGGTGGTTTATGTCGCGCGAGCGCTCCAGACGGAGAACGCAGCTTCACTCCGAACTGAGATTCCCAGTCCAGTTTCCACCTGGCCTCAGACCAGCTTCCATTTCAGATCGGCGTTAAGCGAAGGGGGTATCCAAGGGAGGTCCGCGTTCGCGGAGATAGGAAAGGTAAAGACCAAGGTCGCGGCGTTTATTGCGGTCTGCGATCAGGAGCGCCTCGCGGCTCTCATCTTCCAGGTTCGCATCACGCGCCAGCTCAGATGAGACCGGAACCGGTGTGAGGTAGGCCTGCTGATCCTTAACACCGCCAGTTATTCCGGGACCGGAGTCACCAAAAAGCAGCGCGTGTAATCCGGCATCAACGCTCTCGGCGGCGGCCTTCAAAAAATGCCCGACTCCGTCACCCAGCCAAACCAGCATGTGTTCTGATTGGGAATGATAAACCCAGATCAGGTCCGGTTTATTGTCGTGGTTGATGTCCCGGGTCAGCAACGTGCCGAGCGCTTGAGGCGCTTCGTGGAATTCAAGATGGCTTTCGCGCGAGTCGCCGAATCGAACGCGAATACAACGGTGCGCACCGGCTAGATGCAGGTCTGCCTGATCAAGTCGTTGATCACCATCGAAATCGCCGAATACAGGAAGGTTATTCAGTGACGCAAGCTGCGCGGGACGGGCACCGAGCTCCCGCGCGACGTGACCGTTCGCGAATGAGTACAGGCCGCATTGCGCAACAATCATCGCAGCGAGCGCTATCCGCGAAATGCGCTTTGGCGCCAGGTGTGACTTCATAAGCTCCAATGACGCGACCGATCCAGAACCTTCAGACTGGATCGCGCGATCATAAGATTTCAACATCCGCTCGTCTCTTATAAGGGAGACGCGCCAACGCGGCCGCCGGTTACTTAGAAAGTCCTAATGCGAGTGATGAGGACAACCTTTCGTAGTTTCTCAGATGATGGCGAGGTTGCGAGGTCAATCAATCTCCTCTTGAACAACCCCGTCGCCTTTGTGTGCAACGCCGTGCAGGCAGGGACGCCTGGGCTCCCACGTGTCAGAACAGCGGCGGCTGACCCATAACGGAAACCGGCTGAATGCATTCCGGCGAATTGTTCTTGACTGAGTTCACAAGCTTGGAAACCGTGAACGCGGACATATCAGAAGCCTGATAAGGCTGGAGCAAATCGAGCAACCGCATATGGTCTTCCACCGCGGAGTCGAGCCAGAAGTCCTCAGCTTCCTTCGGTAGAATGACTGGCATGCGGTCGTGAATGGGGCGTACCAACTCGTTAGCCTCAGTGGTGATGATCGTGCAGGTGACGAGCTTCTCTCCCAGCGGCGGAGTCCAGATTTCGTACAGCCCGGCGAAGCCGAACGGCCGCTCCGGCTCGAGATGAATGAACAAGGGTATCTTTGTCGCGCCCTGTTTTTGCCACTCGAAAAAACCGTCCGCGACAACAAGGCATCGTCGTCTCTTGAACGCATCCTTGAAGGCGGGTTTAACTGTCAGCGTCTCAGCGCGTGCGCTGATGTGCTTGCTCGCTATCTTGGGATCCGTTGCCCAGAAGGGCACGAGACCCCATCGCATGGCTACTATTTGCTTCAGTCCGTTATTCAAAACGACAGCGACTTTATCCGTCGGCGCGACGTTGAAGCTGGGCTGGAGGTCATCGGTGATTTCTTGAACGCCGAAATCCTTGGCCATCGCTGATGAAGATCTCTTCCTGACGAATCGACCACACATGACGTTTGCAGCCTACACAAATGCAGTTCACGCTGTAAAGCAACCGAGAGTAGTCGCAAGCTTCAAGCCGCATTGGCAGTACCGCGCGCCGTTGGCCAGGATATCGGCGCTCGAAGGATGAAGTCCATGCAGTTCGGGCATGATGATTCCGCGATGGCTGAACCGTTGCGTCAGAAGAATCGAAGCGGAGGTTGTGGAGCATCTTTGTACCGTTCGAGTACAATTATTTCCCACACGCGACTCAACTCATCTCATCCTGCGTCTTTAAACGCTACGCCCTTTGATAGAATCGCGCCGACAATTGCTGCCGGTGCTTACACCAAAGTTGGGCACGGGCATTGCTGTGTTCCTGTCGAGTCGCAGAAGAATCTTTGCCGCACGTTTCTTCGTACTAAACCTAGCGAGCAGAGACGCTTTAAGAAGTGGTCGTTGAACGTAGGCAGTTTGGAGACATCATTGAGGAGAAACTTATGCTGACAATCACCGTGGCAACGGTAATCGCTCTGAGTTTGGCCGGCATGGTACTGATGAAGAGTCGAAGCACGGATTCTGCGCAGTTAGAACAGCCGCGCCCTGGGTTGCTGACGATAGGGGTGCAGATAATCTGCGGAGACTGTTCCGGAGAAGGCGAGCACCCAATTAAAACTTTCATGAACCGGTATGGCACCTGCAGCCAGTGCGGTGGTGCCAGTTACTTGCTCGCCTCGGCCGTCGCCGCAAACAGCTTAATGGCGAGAGCCATTCGCGTGAGAGAAGCACAAATTGCATCCAGCCACGGCCGAGTTATTCCATTCGAGGTGCCGGGTTCTCGCGCATTGCGTTCAGAGAAAAAAATAGCAGTATAGCGGGCGTCAAGTGTCCTGCAGAAAAAGGGAGGTCTCGTTCACCGGGGCCTCCTTTTCTCTTGGTAACCGTGTACTCGATGGGTAGTAAGTGGTGAGCAATGCGTAGCCAGCGCTCGCTTGACATCGCGCGTCATTGTTTCAATATCCGCTCGTAGTCTTCCGGCAAGTCACAGTCTTCCAGAACCGCTCGACTGGATACTTCGACGCACGCAACCTGGTCCGGATGCGCGCGCACTACCTGACGCAAGCTTTGTTCGGGATCCATACTCAGAATCTCTTCTTTGAGACTGATGTCGAGAAGTATAGGGTGGCCGTTCTTCCCCTCGTACGTTGGAATCACGATTATCGTCGGCGTCTCTTCATAGGTTTCTATGACACGGTTGATCAAATCCGCGCCGATCTGAGGCTGATCAACGAGCGCCAGTACGCATGCCCGAGTGTTTTCGGCCACAGCGTGAACACCGCGCTTGATCGACGAGGTCATGCCAGATTGATAAGCGGCGTTGTGCGCGAATCTGACGGGGCGATCACCGATCGAGCGCCGCACCTCGGATTCGCGATGGCCGGTCACTACGATGACCTCGTCGGCGCGAGAGGCAAGGAGGTTATCTACACAGTGTTCGACGAAACTCTTATCGCCGAGCCGGAGTAGCTGTTTGAACTCACCCATCCGCCGTGACTCGCCCGCTGCCAGGAGAATTGCTGAAATCATGTGAAGTTCCCAGGACCTGGAGCTGTTGCTTCTCGCCCCGCATCAGGCCCAGATTATAACGTCACGCCCGACGGCCATCCAGCTCACAGAGTCCCTCCCCGAAGCGAGTTGCAAGCACAGGCATGGCGCTATTGCCTCGTGGAAGTGCACTTGAGACCGACGAAGCAAGGGCCCAGTTTGCCGGTGCTTCGTCCTAACTGCTAGACTTCAAAGTCAAAGAAACGATAGCTTGAAGCGCACTCAAATGATGTGAAACCCCGTTCCCTTGCGCAGCATCGAACAATCCGCAAAGGATTAGCGCGAGACCAGGAGAAAGCAATGTTGAGCAGGTTAAGAGCCATCACAGCCAGCTTCGCAATCATCTCGTGCATCGCTGTCACCGCGAGCGCACAAGACGTCAGTTTTTCGACGCCGAGTGGCGAGACGGTAACTCTATCGAGCCTGCGCGGGAACGTCGTCGTCCTACTTTTTAGCGGTGTCCAGGACCCGCAACGCCGCGAAGGACTATTAGCGCTCGAGAAATTGGCAAAAGATCGATACCAGGGCAAGAACGTGAAGATTTATTGGGTGAGCGTTAACGCGGCAAACGAAGTCACGAACGATCAACTCAAGAACCTCTCCAGCGCTGCACCCTCGGTCTCGGTGTTACGTGATGCCAATCAAGCCGCGTTTAAGCGCTTCAGCGGCAAGCGCGCGCAGCTTCCTACGATTGTCGTGCTTGATCGCGAGGGTAATCCCTTTGGCCAGCCCCGCGGCGGCTTCAATCCGAATTCTGACTTCATCAACGACCTCGGTTCGATAATCGACCGCCTGCTTCAACGCCAATAGACCACCGTTAACAAGGAATCAGACGTATGGAAACGGATCTGATCCTTGAACCTCCCTCGCAATCCGCATGTTGCTGTCCGTTCGCTGGCGCGCACCTTCTCGCTCTGTTAGAAATTGATCTGATGAGAACCGATGATTGCGGCTCAAGCGTTTTGTCCTACTTCGAAGCCCGCCGCGCGGAGATGCTCGAGTTCACCCGCGAACTCGTGGAACAGGAGTCAATGTCTCGAGAGGCCGATGCGACCCGGCAGATAGCGGAGAAGCTGGGCGAGAGTCTGGCTTCGACCGGCGCCGACGTCGAGTTGCTCAACGACCCGCATTACGGCTCCACACTCCGTGCGCGCTTCAATCACGTGAACGACGAATCGAAACACGACGGGCAGCTACTGGTCGTCGGGCATCTCGACACCGTTTGGCCCATCGGCACGCTAGCCGGGCGGCCCTTCAGAGTTGAAGGCGACCGCGCGTTTGGACCGGGCATCTTCGATATGAAGGCCGGAGTGATGCTTGCAACATTCGCGATGGGCGCGATCAAAGAACTTGGCCGAGCGACTAAACGACGCACGACTCTCTTGATGACGTGCGACGAAGAAACCGGCAGCCACTTCTCGCGCGACATTATCGAGGAAGAAGGCAGCCGCGCTCACGCTGCGCTTGTGCTGGAACCACCGATACCGGGCGGCACAATAAAAACAGGACGAAAAGGAGTCGGCGAGTTCGAGCTGATCATTCGGGGGCGGTCGGCTCACGCGGGCAACGATCCGCGGGCGGGCATCAGCGCGATAACCGAGATGGCGCATCAGATTCTTGCAATCAACAAACTGAACGACTACGAGCGTGGCACGACGATCAACGTTGGCGTTGCCCGCGGAGGCGTGCTTTCAAACGTGATTGCGGCCGAGGCTCACGCTTTTGTTGATATGCGATTTCGAACCGTTGATGAGGGCGAGCGCATTACGGATGCGATGTCACACCTGCAACCGGTGATTGACGGCGCTCGCATCGAGATGCGCGGCGGAATAAACCGCCCGCCTCTGGTTCGCACGGCGGAAACCGGCGCCCTGTTCGAGCACGCAAAGCAACTGGCTTCCGAGATTGGGTTTAATCTTAAGGAAGGGTCTGTGGGCGGCGGATCGGACGGAAACTTCATCGCAGCGCTTGGCGTGCCTGTGCTGGATGGGTTGGGAGTCGATGGCGCAGGCGCTCACGCCGAGCACGAACACATAATCATAAGCGACATCCCCCGCCGCGCCGCGCTGCTTGCAAGATTGATCGAGACGATCTGAGCGACCAACTAAACGATGCTCCGAAAGGATCTCTGCTGACCACTTTGCCGCTCGTGCCGTCCAGAGCACAGAGCTGGCTACGGCTGACTCCCAAGGTGTCTACAGATTACTTCCTGTCCACAAACTCTTATTGCAACTTAGGGTCACAAAGGGCCGAATCTCTTTGCTGAGTAGCAGCGCGTCGGTAGTGCTCCCAGTCCCAATCCAAAAAAGGGCAACAAGAGAGAAGCGGCTACTCCGTCATTTCTTCCTGGGCGGCGGTGGTGTTTTCTTCGGCGGACCTTGAGCCTTCTTTTTCAGTGGCATGACCTTGGGCAGTGTCTTCGGTGGTGACTGACTCATCGTTCCCTCCACATCCTACTGGCTCTTGTTGTGCGGCTGTTCGTGTTTCTACTTCTTGACCGGAGGTGGCTGTTTCGGTGGTGCCTGTCTCTGAGGCGGAGGCTGTTTCGGCGGCGTTGGTTTCGGTGGCATCTGTTTTGTATTCTTGGACCATTCTGTCCTGATTTGAATTGGCTTCGGTAGCGTCTGTTCCAGCAACCTCATTAGGTTCTCCTCCTTTTGTCCAAGGTTTCAAATCATAGACATTTGTGATCTGCCATCCGAGCTCCTTCTTACGTCCGAACTTCTTCGCGTTTCGAAAATAGCTGTATACAATGATTGTCTCCACGTCGCGGCCAAGAAGGAAGTCGAAATGTACTTGATCACTCTCACCAGGCTCAATTTCACGACTCCCTTTGGACCACTCTTTCTCTTTCTGGTCCACCGCCAGTGGCCACAAATACTCTAATCCTTCTTCATCAAGCGGTTCCTCACCCTTGAGTATCTTAGTGAGCATCTCTTCATCGACTGGGATTACCTGCTGAACCCAACTTCTTGCATTAACCAATGACAACAAAACCTTGCTCGTATTCTGTAGTGTAATGGTCACCCTGAGCCAAACCTTGTCACTTGCAATAACGCGGTAATCAATTCGCTGGGTCAGAGTAACAGATGGATATTTCTGTCTTGTTCTAACGAAAAGCCAATAGGTCCAAATAGCTCCAACTATGATAGCAATCAAAGTCAAGCAAGATGCGACTATCTCAATGAGCTTCTTGAACTGATCAAGCTGATCTGGTTCCTTCGCTGCCTGATCCGCAAGAAACTGGACAAGGCTTCTAAGAACCTCTTGATATGACTTGGTCATTGGTTTCAGCGAGGTGCGAAGTCACACCTGCAAACATTTCTGCGGCCCGCACGTCAGACCTATGCTTTCACCCCACCAACAATGTTGTAAACCGCCCCTCTCGGGGCGTGATTCAAAAGGGAGTGAGTCCACTCGAAACACGACGTTTACCTGCCCCTTTTCGACTTCGACTCGCTTCACCAGTGCCCG
>Ga0137359_10000919_pt1 | contig 22831 bp, 19 predicted proteins | sample Mad1_40_16metaG_FD_108281 | JGI IMG/M metagenome (GOLD analysis project Ga0137359, IMG submission 108281) | Vadose zone soil microbial communities from Angelo Coast Range Reserve, California, USA - Mad1_40_16 metaG | ecosystem: Environmental > Terrestrial > Soil > Vadose zone | place: USA... | reverse complement strand
GTGGCAACCGGCTTGGTAAACAAGTTGATGAATGCGATTAAGAAAAGCGTCAGCGTGATCAATCCCAGTCCGAGCGGAACTTGTTTTCCGCGAATCGTAATGTTCAGGGGAACCTGAAATTCGCGCTGGCCAGGATTCGTGTAGCGCAATACAAACACCGCCAGGCCATTCATCGCAAAACTCCAGATCACGCCGAATGCATACAGGTTCGCCAGAAACGTTACATCGCCGCGGCTGATGAAAATCGTAATGATTTGCAAAATTACGATGATGTTGATGATGCGGTAACTGGTGCCAAAACGCGGATGTGGCTGGCGGAACCAGTCGCTGAGCACACCGTCTTCGGATACTCGGTTGAGCACACCATTCGAACCGACGATCGCGGTGTTCACCGCACCCGCAAGAATCACGGCGCCCACCACCACCACGAATGCATGAAAGATCAGGCGTACCAGGAACGGACCAGCGAGATTCATCGCCAGTCCGCCAATCAGATTTTCCAGGAAACCCTGGCGAACGTCGTCCGGGATGATCATTACCGCGAAGAACGAAACCAGCGAGGTAAAAACCATGCTGTAAACGAAAATGACCAGCCCGGCTTTTTTTAGATTAACGAGCTTTGGGCTTTCGATTTCGCGATATACCTGCGCGAGTGATTCTTCTCCGCTCATGGCCAGCACGGAGTGCCCCAGCGCAATAAAAATCGCGATGATGCCGAACGTGTGCGGAAGCGAACTGTGCGCCAGCCAGCCGAGAGCGCCCGGGGTGAGATGAAGATTACGCGGATAAGGAAACGGCGGGAGCGGCGAGTGGCGCAAAATCACGGTGTACACACACCAGCCGATGAGGATTACCACCATCACCGTCACCAGTTTCATGATGTGCAGCGCTTTTTCGCTTGATTCCGGGATGCCTTTGGTATTTTCCCACCAGAAATAAATGGTGACGATGATCGCGAAACACGAAGCAATGATGTCGATGGAGCGCGGCGAGAGCGGCCCGCTGGTCAGGTGCGCATACGGCAGCAATTCGCTCAGCAGTCCGCCGAGATATTGTCCCGCGGAAACGCCGCTGATTGGCCCGGTTAAAATGTAGTCAAACATCAGCGCGGATACGCTGAACTTGGCCAGCGCTCCACCAAGCGATTGTTTGACCGCGCGGTAGACTCCGCCGCGCACAAACATGCTGCAGCTTTCCACGTACACCGCGCGCACGGCGTAGGAAAACAGCATGATCGCCAGAATGAACCATGGCGCGGTTTTGCCAATGTAGCCTTCCGCTTCACCGCCTGCGTAATACGCCGACGATGCCAGGTCATTCAGAACAATTGCGGCAGCTCGCCAGAAAGAAATGAAGGTCAACAGCGCCGTGGTGGCAACGATGACGCGCGGAATGCCGTTGCCGCGGCGACCGCTCGCCACGGTGTTGTTGGAAGTGGTGCTCATGTAAGGGCTGTTAGAACTCGCAGATTAAAATGCTCGCAAATTTGCACTGTTAAGTCCAGTTGGGAAGGTTGACATCGCAAACGGATTTCCTGCATTGCAAAACATTATGGTGCATTGTTTTCCGAATGACGGAGCAACGGAGCTACGGCTGGGCGGCAACATGGCGCAAGGATTGCTTCGCCGGGCTACCGGGAGCGCTCGACGAAAATTGTTCAAGCGTGGCGCGCGCTTATTTTCGATTGCGCCAGCCATTTTTTTAAGATTGACGCGAATTGCGGCTCCATCCCGGTGAAGGTGAGCCCCATTCCGCGCTTGGGCATAAAATAAGCGACCGTCGCCGTCGTTTCAACGAACTCCTCGTCCTTATAAATTTCGATTGTTACCGGGGTGCCTTCCGGAAACGGATTCAGCAGCTGCACAAAACAGCCATGCAAACTGAGATCGCAAACTTGCGACGTGCTGCGGGTGTTCTCCGCTTCGTCGATTATTTCAGCGCTGGCGGCAAATGGGATTCGCTGCGAACGGCGGCGTTCATCGGGCATGGGTGAACCTTTCCCGGGGGCGGAGTGAAGAAATGCTAACGCGCACGAAGTCGCGGAAATGAAAAATTTTACGTCGGCGACGCGAATTTGTAACAAGTGACTACGGTGGCGGTGAAACGAGGAAAAAAGGAAAAGGCAGGAAAAAAGAAAAGAACAAAAACAAGAAAGAGAGAAAGAAGCCGGGCTAAAGCCCGGCACTACAAGAGATCTTGACGAGAGCTAGTGGCCAGCATTGCCGGAAGGGCCGGAAGAGGCGCTGTGCAAGTGACCGTGAATGTCCGCGATCTTGTCGTCCAGCGCATTCAGTTTGCGTGCCAGGCCCTGAATTTCCGATTCCGCGCGTCGATTGACGTCGTAATCGAGTTCGCCGCGCAGACGGTCTTTGGTGTCCTGACGATTCTGACTCATCATGATCACCGGGGCCTGAATCGCAGCTAACATTGATAGAAAAAGATTCAACAAAATAAACGGATACGGATCCCAGGACTTTTTGCCCATGATGATACTGGTGGCGGCGTAACCGAGCAGCACGACGAGAAAGCTGATGATGAAGGTCCACGAACCGCCGAAGCCGGCGACCATATCGGCGATGCGTTCGCCGAAGGTTGCGTCCTTCTCGATCACTTCGTTGGGATTGCGCATAGCGCGGAGGCGGACGAGTTGCTGCGAAGCGTGAAACTGCTTGCCGAGCACGGTGAGCATGTCCATTCCGGCCAGGGGCTTGCGCTCGAGGAGCACGGCGATGTCGTTACGGTCTAGTTCGATACAGACGGTTTCCTCGACTGCGGTGGCGTTGGTCTGGTGGGGAGTTTGTTCGAGCATGCTGGCAAAACCGAAGAATTCGCCGTGGCTCGGTTCATCAATGACTACCTCCTGGTGATCCTCGTCCACGGTAGACACGCGGACTTTGCCGGAGAACATCACGTAAGCTTTGCCATCGGTATCGCCGATCTTGTAGATGCGCTGGTGTGGCGCGAAAGTCCTTTTCTCCACCTGCGAAGCGAGGACGCATGCCTCTTCATCATCGAGCAGCGCAAAAAGCGGTACGTGTCTCAGTTCTTGAGGATCGCAAGCCATGGGCCACCCCTTCGAAACAAATTGTTAGCAAAAGTCGCCAGAGAATTCCATAGACCATGCCGCCTGACAAGTTAAGATTGTGTGATACGTGCTTTCGCGCTGTTCCAGTCCTGCGGAATTTCCTGTTATTCCACGGTCCACCGCTCGAATTGCGATTTGCCCGGATGCCGCTGTGTGGCACTCGGCCGACAAAATCCATCAGCGATTGCTGGTCGCTTCACACCGATAAGGTCTGGAACTTCCGCGCGAGCGGTTGCGCCTCCAGCGAATAGCCAATCAGTCCTGGCAAAGTTCGAAGCTGACGCTGAATTTCAAATGTGCACTGGAAGAATTTCGGGACCGCGCGGAAATGTTTAAGCGGCAAATACGAAATCAACGCCAGATAGCGGTTCCCGACAACCGGTGGCTCCGCCATTTTCCAGGAAATGACTGGCATACCGCGATTTTAGTTCGGACCATGAGCAACATTCAAAGTCGAAGTGCACGCGCGGATAGTTAGGCACGAATGGATTGGGTTCGTTGTGCCATGCATTCCGCACATGGGCAGATCGCGCGCAGATGCTCGTAAGAATAAATCCCGGTCGAATGGCCATCAGAAAAAGAAAGTTGTATCGCGTACTGCCCCACCGGCGTTGCGGATTGCGCGCGCGCTTTCGGCTTGAACATCGGCAGTGCCGGTGACGACGCAAAAGCTGGTGAAACTTCGCCGAGCGATTCTTTTTTGAGGCGTTCGTCGTTGCACGTCGCACACGGGCAGTTCTCGCGCAAATACGCAAAATCGAAATGACTGGCGTGGCCGTCAGCCCACGCAATGTCCACACCCGCGCCACTGCTTAGGTGAATTTTCACGCTGGCCGGCTTGCGGCGTTGGTCGATGGGAATAGGCATGGGGAATATATCCAGTAATCCGTTTTCTAGTCTTTCGAATCTATCGCACAACAGCTGCCAGGTGGGATCGGATTGCCATGCGGACAGGTTTTTGGATGGCCTAGGAACGAGCAGATGCGCTGATCGAGTTCCGGCGTGATGATGTGTTCGAAGCGGCAGGCTTGCGCTTGAGCTTCAGCGTCTTCGATGGCAAAAGTGTCGGTGAACAGGCGTTCGGCGAGGCGATGGCGGCGAACTACATCGCGCGCGCGGCGTGAGCCGGCTTCGGTCAAATGTACTTCGCTTTCGTTCTCAGAGTTATTATTGGAAATCTCGTTTCCATTCGCAGCAGGGCTAGCACTCTTATTCCCGTTGAATTCGATGAGGCGCGAATCGGCCATGCGAGCAAGCAATCGGGTTGCGGGCTCGCCGCCAACGATCGGGAGCAGCCCTGCCGGGCCTTCGACGCGCAGCAATTCCGGTTGCGCGGGCTTGCCTTCCTCGCCGCAAATCCAGATCTGCTCGAGCAGGTGATCCACGCGGATATCATCGTCGGCCGTCACCGGAGTGCAGCAATCGGCGGTGTTGGCGAGCGGGCAGGCCATCGGATGATTCGGGCCGTGCTGCGCCGTGTCAAACGAAAGATGCCCGTGTGCGAGTTCGATGCGGCGGTCGGCCTGCCGAGCGATGTCCGGATCGTGCGTAACCATCAAAATCGTGTGGCCGGATTTGTGCAAGTCGCGGAAAAGTTCGATGACAATTTTTTCATTGGCTTCATCGAGATTTCCGGTCGGCTCGTCCGCCAAAATCAACTTAGGCTGATTGATCAGCGCTCGAGCGATGGCCACGCGTTGCTGTTCGCCACCCGAGAGCTGTGATGGGAGATGCGTGAGGCGTTCGCCGAGGCCAACACGCTTCAGTGCTACCTCCGCCTGCTTCTCATCCGTCACGGAATGGAAATATTGCGCCAGCATCACATTTTCAACCGCGTTCAGATACGGCACCAGATGGAATTGCTGGAAAACGAATCCAATTTTCTCCGCGCGGTAACGGACCAGAGCGCTTTCGTTGAGTTTCGCAAGATCGACCCCGTCAACAACGACGCGGCCGGACGTCAGTGTGTCCAGCCCGCCAAGAATGTTGATCAGCGTTGTTTTGCCGGAACCGGACGGACCCATCAGCGCAACCCATTCGCCGGAAGCAATGTCGAACGAAACGCCGTTTAGCGCGCGCAGTGCGCCGTACTGCTTGACGAGCGTGTCAATCACGACCTGCGTGGCGATTTGTGGTGCGAGTTGTGTTTGTCCGTTCATTTGGGACCTGCGACAGGACTGATGGCCACCTGAAGGTGGCCGCCACAAAGAGGCGCCTGTACGGATGCGGCGTTGCCTGAGTTGACGTTGAGATCCTTCAGCCATCCTTGTCGGATGGCTTCAGGATGACAAGCGCGTGGCAATGGCGCGATCGGCGAAGGAGCGATTGGTGGTCGCTTGGCCGTCGGGGGGGTGGAGATCATCATTCTTCGCCTCGGAAGACCGATGCGGGACGAATATGCACCAGTCTACGCAATGGATAGGCAGCAAGAATCGCGACAATCACCGTAAGTGCCACAGAAATAGGATACACGATGAGTCGCGGCTGCGCGGCCACGCCAAACACGGCTTTGCCCAGTCCCATGGAAATCATGATGCCAATCGCCGCGCCAATCAGGCCGCCGGCCAATCCAAGCAGCGCAGCCTCTGCGAGGAACAGACGCAGCACGCGCCGCACCGATCCGCCAATCGCCTTCATCAACCCAACATCGTTCCGGCGCTCCATCGCGACGTTGGTCATCGCCGCCATCACGCACAGCGCGGTGAGAATCAGCACAACGGCAACGGTTGCCGTAAGAATCCCGGAGATGCGGCTATAGAGCCGCGCTTCTCCTTCGGTGAATTGGCGGATGGGGCGTACCTCAACGTCTGGAAGTTTTTGCTGCAGCGCGTTAACCGTTTCGTTTATTTTCTGGGGCGTCCCGCCGATGAAAACTTTCACTACGCTGACACGATCGCTGGCATCTGCAAGGCGCTGAGCAACAGCGAGTGGCACAAAAGCCTGGTCGTCTTCTGGGCCGCCAGTTGCGAGAACGGCGGCAAGTCTGCACGACTCCGTTCTTTGTCCGGATCTGAGTCGCAAACTGGATTCCGCGCGGACTCGAAGCTGATTTGCTAACTTGACGCCGACGAGGCACTCGTCTTGCGAATAGTCGGATGGGTGTTCGGGCTCTAATTTCCACGCAGGCTCCCGATTTTCCAATAAATCCAAATGAGTTCCTGCGATTACAGCATCCACCGCGGGCGTGGAGTTGCCAGAAGTCAGCTTTGCAACAGCATAAAGAAAAGGTATCGCTACGTAATCCGGGTTCTCAGCAGCGGATTGCAATTTTGAGAGCGCAGATTCCTTCATAATATTCGTTGCTGTCGAAGCAACCCCGGACCCGCGTGGCGTGATGAGAACGTTCGGCCCAAAGGAGCGAAATTCCGTTGTAATGCGGCGCTTGGCGTCCACCTGAAGATTCAACAGCGCAGCAGTGACCGCCGCGCTTGCCCCAAGTGCGAGCAAAATGACGAAGAGGCGTCCGCGGTTGGCGAAGACCGAGCGACGAAGCACTCGCCAGAACATACTGCGATTGGCGGAGCGGCGGTCAGCCATCATTCGCCTCGCAGGATGGGCGCGGGATCGAAGCGTGCCGCGCGGCGGAGTGGGAGTGCGCTGCCGAGGAGTGTGACGGCTGCGGCGAGAACCAGGATTACGCCGAGGACGAGTAACGACGGTTCGGGCGGAACGCCGAAGATTTTTGTGCCAAGGAAGCGCGCGAGCAATATTCCAAGTGCGTAACCAATGCATCCTCCAACAAACGCAAGCAGGAGTTGTTCCGCTGCGAGTAGCCAGCCGACGGTGCCCGAACCCGCGCCGAGCGCTTTCATCAAGCCGATTTCGGTGCGGCGTTCGATTACCGAAGATGCGGAAGATGCTCCTACGGCGAGAGCTGCAGCGAGCAGCGATGCGCACGTCACCAGCCAGAGCAGCGTTTGCACGCGGGCGAGAATTTTTCCTTCGCCGTCGGCGACGCGTCGAATTACACGCACATCCGATCCCCGCAAGACCTGCTTAATGGAATACGCGATCGAAGAAACGTATGGCGAGCAGGACCAGCGCTCCAGCTCATCCGGCTTCATGGCCCTCGGATCGCGCCGCGCAAAATCATCTTCGGGTTTGGTTAACGCGGAAACATAAAGCTTGCGATATTGGCCGGGTTTGCCGGAGTTGCTGCGCGATATTCAGTGTAACGATGATCGCGTCATCTTCTGGGCCGCCGGAAGCGAGAATGCCGGTCACAAGAAAGCGCGTGTTCCCTCGAATGGTGACTAAGGCCGATTCGTCGTCAATCTGTGCGTGACTGCGCGGCGCCAATTCACTGCCCTCCAAGTCAACCCTGTCGCCAATTTTCAGACTTTGACGCTGGGCGAGTTTCTGTCCTATAACGCACTCATTCGCGTCGTCCTTGAACCAATTCCCGGTAATGTTCCACCACGGATTTGTATTGGCCGCGCCAGTTCGAAAAGTACTGCCGTCCGAGAGGTGCAGGCCGTGATTCGCCCACGTTCCAATCACTGGCACTTCGACACCGAGATCAGACTGTTGTCGATAATCGTTTGTCTCATTCGCTACCGCGTGGAGCATAGTTCTGAGTTCCAGAATCGGAGCGAAGGCGGTGATGTTGTTGTGCCAGAAGACGGATTTGATTTTGGGGAGATCGGATTCGGGGAGATAGGCGCCGGAATTGGCGGGACGGAAATCGACGCCGCCGATTTCTAGTGGGAGCGAGTCGGCTTCTGGAGTTACTACTAGATTTGCGCCTAGGGATTTGAATTCTTCGGAGAGGCGGTCGCCTACGTCCAGGGAAACACTGAGGGCGGCGGTAGCCACGGCCATGCCTAGCGAGAGCGCCGCGGCCGTGAGAAATTTGCGGCGCGGGCGGCGTGTGAAGTTGTCGGCGATGAGGCGGAGGAACATGGGCGATTAGAGATCAGGGACCAGAGACCAGCGACCAGCGACAAATCGAAGAGAGATTCCTCGCCGCGCTCGGAATGATGAGTAGTTCTGGTGGAATGTGGACATCCCTCTCATTTGGGGACTTCGGTCCAGGATTTGGTGATGGCGGCGACATTCACCACGATGTCGGAGCCGTCTACACGGAACGGAACGCCGATCGGGTTGCAACCGCCCGCTTCGCCGATGGTGGGGACATAAATTGCGGAGCCGCAGTGGCGGCAGATCACATTCTGGCCGTCCTGGCGGTAGCCTTCTGCCCCGCAAATGCGGCACGCATCCAGCGCCACGCCCCAGCCTTGCGGCTTCTTGATGACCAGGAACCGGAAAGATTGGTCGCCGGTTTTAACAGTAAAAAGATGCAGATTTCCGTCCTGCACTTCGCTGAGCGGCACGCGGAGTTCGTCACGCGAAGAACCGGAAGCCGCAATCGCGCGTGCGGACGGCGGCGCAGAGTTCGCGCGCACGTAAATGAAATCCGCAGTGAGCACAAGAATCACCGCCAGACACGCCGAAGCCGCGGCAATCATCCAATTGCGCTGGCGGCGCTGCTGCGACGCCAGCAGCCGCTTTTCCGCATCGTTTGCCGCAGCTGACGCAGCAATTTTTGCGTGTGAAGCCGTAAGCCATTCGCGCAGAATCAAAAGGACGGCCGCGCCAAAAATAAATACGAAGAAGAAAATCTCGTTGCGCACGATCGGACCGATCAGCGCCATTTCCTGCTTGCCGGAAGGCAACCATTGAGCTTCGCTGAGTTCATGCAATCCAGTAAGCGCAAGCTGCGCGGCGACCAGCCACAAAATAATTGTGGTAGCGGCAAAAAACCGATGCAGCGGGATTTTCAACGTGCCTTTGAAGAAAAATAGTCCAACGGCGACCGCTGCGGCGATGCCGGCAATGGTGCCGACCCAGGTCTGGATGCCTTCACTGGAAAGTTCCACCGCACGCAAAATCAGCGCAAGCTCGGCCCCTTCGCGCACCACCATCAGAAAAACAAAAAGAAAGATTCCCCACCCTGCCGCCGAACCCGCTCGCGTCGCGTAATTTTCAATTTTTTGCTCGATATCTTTTCGCAGATGCCGCGCAACGCGATTCATCCAAATGATCATCGAAATCACGAAGACCGCAGCCACCAGCAGCATCAGGCCTTCGAATCCGTCTTCGCTGATTTGCCAGCGATCGAGGGCGATGGCTACGGCCAAGCTGAGCGCGCCAGCCAGCGCGACGCCGGCCCAGACAAACCGCGTGAGATTCGAACGCCCGGTGCGGGCAAGATAAACTAGTATGATGCCTACAACCAGCGCGGCTTCGACGCCTTCACGGAGCGAGATGAGGAAAGCAGAGAGCATCGGAAGTTTCCAGTAGAGATTTGCAATTGCGCTGCCCAGTTGTAAATGAGTTGCAACTGCAATTCTAAGTTTACCGCTTGAGCCTGGACGAGTCAATCGGACTAATCTAGTCCTATTTCTTCGCGATAGAATACACGGGTCTTATGAAAATTGCAGATTCACGACAGGGGTGGGGGCAGGCGAGGATCGGGGCCGGTTCGGCATGGTGGCTGGAACACCTGCTTTGCATAGTAGCCGTGTCCTTGCTCGTGGCAACGTCGGCTTTGGGCCAATCCGCCGATAAATCGCAAGTCGGCAAGGATTCGAAAGAAGATATCAAGCAGGCGCAACAGCTGGCTGACCGCGGCGACAAGTCGTTTGCCACGGGCAAGTGGAATGAAGCGCTGGCTGAATACGAGCAGGCGGTGAAACACGCTCCGGGAGATGCAGGGATTGCGCGTAGAGCTGCGGCGTTGCGCGCAGAAGTGGTGCAAAAACTGGTAGACCAGGCGGAAACCGACGCGTTGGACGGCTTCGTCGTGAGCGCCACGGACTTGATGTACGAAGCGCTGAAGATTGATCCGGGCAATACCATCGTGGCAGAGCGCCTGGCGCAGATGAAACAGATGAAAGAATATCTGCCCCGCGGAGATAAAGAGGATTACGAGATAAAAGGAGCGGCAGCGCTGAAGCCGCAACAGGGCAAGAAAGCCATCAATGCGCGGGGGGACTCAAAAAGCGCGTACGAACAGGTGGCGGGGATGTTCGGAATCACGGTGGCGTTTGATCCGGATCTCACGTCGAAGAATATCAAGCTGCGCGTAAACGACGTGGACTTCTACACCGCGATGCAATTGCTGGGCGCGGAATCAAAGACATTTTACCGGGTGGTGAATTCCACGCTGATATTCGTGGCTGAGGACACCATTGCAAAGCGCAAGGAATATGCGGAAGAAGTGGAGCAGACATTCCGGCTGGACAATACCGTTGCACCGGAAGACGTCACGGAGATGGTCCGCGTGGTCCGCGAAATTACAAACTCAACGCGTATTACCACGGACACCGCGAACCACAGCCTGACGGTGCGGGAAAGTGCGGACAAGGTGGCGCTGGCCGGACAGCTGATCAGGGAACTGGAACAATCGCGCCGGGACGTGATGCTGGATATCGAGCTGCTGGAGGTGGACCGAAACGCGGCAAGGACGCTGGGCATAACGCCGCCGTCGCATGTGCAGGCATTCCCGTTAAGTACCCAAGCAGTGGCGCAACTGGAGCAAGCCACCGACATTGCGAATTTGTTGACATTGGTAGCGCAGGTTTTTTCGGCGCAGGGAATCACCGCAACTCCCACGGATGTTTTGCCGGTGGGAGGAGGAAAGAGCACGTTTTTGCTGACCATGCCGAGCGCGTCCGCGACATTTTCGAATGCGCTGTCGCTGGTGAAAAGCGGGCGGCAAATCCTGATGCGGGCGCAGGATGGAAAGGCGGCGACATTTTTTGTGGGGCAGCGATTTCCGGTGACGTTGTCGCTGTTGTCCACGAGCCTGGGCGGAACGACGGTCGGCGCCGCAGTTTCCTCGACGGTGTTTGCACGAACGGATTTCGCCGTTGGGAACGGCCCGGTGGCAGTTGTGGCTCAGGACTTCAACAACGACGCGCTGCTGGACCTGGCGGTGGTGAATCAAGCGGACAGCTCCATTTCCATTTTGCTCAGCAACGATAATGGCAATTTCACCCCGACCACGGGATCGCCGATCAAACTGGGCACGAACGAGCAGCTGCCGTCGGCAATCGCTTCCAAAATCTTTCGTCTGACGGACGCGACTCACCTGGTACAACCCGCGGACCTGGTGATCGCGAACAGCGGATCGAATACGGTGAGCGTGCTGCTGGGCAGCGAAAATTTCGACGGCACCTTTACGGAGGCAACCGGTTCGCCGTTCGCGGTGGGAATAAAACCGACCGGCGTTGTGATTGCGGATTTCAACGGCGATGGGTTGCTGGATTTTGCAGTGATCAATCAGGGAGACAACACTATTTCGGTTTTTCAGGGCGACGGGCAGGGCGGCTTCACTCCGTTTCCAAAGTCTCCATTCGCGCTGCCAACCACGGAAAAGGGACCAATCGCCGTGTTGTCCGGCACTTTTGACAATTCGGGCAGGCCAGAAATTGCCGTGTTAAATGCTACGACGCAGAACATCGGAATTTTTCGAGCCACGGGTGACAGCACATTTAACGGAACGTTCGCTGAATTGAGTGGGTCGCCAGTCGCAACGGGGACAGATCCGGTAGCGTTTGCCACAGGCGATTTGAATGCGGATGGCTTTGATGATTTCGCGGTGGTGAATCAATCGCAGAATGCTGTGACGGTGGTGCTGAATGACACGACGGGCGTGTTTACGGCGGCTGCGGGTTCGCCGCTGGCGACAGCGGCGACACCGGCGGGCGTAGCCATTGCGGATTTTACAAACGATGGAATCGGCGACATTGCGGTGACCAACAATGGAGCGGGCACGCTCGGAGTTTATGCGGGCCTGGGCTCGGGACAGTTTTCCTCGCGGATCGAACTGAGCACGCCACCAGGTCCGCTGGCACTGACTACGGCAGTGCTCACTTCAAGCGGCTTGCCCGACGCGATTCTGACGGCGAGCTCCGGAACCAGTAATTTTGTCACCGTGCTGCTGGATCCAGCGAGTTTCGCAACGGGAGCTGGATCACTACAAACTCCCTATCCGGGTTCGGAATACATAGATCTGGGTATCAAGGTGAAGGCGACGCCGTCGGTTCATGAAGACAATGAGGTGACGCTGCAATTGGAGTTCGAGATACGAGCGCTTGCGGGGAACAGCGTAAATGGGATCCCGATTATTACCAACCGCACGGTATCACAAACGGTTCGGCTGAAAGAGGGCGAGCCGTCACTCGTGGCCGGCCTGCTGGACAACGAAGAGACAAAATCGCTGAGCGGGATTCCGGGCTTAGCCAATCTGCCCGGTGTGGGTTATGCGTTCGGTCAGCGCAACAACACGTCGAATGACACTGAACTGTTGATCGTGGTGACGCCGCGGCGGATGAGCGATCGCGTGAGGATGTCGTTGGTCAAGTACACTGGACGTGGCGGAGCAGGCACCCCAGGCGCACCGTCACCAGCGCCGGCTCCTCCAGAGCCATAACAACGACATAGTAGTCCCCCTCCGTGAATCTTGCGCAGCGGCATTCGAGAAACAACTTCCATCGTTCGCTACTTTGCGACTATCGTTAAATATCGTTCGCTTTATCCTTTCGGCACAAGTGATGGATTGCAAGGAGAAACAGAAATGAATGCACCAGTTGTGCGGAAAATTGCCACGGGATCAGCGCTTTTGCTGATGTGCATGGGCGCGTGGATGAGCAGCGCACGGGCTGGGCAGGGCGGTAAAGCGGCGGGTTATGCGGAAGCGGAACGCGCAGTTACCAAGCTGGAACAGGAATGGTTTGCGATCCAGCAGGCGAATGATTGGGCAAAACTGTCGAAAATGATTTCCGACGATTTTGTGATTGTGGATTCGGATGGAAGTTTGGGAAATAAAGAGTCAATGGTGACGGGATACAAGGAAGAAGCGCCGCGAGTGTTAAGTTTGAAGATGCAGGTGCTGGTGGCACATGCGGTTGCGTCTAACGCGGTGATCGCTAGTGGACTGGACGACATCGCAACGAAGGGCGCCAACGGCGCACCGAAGCACCGGTACGAGCGGTTCATTGATACGTGGATTCTGCGCGACGGCCGATGGCAGTGCGTGGCGGAGCAGATTACGCTGGCCAAGCCGTAGAAGAAGTACAAAGTACAAAAATCTAAAAGTGCGAAGAAGAAGTGCGCCCACTGGTTTGCCAACGCTCTGAGCAAATCACCAGGTGAGGCGCGCGAGGTTCGGAACGAGGTCGAAGTGGCGATCGCGGCTCAGGAGAGGGAGGTCGTGCTGGCGACAAATCGCTGCAATCCACAAGTCGTTGGCCGGGATGGGCTTGCCTCTTTTTTTCAATTCAAGGCCGATGGCCGCGTAGACGACCGCAGTATCTTGATCGGTGTCAAGGATGCTAACCGACGCAATCCATTCCTTGAGCCAGCTTTCGTAGCTCAGCCTGTGTCGGGACTGCGCGATTCCCAGGCGGTATTGGCCTAAAACAATTACTGGGATCGCGACGCGTTGGGCCCGCGCAAGGAGCTCAATCGCCGACGGATCGCCATCGGCAGTCGCCGATAAGGCGTTCGTATCCAAAATCAACGCCACATCTCCGGATCGATTTTTTGGGAATCTTCCTCGATCAGACGGTTTATGCGCGCAGTTTCCTTGCGTAGGTGTTTGAGCTTTCCCATGTGTTTCAGCCAGGGCTTTTCTTCCCGCGAGGCGTCCGATTTGAATTTTTCCTCAACAGCTTCGGTAACAAACTGGCGAAGAGGCATACCTTGCGCGGCGGCTTTGGACTTGGCGCGGCGGAAAACGGCGTCCGGAATTTCGAGCGTGGTCTTCATGGCTTCACACTCCCATATTTATGGGAACCGGTCAATTAGCGGACAAAGTTCGTGTCAGCAACCAGCAACTGTGATCAAGCGTCGGGACTGCGCACAAACAATGCTAAACTTCGGGCCGATAAGACACCTGTATGTCAGGCGATTCCTCATCCTCGATCGTTCGCTTCGGTACGTTTGAGCTCAATCTTCGAGCCGGAGAACTTCGTCGGCGGGGACAAAAGATAAAGCTGCAAGAACAGCCGTTGCAGGTTTTGGCGGCATTGCTGGAACGGCCTGGAGAGATCGTTACCCGCGAAGAATTGCGCAGCAAGTTGTGGCCAGCGGACACCTTTGTCGATTTTGATCACAGTCTGAATGCTGCCATTAAAAGATTGCGCGATGCATTGGGTGAATCGGCGGACGCACCAGTGTTTATCGAGACGCTGGCACGGCGTGGATATCGCTTCATTGGCCCGATCAATGGGGCTCCTTCTGCAGCAGGCGTAAACGCATCCATACCGGCAGCGCGGGTGAGCCAATCTTTCTGGTTGACGCGACGGCTGGCCGTCGCATGTTTTGCAATGCTCGTGATCGCGGGACTGATTTGGGCGATGTGGCGGTCCCCATTGCGGCGCCGCGACATCACTGAACGCAAGTTAACGTCGAATTCATTCGAGAATCGCGTAAGCAGCGCAAGTGTCTCTCCTGACGGCAAATACCTGGCATATGCGGACAATACCGGCGTCTACCTGAAAATGATTCGCACGGGTGAAACTCATCCGGTGGGATTGCCGGCAAATTTTTCTGCCCACGTAGACGACTGGTTTCCGGATGGATCGCATCTTCTGGTCTCCCGCAAGGACTCAGGGAAACTAAGTCTGTGGAGCGTCTCAGTCTTCGGAGGCTCGCCTCGCCCTCTTGCGGATGACGCTTCGGGAGGCGCGGTGTCTCCGGATGGCGGACACGTCGCCTTCCATCGCGCTGCCTTGACCTACGACGGTTTGCTAGGCCGTGAAATCTGGGTCATGCGTTCCGACGGAACAAGTCCGATAAAGGTCGCGGCCGACCAAGGTTCGGTGGTAGGAATGCCGACGTGGTCTCCGGACGGCAAGAGAATCGCTTACGTCAGAGGCGAATTGGCGTTTAACGCGCCGACGCGCTTAGTCGAGATGAATGAATGGCAGACCTCAAAAACTCACACTTTATTTTCAGACAATTATTTAACTCCCGCGCTACATTGGTTATCGGACGGCCGCCTGATTTACGCCATTGACACCGGCCAAACTGCGCGACGAGCAGACTCAAGCGTGTGGTCAGTGACGTTGTCGCCAGACGGAAAGATTTCCGGTTCTCCTAAACACCTAACGCAAGGAATGGGCAAAATAAATCAATTCACTGGAAGCGCCGACGGAAAAATGCTTGCCGCGCTTAGGGAGCATTGGTCACCGAGCATTTACATCGGTACGCTGATGGCGGACGGCGCGACGCTGTCCGCGCACAGGCGGCTGACGCTCGATGAAAGTGCGAGCATTCCGACGGCCTGGACTCCAGACGGCACGGCAATCCTGTTCGAATCGGATCGCAATGGCCGTTCGGAAATTTTCAAGCTGGCCACGGATCAGGCGTTGGCGGAAAGACTGCTGACGTCGTCAGAGCAGCTGTCGCAACCGAGAGTGACGCCCGACGGTTCAGAGATCCTGTATGTCTCGACTCCTCAGGCTGCCGGCGCGGAGACCGCTTCGTCTATTTTCGCCATTCCCATACTTGGCGGAACTCCTCGACTGGTTCTGAAAGACGTGAACATCTTCGCGGTGGAGTGCGCGCGTTCGCCATCGACGGTCTGCATGTATAGCAATTCGAAGGGAAATATTCGGGAGACTTTTCGCTTCGACGTGCGAAGCGGCAGGACCACAAGCCCTGCCCAAATAGATCCCGAGGGCTTTTGGGGTTTGTCTCCGGACGGATCGCAACGCGCGTTCGTCGCTGTCAGAGCTGACCAGGAAACGATTCGCCTCCGGTCCACGTCATCGGACACATCGCGTGACCTGGTTGTAAAAGGGTGGAAGGGATTGATGCACGTAGACTGGTCCGCGGATGGAAAGAGCCTGCTCGTCGGCTGGCACAACCAGGAGCGGGAGAGTGCATTACTGAAGGTCACACTCGACGGCAAAGCCTCAGTTTTGCATCGTTCCAGCGACTTCATCGGGTACGCCATTCCGTCTCCCGACGGGCATTCGCTGGCCATACTGGAAGTCAGTCCCACCAAGAATGTGTGGCAGATAGAGGGTCCTACGTAACTCAAGCGGACTGCAGGAACTCGGTTTTGTATTTTGCGGCGGGTGCCGCGGCTTTGGCTTTGAATTCTGCCCGGGCTTTGTCGTCGAGTTTTGGCGGAGCGGTGATGCGAGTGGCGACGGGAATGCCTACCTGCGCGAAGAATTCTTGCTGGCCCGCGGGAGAGCAAATCAAACAAGTAGGTGAGTAACTAGCGGTGGCCGGCCCAGGCCATGCCGTCGGGTTCGCGGCCGGCGTCTATGTGCGCGGTTATTTGGAGTGACTTCAGGTCGATGGCGACAACGTAATTGTCGGGAGTGCAAGCGACGAAGGCGCGGGAGCCATCGGGTTGCATCTGGATTCCGGCAGCGCCATGGCCCACGGGGATGCGTTTGATTTCCTTGCGGGTAGCGGCATCGAGGACGACGACGTCCTGGCCGCGGAGAGCTGAAACCAGTACCCGTTTGCCGTCGGGCGTAAATTTGAGTCGATTGGCGCCGCGAACGTTGGCGTTGAGAGTTTGCGTGACGCTCTTTTGTGCGGCGTCGATGACGGAGATGGTGCCGTCCTGCGCGTTGGCTACCCAAATTTCCTTGCGATCGGGAGAAACGTCGAATCCTTCGGAGCCGTTGCCGACTTTGACGACGGTCTCATTCCAATCTTCGCGGGGCGGCCCGGGAGGCGAAGCGGAGGAAATAGCCTGCTGCTGCGAATTCTCAGGGCGGCCCGGCGCGCCGGGTGGCGCAGCATTTGCAGCTGCGTTTGGCGAACGGGTTCCGGAACTTTCGATGATGCTGACGGTGCCGGAACTGACGTTGGTGGTGATGATGCGTTTTGTGTCAGGCGAGACATAAATCATGTGGGTGCGATTTTGGCCAGTGCCTAAAATCCAATCGACTTTGCTGGACGCGGGATCGTAGCTGCCGATGGCTTTGGCGGCTTCGGCGGTGAACCAGACTTTGCCGCCGACGAAATCTAGACCGTGTGGGCCGCGAAGCGGGCCGAGGTCGATGGTGTTAAGCGGAACCTGCAAAGCGACATCGACTGCGGTAAGTGTGTTGTAGGCGCCGCCACCATAGTTCGAAACATAAGCGGTATTCCCGTCCGAGGAGGCGATGACTTCGTGCGGATCGTTGCCGACGGGGATTTTGGCGAGGATTTTGAGCGTGGTTGGATCGACGACGGCGACGGTGTGATCCTGTTTGGAAAGGATGAGGAGCGATTCTCGGGGCGTGGTTTGGGCGAGGAGGGCGGTGGAGAAGGCGAGGGTTACGAGAGAAGAAGTTGCGATGCGGATTGCGAGTTTGGCGGACATGGAGGCCTCGTGCGATCTGGGCGGGAACGTATTGAATTTAGCACGCGATCAAGAAACGGAGAAAGAATTAACCACTCTTTCTTCCCGCACTCTTTCTTCCCTCGCGCTCTTTCTTTCGTTCTTTCTCTGCGCACTCTGCGCTCCGCATCCTCTGGCGGTTGAAATCTTGCCGAGATGCGGCGCAACATATTGCGTCCGTACGGGAGCGCGACCGACCTCAGGGTAAGGGATCGAAGACGACCGTGGGTTGGTAGGTGCGGGGGACTACGGCTTCAGCTATGGCGATTAATTTTTGTTGTTGATTGAAGACGCGGAGGCGTGGCGGTTTGGGTTCGCCCGAGTCTAGCTGCGTTGTAGCGCCCGGAGGTGGTTCGGTGCGGCCGGGCTGGAGTTGCGAAAGGGTGATGGTGAATTTGGAGCCGTGGCGGACGCGCTTTTCTACTACTGGGAGAACGGTGACGCTGGGAAAATTGGGCAGGAGATGTTCGAGTTTGATCACGCAGCACGCGAATTTTCCGTTGCGGGCGGCTTCGGCGAGTTCTTCTAGCTTGAGGGCCTGGTCGAGAGAAAATTCGCCCACGGCAGTGCGGGATATTTCGGTGAGGTGAGCGCCGCAGCCTAATTTTTCTCCCATTTCGTGGGCGAGCGAACGAATGTAGGTGCCGGAGGAACATTCGATGACGAAGCGTGCGACATTGCCCGCGATTTCTACCAGGCGGTATTCGAAAACTTCTACTTCGACCGGTTTCAATTCCACCGGGAGATTTTTTCTGGCTAGTTCGTAAGCGGGCCGGCCGTGAATTTTTTTGGCGGAGTAGATGGGCGGCATCTGCGCGAAGAGACCGACACGTTCGTTGGCTAATTTTTCGAGTGTTGTGCGATCCAGAACGGGAGGATTGTCCGGGCCTTGCGCCTGGCCTTCGGAATCGTAGGTGTCGGTGGCGAAGCCGAAACGGTAACCGGCGGTGTAGCGTTTGCGGCGGCCGCTATAAAACTGGACGAACCGCGTAGCGCGTCCGAGAAGGAGAACGAGAACGCCAGTCGCAAGCGGATCGAGCGTGCCGAGATGGCCGATCTGGCGGAATCCAGCGAGGTGGCGGACCGCGTCAACGATGTCATGCGAAGTTCTGCCTTGCGGCTTGTCAATGACGAGAGCGCCGTCGAAGGGGGCGGGTTGTGGTTTGCGGGGCATGGAAGGATTAGTGACTGGTGAATGGCGACTTGTGACTGGCGGCGCGCGATCGATACGTGAGCTGCACATGTTTGGAATCGAAGATCGTAACTGGAAAATTTAAAAGCGCGAGAAAGATCTGGCACGAACGAGCGAGCGAACGCGTCATGATGTGGGTGGGGAATCCTTCTTCATTTCTTTGAGGATTTGGTCGATTCGCTCGGTGTATTCCTGGGAATTGTCGAGAGTGAAGTGAAGTTCGGGGACGCGGCGGAGTTGCAGGCGTTCGATAATTTCGTGACGGATGAAATTGGCGGCGTGCTCGAGGGCTTTGATGGCGCCTTTTTGTTCGGCTTGGGTACCGCGTGCGCCGACCAGAACGCGGGCGTGGCGCATGTCTTGCGCGATTAAGACTTGATTCACAACCACGGAGATTTCCAGGCGCGGGTCTTTTAGTTCGCCGGCGAGCATGGCGTTGATTTCGTGGGCGATTTCTTCGCCGATACGTTCGTGACGGTGGCTGACAGTAGTCATGGTTGCCTGCGCGATGGCGAGGACATAAACATTATGAATTGTTTTTTAGCGTAATGGAAATGCAAGTACAAGAGGCGGCGGAGAAAATTCTTAGCAGCCGGGATAAAAGCCGGCTCTCCGATTGCGCTCGCGGTCAAAGGCAAATTCACAAACACCGGTCTGAACACCGGCCACTGCAACTAACAAGAGAATCGTCGCGGGGATGCGCTTACGTTACAGGAAATCTACGGAGTGATCTACCAGGGCACGGCCCAGGATGCGGTGCGATTCGGCCAGGACGTGTTGCAGAGATTCTTCCACGTGCTGCTGGGCGTTGGAGAGGGTGACTATGCCGATGGTGGAGGATTGCCAGACGTCATGAAAATCCAGCTCGGCGATGGCGATGTTGAATTTGCGGCGGAGACGGTCTTTCAGGCTGCGAAGGATTTGGCGCTTGTCTTTTAGGGAACGAGCGTCGGGGATGTGGAGTTCGAGGGTGAGGAGGCCTACGGGCATCTCAAAGCAGTACAACGTACAAGAGTACAAGCGCTTCAGCGAGCCGGATTAGCGAGCCATGCTCCGCACTTGCGGAAGCGAACTTTAGCGACGGGCGGCAGTGCCGGCTTGGGCAGCTGCTTCTGCGCCGCTGAGCTTTTGCACGTTGAAGGCTTCGAGGATGTCGCCGACTTTTACGTCGTTGAAATTGGATATGCCTACGCCGCATTCAAAGCCGGTGCGGACTTCGCTCGCGTCATCCTTGAAGCGCTTCAACGAACTGAGCTTTGAGGTGTTGATGACAACGCCGTCACGAACCACGCGAATCTGCGCGTCGCGCTTCAGGATGCCGTCTACAACGTAGCAGCCGGCAATGGTGCCCGCGCCCTTGACGCGGAAGGTGTTGCGAACTTCTGCGCGGCCGAGATAGCTCTCCTGGAAGACAGGTTCGAGCAGGCCTTCCATGGCTTTCTTAATTTCGTCGGAAACTTCGTAAATAATTTTGTGAGTGCGAATGTCCACGCCCTCTTGCTGGGCGAGGTCGGCGGCTTTGCGTTCGGGGCGAACACCGAAAGCGATGATGATGGCGCCGGAGGCGGACGCGAGCAACACGTCATTTTCGCTGACTGCGCCTACACCGGAGCCGATAATCTTAAGTTTGACTTGGTCAGTGGAAAGCTTCGGCAACATTTCGCTGAGAACTTCGACGGAACCCTGTACGTCGGCTTTTATGACCACGCCGAGTTCTTTGACTTCGCCGGTCTTCAACTGCTCGTGCAGTTGATCGAGAGTGATGCGTCCACCAGCGCTGGCGCGGAGTTGCGCATCGCGTTGCTTGCCCTGGCGATAATCCACAATGTGGCGAGCTTTGGCTTCGTCGGTAACCTGGAAATGGTCGCCGGCTTCGGGAACGCCTTGCAAGCCGAGAACCTCTACGGGAGTGGACGGGCCAGCTTCTTTTATGGAGCGGCCATGATCGTCGAAGAGGGCGCGCACTTTTCCGAAGACTGCGCCGCAGATGAAGAAGTCGCTGGCCTTGAGCGTGCCGTTTTGAATGAGGATGGTGGCGACTGGGCCGCGGCCTTTGTCCACGCGGGATTCTAGGACGGTGCCACTGCCTGGCGCGTCAGGATTCGCCTTGAGTTCGCGCAAATCAGCGACGAGCAGAATAATTTCCAGCAGCCGATCGAGACCTTTTTTCTGCTTGGCGGAAACTTCGACGAATTCGGTGTCGCCGCCCCATTCCGCCGGCATCAGGCCGAGATCGCTGAGCTGGCGCTTGACGCGTTCGGGCTGCGCTTCGGGCTTATCGATTTTGTTAATGGCCACGATGATCGGAACATTGGCAGCCTTGGCGTGGTCAATGGCTTCTTTGGTTTGCGGCATGACGCCATCGTCCGCGGCGACGACGAGCACGACAATGTCCGTAACTTTTGCCCCGCGCGCGCGCATACGAGTGAACGCTTCGTGGCCAGGCGTATCCACGAAAACAACTGCGCGGTCATTGACCTGAATTTTGTAGGCGCCAATATGCTGGGTGATGCCACCGGCTTCGCCCGCGGCGACATCTTCGGAGCGAATGGCGTCCAGCAAACTGGTCTTGCCGTGGTCGACGTGGCCCATGACGGTGACGACAGGCGGACGCGGCTTGAGATTTTCCTTGGTCTCTTCCTTGGCGACCTCGAGCATCATTTCGTCTTCGAAAGAAACTACGGTGACTACGCCGTTGAAAGATTCCGCGAGCTGCGTGGCGGTGGGCGAATCGAGCGCCTGGTTGATGCTGGCGAAAATTCCCTTGTCGAGGAGAACTTTCAGAAGATCCTTGGCGCGCACATCGAGTTTTTCGGCGAGTTCGCGAATGGTAATGCCTTCCGTGATGTTGATGTCGCGCGGAGCGCGTGGCTCCGGCGGCGCGATAGGCATTATAGAACGGCGATCGCCTGCACCGGGGCGCTGCCGAGTTGGATGGAGCTTGCGCTCGCCTTCCATCTCGCGCTTATCGGCGCCGGGTCGCTGGCGTTGCGTCGGGCGGCGGGTATAGAGCGGCTTGCCAGGCTCGGCGCGCGACGGCATTTTGTCCGGCGGGGGAGCCGGAAGCATTCCGGGGCGACCGGGTTGGCGTGGACCGGGACGTGTGCCGGACGGAGCTGCACCGGGGCGCTGGCCGTAAGGACGATTTTGCGGACCGCCGGGACCACCGGGTCCGGTAGGACGCGGAGAATAAGGACGACCTTGCCCGCCTGGTCCACCTTGTTGCGGACGCATCGGCTGACCGGGACGCATGGGCTGACCAGGACGCGGGCCGCTGGGGCGATCACCGGAAGGCAAGGGACCCCGATTGCCGGTTGGCAGAGGGCCGCGATTGCCGGTGGGAAGAGGGCCGCGATTGCCGGTGGGCAAAGGACGTTGCGGTTGCGTGCCGGGCCGGGCAGAAGCGCCAGCCGCAGGCCGGGCAGCTCCTGGCTGACCCGGCCGCTGTTGGCCGGGCGCAACGGGACGCTGCGAGGGCGAAGCGCCAGTATTGCTTTGCGCCGCTGGGCGCAAAGGCTGCCCGTGCGGAGCTGGGGGCACGAGCTTCGGTCCCGATGACGGTTGGGCCTGAGACGCTGCGGGAGCGGAGGGACGTTGAACTGTTGGAGCTGCAGGCCGTGCTGCTCCTGAAGGAGCGGGCGTCTGCGCTAAGGGGCCAGCAGGGGCGGATGTGGGAGCTGGTTTCGACGGTGCGGCTGGCGCGGAAGCGGGTGCAGTGGCGACTGGCGCCGGGGGCGCTTGAATCGCGGGAGGTTGTGGAGGAGCAGCAGGCGGTGCGGAGGGAGCAGCTGGCTTCGCCGCGGCCGGCGGCGCAGGAGCGGCCGGCGGCGCAGGAGCGGCCGGCGGCGGAACACTGACGGAAGCGGGAGCGGCGGAAACCGGTGCAGCCGGAGCCGCAGGGGCGGCAGCAGGCCGCTGACGGGCAGCTCTTGCGGCAGCATCCCGCGCTTGTTTCTCAGACACTGCTGCGGACTCTGCGGCAGCGTCAGCTTGCGCTTGTCCCTGAATGCTGCTGCGAACTTTTTCCGCAACATCGGCCGGGATCGAACTGGAGTGAGTTTTTTTCTCGGTAACGCCGAAGCCTGGCAGAAGGTCAATGATGGCCTTTGCTTTGACTTCGAGCTCACGGGCCAGCTCGTTAATTCGAACTTGGTTGGCGTCGGTCATTAGTTCCGTTTGGGTCACCTGTTAC
>Ga0137359_10000916_pt1 | contig 22846 bp, 19 predicted proteins | sample Mad1_40_16metaG_FD_108281 | JGI IMG/M metagenome (GOLD analysis project Ga0137359, IMG submission 108281) | Vadose zone soil microbial communities from Angelo Coast Range Reserve, California, USA - Mad1_40_16 metaG | ecosystem: Environmental > Terrestrial > Soil > Vadose zone | place: USA... | reverse complement strand
CCGAAACCAAACCCAACGTTAAATCCACCGCCGCCCACAAATCCGACGAATGCCGGTCCATAAAACGGCCGTGCATACACAGGTCCCGGGCACCAGCCCCAAGCGCCGCCTACAAACGCCCAGCGCCCGTAGTGATAGGGCGCAAAGCCCCACGGCTCATAGCCCACCCAGGTCCAGCCCCAGGGGCCAACATAGTTCCAGTAGCCATAGCTATAGGGCGCCCATCCCACCGCTACCTCGCTGGGATACCAAACCGGACCGTATTCCGGCTCCTCGCGCCATGAACCATAATCATCCAAGTCCGAATAGCCCGGAACATCTCGCGAGACGTAGCGCGACGACTTGGAATGCTCTTCCCTCAGATCCCGGTCCGCAGCCCAATGATCCAAATCGTCGGGATCTGGAGCCCGCTCGACGTTGAATTCAGGGCTATCCACCCCATTGAGTTCCGCTTGCTCGCCGGAATGCACCTCGTACGTCCTGCCTCCGGCCGTAATCTCACCCTCTCCGCGAATCACCGTGACGCGCGTACCGTCACCATTCTCATTCACATCGATCCTGAACGCCCCGGCCTCCTTCACCGTAAATGCCAAGTTGGGCGTGTCCACTTCATACAAGTCGCCTTCGCGCATTTCCCTCACGCGGAAATTCAGCGCGCCTTCCGCGATGCGCACTTGTGTAATGCCTTCGTCCAAATTCAAAAAGGACAACGCAGTCATGCTGCCGAGATGCAGCGAAGCTTGTCCGGCCTGCAGTTCCGCTCGCGAATCCTGATCCGTCCACAGTTTATCGCCGACCGTAACGGGGCGATTCTTCGCCGCCGCAGCCCAATCCTCGGTCCCGGACGGCTGAAAGGACACATTGCCATCCAGCTCGCTGATGCGAGCTACGCGTGACGGCGGATCGTTTTCATCCGCTTGCGCCTTCGGTGCGATAGAGAGAAAAAGGCCGGCTAAGCACATGAGCAGGAACGGCGTGCTTTTACCCGCGAAAGTGGCCTTCATGTTCGTCCCCTGTCTTCGGCCCCGTCTTCGAAGCATGGCCGATTGGGAGTATATCCGGTTTACTGGATTGTGGCTGGTTTTGACACTCCCATGATGTAGAACACGGACAACTCAATTAAGTTGCTAGGCTGATTCTCATTCTAAGACGCCTCCCGCCCCGACCAGAAGTGCTAGTACTGCGGGCACCTCATTAGTACTCTGAGCAACTGGCCCGAAATCCAGCCCTTAGAACAGGCGCAAACCTTCGCCATATCCCCTACACTTAGCCCCAGTGAGCAGCTCTTCGCTCCGGGAGAATGATGCGTAGGAACTGGTTGGGAGCGGCAGCGCTGGCACTGACTGCGGCGACAGCAGCAGCGGGACAAACAAGCCGCCAAATCGAACCTCCAGGCGGCAAAGTCGTTCTGGACGTCGCCGTCGACCGCGAACGCCCAGAGCGCAAACTCGTCGTGCTCGCCTCCGATACTAATGCCTTTCTCGCCACCAAGGACGGCGGCAAAACGTGGGTTCCGCTAGGACCGGGCCTCAAGCGCACCGATCTGAAACACGTCTACGCTTCCCCGATCGGTTGGTGGGCCTCCCTCAACAAGGGCGGCTTGATGAGGTATCAGGAAACCAGCGCGCAGTGGGTGAGGTGCGGACTTTTCTACGACGATTCCCTGCTCGACGCGAAAAATAAAGACGCCGCCAAGCACCCGCTAAGCACTTCCAAAGCACCTCAGCTTCTCGCTTCGCAAGTCAACGATCTGACCTTTACCAATAACGCCTGGTATGCCGCAACCAGTGCAGGAGTGCTGGTTTCGCGCGATCGCGGTACTTCCTGGATGCCGGCCGGCAAGGACGAATCCGCCAAGCAATCCGCGCAATCGCTCGATGCTTCTGCGGACGGCTCGCACATCTGGGCCATCGCACAGCGCAACCTCCTCTACTCCGCTGATGGCGGCGCGCATTGGAGCGCGAAGGAGCTTGCCTTTGCTTCCGCCGGAAACCTGCGCGTGCGTCGCCTGGACGACTCCAATTTGCTCATCACTTCCAACTCCGGCCGGTATGTTTCCAAAGACGCAGGCCGCGAATGGAACCGCGCCGATGTCCGCGACCTGCCATCCCAGGTGGTAGTCGCGGCCTCCGCTACCGAAGGTCTGCCCGCCTACGAGACTGACGCGCGTACCGCGGACGGCAGCCTGAGCGGCTCAGCGATTTCGGGCGCACACAAACCTCAACAGTAGCCCGAGGCAGACTGGACCTGCCCTTTCCCCTGCCCTCAATTCTTTGACCTTGCATGTGCGCTCTCTCGCAAGCCTACGTAACGGCGGGCTTCAGTCCGGCACCTTCCGCGCGCGCTCCGCCTAGCCCCGCTGTGCGGCGGCACCATTCCCGCCAATCTGATAGCCCACCCCTCGCACTGTGCGGATCAGCGCGGGGTCATGGCCAGTATCGACCTTCCGACGCAAGTAATTGATGTATACGTCGACCACGTTCGTCGTCGTATCGAAATTCAGCTTCCACACTTGCTCGACGATGGCCGTCCGCGTCACTGGCTGTCCCGCATGCTGCATCAGGAATTCCAGCAGCGCAAACTCCTTTGGGCTGAGCTCGATATTGTGCCCGCCACGCTGCACCGTGTGATTCACGCGGTCCACCGCGAGATCTTCCACCATCAGCACCGCGTTTGCCGGCCGGTTTCTGCGCCTCAAAACTGCCCTTATCCGCGCAGCCAGCTCCGCAAACGCAAACGGCTTTGCAACGTAGTCGTCCGCTCCCGCGTCCAGCCCGCGCACGCGCTCTTCGACCATGGAAGAGCCGGTCACCACCATCACCGGCAAATCCGGCTTTCGAGAACGGATATTTCGTAGTACGTCCAGCCCCGCAATGCCCGGCAGATTTAAATCCAAAATCACCAAGTCGAACGCCTGGTTTGCGGCCAAGCTTTGCGCCTCGATTCCATCGGACGCCACCTGCACCGCAAACTGCTCCTGCACCAGTCGCTGACACAGAAAGGCAGCGAACGGTGCGTCATCTTCCGCGACAAGGATGCGCATCAGCACACTCGGACAGCAAAATTTGGAAGGGGGTGTGGAGAGTGTGGCCTGTATGTACAAACATTTCAAGTACCGTCGTTAACCAAATCGGCGAAACAATACTGGCGGTGGCAGGCCTACCGGACTGTTCCACTACGACACTAATGCGACCACGCTGTACTCGTTTGGAACGCAACGCACTCCGTCGCGCCGCGCTCATTCCTATTTGCCTCCTAAGTCGCTGAATTTGTGCTCCTTGCGGGAAGGGCAACCCCAGCCCTGGCCTTCATCTTGCTATCAAGTCTTCGGGCGCATGCGCACACTATGCGAACAACCCGCGTCGGCCGATCTCTCCGCTGCTCGAGTATTGATCGTGGACGATGAGCCTTCCGTTCGTAAACTCTTAACGACTTTGCTCGTGCAGGCCGGCGTTTCCTGCAGCGCCGCGGCTAATCCTCACCAAGCCTTAACCATGCTCGAGAAAACCAGCTTTGAAGCTATCATCTCCGACCTGCGCATGGGCGCCTCTTCCGGTTTTGATCTCTTGCGCGAGGTGCGCACGCATTATCCAAATATCGCGTTCTTGATGGCCACCGGCGTGGACGATGTGCGTGTGGGAGTGCACGCCATGAAGGAGGGCGCCAACGACTATTTGCTGAAGCCCTTCGACATTGATCTGGTTCTGGCTAGCCTGCAACGCGCCCTGGAACGCAAAAACCTCGAACGTGAAGTAGAAAATTATCGCCAGCATCTTGAGGAGATGGTTTCCCAGCGGACCCAAGAGCTGCAAGCGGCTATGACGGAACTGGAGCACAGCCATTCGGCCACGCTCGAAGCTCTCGGCAGCGCCATTGATTTGCGCGACGGTCCAACGGCCGGGCATTCCAGGCGCGTCCTTCTGTATTCGATGAAAATAACCGAGAAACTCGGCGGCCTGGAAAGCCAGCTAAGAACTCTGGCGATGGGAGCTTGGTTGCACGATATCGGAAAGCTGGCCATCCCAGACTCCATTCTCCTCAAGCCCGGCGCACTCAACGAGCAAGAGCGCCAAATCATGGAGCGACATGTCGAAATTGGTTACGACCTAGTAAGAGGAATACCGTTCCTCGCGGAAGCCGCGGAAGTGATCCTTGCCCACCACGAGCGCCACAATGGCAGCGGCTATCCTCGCGGCTTGAGCGGCAAAGATATTCCCATCTGCGCGCGGATTTTCGCTGTTGCAGACAGCTTCGATGCCATGGCCTCGGATCGCCCGTACCGTTCGGCTCTCTCCTCGCACGCAGCACGAAGCGTAATTCTCAGCAAACGTGGAGAACTGTTCTGTCCGGAAATAGTGGACGCCTTCCTTGCGGTTGATGAAGACGCTTGGCAACTGATCAGCGCAGGCTCGCAAAACGCCTCCATCAACAAAATCATCGGCGGCGATAGGTTAGGTTTTGGCCTCGCCGCGCGCACTGACTTCCATGCCACGCAGTGGGAGAAGGCCGCGAGTTGAGATAGGACCAGCATGCCAACCGAGACAATTGGAACGAGCATCGGGCGCATCGAAAGACGCGAATGGTTTCTTTGGACGGCTGCGGTCGTTGTTACTTTGCTATTGACCTTTGGGCTGGCGTCCTTCTTGCTGCGCGAAGACGATCCCCTTTCGGACTTTCCGCAAGCTGTGCGCGGGCTTATCGGCCTGGTCTTGATTTTTGACATCTACACCCTCTATCAGCAGCTCCAGATTCACCGCATGCGGCGCAAGCTCATTCGAGGTGAGCAGCTCTTCCGCCTCATCTCTGAGAATGCCGCGGACATGATCGCCGTCGTAGACATGGAAGGCAAACGCGTCTTCAATAGTTTTTCCTATGAGAAAGTGCTCGGCTATTCTTTGGAGGAGTTGCAGAAGTCATCCTCGTTTGAGCAGATCCACCCGGAAGATCGCGAGAAAGTGACGCAAGCGGCTGAAGAGGCGCGCCGCACCGGAGTGGGCAAACCTCTTGAATACCGTATACGCCATAAAGATGGGACATGGCGCGTGCTGGAATCCACAGCAAGCGTAATACGCGATTCCAAAGGCGAGCCGGAAAATTTGGTCATCGTCAATCGCGACGTAACCGAGCGAAGGCGCTCGGCCGAAGCGCTGCGGCAGTCGGAAGCCAGCTTCCGCTCCGTAGTTGAAGACGCTCCTTACGGTATTTATCGCGCCAGCTTGTCTGGTGAATTAGTTCTCCTCAATTCCGCGCTCGAAAAAATGCTTGGCTACTCTTCGCAAGAAGAGCTTCTGCGAACAAATCTCGCCACTGGCGTCTATCGCTATCCGGCGGAACATCAGAAGCTCAATGAAACGCTTTTGCATCAGGATGGTTTCAAAGACATCGAAGTCGAGTGGAAGCGCAAAGATGGTGCTCTTCTCACCGTGCGATGCAGCGGTTGTCCGATAAAGGACGAGGCCGGCGCGGTCGCTTATGTCGAGGTCTTTGCCGAGGACGTCACGGAACGGCGCACCTTGGAACGGCAGCTCCGCATGGCGCAGAAAATGGAAGCGGTCGGACGCCTGTCTGGAGGAATCGCGCACGATTTCAACAATCTGCTCGGCGTAATTATCGGCTACAGCCAGGTGCTGAAGCGCAGTCTCGGACCCGAGCACGCTTCCTTTGAACATGCCCAGGAAATCGAAAAGGCCGGCCAGCGCGCCGTGTCGCTGACGCGGCAACTTTTGGCCTTCAGCCGTCAACAGGTCCTGGAACCCGTTGTCTTGAACCTCAACACCTTGGTTTCGGACATGGAAAAGATGCTGCCGCGTCTCATCGGCGAAGACATTGCGTTGAAGTTGGACCTTGACGCTTCTCTTTCGCAGGTGAAGGCCGACCCAAGTCAAATTGAACAGGTCCTACTAAACCTCGCTGTCAACGCGCGAGACGCCATGCCGGACGGAGGCAAACTCCTGGTCCAGACCGCCAACGTAGATCTCGATACTGCCTACACTTACAGCCACCCAGGCTCTCGGCCGGGCTCCTACGTAATGCTTCGAGTCACCGACACCGGCACCGGCATAGACCCCGAAATTCAATCACAGATATTCGAACCTTTTTTCACCACCAAGGAACGGGATAAGGGTACCGGCCTTGGTTTGGCCACCGTGTACGGCATTGTCAAGCAAAGTGGAGGATACATCTCTGTAGATTCTGAAAAAGGGAAAGGCGCATCGTTCTCCGTTTACCTGCCTCGGCTTGAACAACCGGCCACCCAGGCCACCGCGCCTTTGGCAGCTACACCCGCGAACACCCGCGGCACAGAAACCATCTTGCTGGTGGAAGACGCCGACCCGTTGCGCAAGCTAGCCGAAATGTTCTTGAAGGAGAGCGGCTACCGAATTCTCAGTGCCCCCGATGGGCAGCAAGCGCTGGTAGTCGCGCGGCAGCACTTCGGCCCCATTCACCTGCTGCTCACCGATGTCGTCATGCCTGGAATGAATGGCCGCGTTCTTGGTGAACGCCTGGCCCCCAGTCAACCTGGAATGAAAGTGCTTTACATGTCCGGTTACACCGATAGCTTCATAGCCGGCCATGGTGTACTCGAACCCGGCACGCAGTTGCTGCACAAACCATTCACGCAAGAAACTCTCACTCGCAAGGTTCGCGACGTTTTGGATGCTAAGCGCGATACCGCCGATAAAAAACAGCCGACATCAACTTCTGCACCGGTTTTTGCTGGAGCCGACCCAGGCCCGAGCTCATAGGAAACCCGAACTCATAGGAAACCCGAGATCACAGGAGACTAGACGCGATGCAAAAACTGCTGGTAATCGACGACGAAGAGCCCATGCGTCGCTTATTGCGAGTCAATCTTTCCGACTCGTATGAAATTATCGACACCGGAGACCCCGAACAAGGCTTGGCGCTGGCCATGCAAAACAAGCCTTCCGCCATTCTGTTGGATCTCCGCATGCCGAGATTTTCCGGCTTCGAACTGTGCCGCACCTTCACCGCGCTGACCTCAACGCAATTGACTCCTGTTTTCATCGTGAGCGGCGAAGCCGGGTCGACCACCAAATCGCTTTGCAAGGAGCTTGGAGCTACCGCGTATTTCGAAAAACCTATCGATTTTGACCTCTTGCGTTCCCGTCTCGCCGAGGTTCTGAGCGCCAAACGCCCCGAGCGGCGAAGCGAGGTCCGTGTAAAATTGCGCGCGCCCCTGAAGCTGTCCGGCGTCGATTCGAACGGAAAGCCCTTTGAAGAGCGCACTCACACGGAGAATGTCAGCTTGAGCGCGTTTCTTTGCGGCTGCACCGCATCGCTGAACACCGATTCCGTCGTTAACGTTTTCCTGCTCATCGGCGGTGAGCAACTTGTCGGCAAAGCGCGTGTGGTTCGCTCCGAATCCACGGATACTCCCTACCCTCGCTATGCCTTCCGATTTGTCGAGAAACTTGGGCAATGGGTGCTGCAATAAAGGGTGCTTTTTCGGACGCAGCGAGTCATCCCTAAATTGACTTCACGCTGGTTCGTAGTATCGTTTTATACGCCCACTCTCCAATGGAGGTAGTTCATGAATCGTCGTTTCGCCACTGCATCTCTACCTGCGCTCTGCCTGCTGTTGGCGTTGGCGGGATGCCAGAAAAAAGCGGACCAGGAAGCGGCCGCACCCGATTCGAATTCAGCACCGAATTCAGCAACGCCGGACTCCGGTGCCCCCGCAAGTTCCAGCAGGTCCGCGGTGAGAGAAGCTCCCCCGCGGCCAAGGCCGATTGTCGTTCCCGCGGAAACAGTGATCTCCGTGGTCCTGGATGAGCCGGTCGGCTCCAAAATCAGCACTTCAGGCCAGCAATTTACCGCCACCGTGAGCCAGCCAGTCGCGGTGGACGGCAAAGTTGCCATTCCCAAGGGCGCTCGCGCCACCGGCATCGTAAGAGATGCCAAGCCTGCCGGCCGTTTCAAGGGCGGCGCGCAACTTGAGCTGACGCTCGCGAGCATCGAGGTGCACGGCGCGAGTTACGAAGTACACACCACGTCCCCGGAAGAAACCAGCAAGGGCAAGGGCAAGCGCACGGCCGCGATGGTTGGCGGCGGCGCTGGCGGCGGCGCGCTAATCGGCGGACTGGCCGGCGGCGGCAAAGGCGCGCTGATCGGCGGACTGATTGGCGCGGCCGCGGGAACCGGCGGCGCAGGCCTGACCGGCAATCGCGACATCACGCTTCCAGCGGAAACTCCAATTACGTTCAAGTTGGTAGACCCGCTGGAAATCAAGCCGAAGCGCTCGGCCGAATAGACACACTAACGTATTAAGTTAATTGGCGTAGTTTCTTACCCTGCGTAACGCAAGTTACGCAGGGTTTTTCTTTTGCCGTTTTCTTTTTGCCAGTTTTTCTTTTGCCGGTGAGCGACTCAGCTTCGGACTGGGGCCTGCAGCCAGCGCACCATTTTGCGCCAGGGGCTCGCCCCATTGCGGCGTACGGGAGGTTGCACCCACGTAGACGCGCTGGGTGCGGGGATGGAAGTTGCTTGCGTATGCAGCGGCTCTGGCGCGCTGGTCGGAGCGGAAACCCACGGCGTGAGCGATGGACTCTCCGCGCGTTGAGTCGGCGTCGCGAAAGTGGGTGCTTGCGATCCAATCACTCGCCCACCGAGGGTGTGTTCGCGCTCGTCTGCATAGCTCGTGCGCTCATAGCTAGTGCGCGCAAAAGCCCCCGCAAACGCTGGTTCAGGCTCCGGTTCCGGCTCTGGTTCAGGCTGTGCGACACGCGCCGGTGGGGGCTCGAATTGCCTGGCCGGCTCGGTAGCTGGCGCGGGCCGCTCCTCGACCGTATCGGACACCGATAATTTCAGCAGGGCGCCCACTTGCTCCTGCGAAGCGCGCAGCGTCGCCAGCAGCTTGCGGCCGTAGCGCACCACAGCAACCAGAATGGCGCCTTGCACGCATAAGCGCGCGAGATCAATCCAGTTATTCTGGAACCAATCGCTCATTTCGCTCATAAGTTTGCCTTTGACAGGTTCACGGCAAGCGTAGCGCCTCGCGACTCCCCGCGAAACTGGCAGCACGGCCAATTTATGGCCAGCCGCCGTTTCCGGCCCTGCCTGCCCGCTCGAACGGTAGAGCCATTCCAGGCAACTGCTCCACTCCGTTGCCAAATCAAACCCGCTGCCCGGAAATTTGTGGGCGCTCGCAACCGTATTACTATGGTGGGTATCTCGACGATGCCATCTACGCAAACCCTGATTCATGCGGAGCATGTTTCCCGCGACTACCGCTTGGGCGAAACGGTCATCCGCGCAGTGAACGACCTTTCGCTGGAAATTGGCAGCGGCGAATTTCTCGCACTGCTGGGGAGTTCGGGCTCCGGCAAGTCCACTTTGCTGAATCTTATGGCCGGACTGGATCGGCCGACCTCCGGCGCGATCCATGTGCAAGGAAAGAATCTCGCCGCGCTGGATTCGCAGGGTCTGGCGCGCTATCGCCGCGAAACCGTAGGCATGGTGTTTCAATCCTTCAACCTGCTTCCGCGCATGACGTTGGAAGAAAACGTCGAGCTCCCTCTGCGGCTCGCCGAAATTGATCGAGCTGAGCGCAGCCGCCGCGTCGCACAAGCGCTCGAGCGTGTCCGGCTTGGCGCACGCAGCAAGCATCGCCCGAGCGAGCTTTCCGGCGGCGAACAACAGCGCGGTGCGTTGGCTCGCGCGCTGGTGAATCAGCCGGCGATTCTTTTCGCCGACGAGCCAACCGGTAATCTGGACAGCGCGACCGGCGAGCAAATCCTCCTGCTGCTGCGCGAAATTCAAGACACGCTGGGCATGACCATCATCATGGTCACGCACGAGCGCCCGCTCGCCGAGCGCTTCGCCAACCGCATCGCCGTCTTATCCGACGGCAAGCTAATCGATCAATTTGCGATGCAAACCGGAGCGCGCGCATGAAGCTACGCGACCTGAGCGAACTAGCCGCGCGCAATCTCCGCGAAGCCATCCTGCGCAATTCCCTCACGACGCTCGGCGTGGCCGTCGGTGTCGCTTCGCTCGTCGCCATGCTTTCTCTCGGCGTCGGCCTGCAAACGCTGGCCTCCGATCGCCTCACCAAGTCCGGCCTCTTCGACGCCATTTTCGTCACTTCGCGTCGCGAGTTTCGCGGCCCTGGCAGCGGCCCTCCGGCGAAGCCGTCGGCCGGCGCGACCAAGGAAAATCCGAAGCCGCTCGACGACGACGCTCGCCAGCATTTCACCGCCTTGCCCAACGTCGTCGACGTCTACCCGCAAATCCGCTTCTTTACCGACGTCCGCTTCGACGGCAACACGCACGCCACCAACGTCCTCGGCGTCCCCGAATCCTCCCGTTCCATGAGCGCCTTCAGCGGCATCACCGGCCAATATTTTTCCTCCCCCACCGCCGAAGAAGCGATCCTCCAGATGGATTTCGCCAAGGACCTCTCGTCTCAGCCCGCCTCTCTCGTCGGCAAGGAAATCACTCTGCGTTACGCCGAGCGCCGCTCGCTCTCCTCCGACGAAATCGCCAGAGAAAAAGATATCGACGCGCAGCTCGATGCCATGATGTCCGGCGGCATCTCCATCGTGTCGCGAGAGAAAAAGCTTCGCATCGTTGGCGTCATCGAGTCCGATCCTTCCGCCGGCATCGGCGGTTTCGGTGGCGGCCGCGTCTTCCTCCCCATCCGCGTCGCCGAGCAGCTTCACGCCGCGCAAGCCAACGACGTGCAGGATTTCGTCCGCGGCGGCGGCTCCGGCAAGCCCACGTACGCCGCGCTCACCGTCCGCGTGAAAAATCCCAAAGACGTCCTGCAAGTCGAAGACGCCATCAAAAAATTAGGCTTCAACGCCTTTTCCCTGCTCGACGCCGCGCGCAGCTTGCGCCTCGTCTTCACCGTCTTCGATCTCTTCCTCGGACTTTTCGGCAGCCTCGCGCTTACGGTCGCTTCCCTCGGCATCATCAACACGCTAGTCATGGCCATCCTGGAGCGCCGCCGCGAAATCGGCGTACTCAAAGCATTGGGCGCCACGGACGGCGACGTACGCAGCTTATTCTTCGCCGAAGCCGGCGCCATGGGCCTCCTCGGCGGCCTCTTCGGCGTAACTCTCGGCTGGCTAATCGGCCAAGCCCTAACCTGGGGCACAACCATTTATCTGCGCCGCCAGGATCTCCCCGCCGTAAAAATCTCCTACGTCCCCTGGTGGCTAGCCGCAAGCGCCATAGTCTTCGCCGTCATAGTCAGCCTAATCGCCGGCCTATACCCCGCCGCCCGCGCCGCCAAACTAAACCCAGTAGAAGCCCTCCGCTACGAGTAGCCGCGCCGGCCATCGCCAGATGGGCGGCCGTTACGTAGCGGCCATCTTCAGATGGGCGCACCTGGCGCAGCCAGGGGTGAGAACAAAAATTCCGACCATCGCCGACAAATCGCACTCCGCGATTGTTGGCAACCTGCATTACAATCCCCGCCACCGCCACGCATGTTCCGCCACAAAAACATCCGCCTCCCACTCGATCGCTACGTTGGCACCGCCTGGTTCTTCGTCACCTTCTGTTGCGAACACCGAAAGAAAATCTTCCTCGACCCAACCCGCGCGCAATCGTTCCTCGACAACCTGCGCACGGAGTTGCTCGCCCACGCCCTCGCAATTCACGCCTACTGCGTAATGCCCGATCACGTGCACCTTCTCTCTGAAGGCCTCACGCCAACCAGTGACCTTCTCCGATTCTTGACGGCCCTAAAGAAGAAAACCGGCTTCGCCTACAAACAGGAAACCAGGCAGCAACTCTGGCAGAAAAAATCGTACGATCACGCCCTCCGCTCCAGCGACCCGCCCGACCTCGTCGCCTGGTACATCTGGATGAATCCCGTCCGTGCCGGCCTGTGCGCCCGAGTCAACGATTACCCTTGGTGCGGCTCATTGACAGGCGCGGGACCAAGGTCCGCGCCGCCACACGAAACGTGGTCCCCACCCTGGCGCAGCCAGGGTGCGCCCATCTGAAGATGGCCGCTACGTAACTTCCGCGTCGCGGTCGTTGCGAGCGGAGAATCCCTCTTCGCCGTTACGTAGCGGCGGGCTTCAGCCTGGCGCTCCTCATGCCGTGACGGCGGTACCCCTCCCCCCCGGTTTTGCATAAGTGTTCATTCTAGAGGGAGTTAAAGTCCTTTGTTTTCACACACTTTTACAAGTGTTGATTTTAAAGGGGGATAGCGGAATCGTGGGCGCTCTTGCACAATTGTTCGGGCGTTCGATCTTTTTACGGGCGATTTTTCCCGGAAATGCGGGAAGGAAAGGAGTTAGGCGGCTGACTGGATATTTCATGGTATATTATACCATTCGGTTATCTGCTGTCAAGAGAATTTTTGTCCCGTTTTGGGAATTGTAGGAAACGGTTGGGCTATCAGCGGAGTTACGTAGATCGAAGAGACGGATGAATCAGGGCGGGCGAAATAAAAAGGGTGTCGGTTTACGGCTGCTTATCGTTTCTGAGTACCTTCTCCAGCCTGGCCCGGTCGAAACCTATCACTACTTCGCCATCCACAACGGTGACTGGCGTTGTCATGTAGCCGAGTCTTTCCAGTTCAGCCAAAGCGCTTTCATCGGCAGCGATGTTGCGGTCGGTATAATCGATCTTGTTTTGCGAAAGAAACTCTTTCACTTTGGCGCAAAACATTCATCCTGGTTGGCTGTAAAGAACCACCTGCTTGTTCATTGGCTGATATTTTTCTCCAATGCCGGAATGATTTTTACAACCGGACCATCCCAAAACGTCGACGCGGGCGCATCAGTCCAGTGGGCTTGAGGTGCGTAAAGAATGGCATCGTCCCAGTAGAATCCTTTCCGCACACAACAGTGCGGCTCGGGCTGTGGCGGATGCTTTGCCGAAATTTCTTTTAACTTCCTTGATACGACATGATTCGGATCGTAAAACTGTTTTACCCGTCGGTCTGATATTCGGCCCAGCGTGCTCCCGCCAGGCGCACTCCAATCCGTAGGCAAGATCGGCTCCCAAACGACAAGCACGCGCACCTTCTGATTTGGGTGTCGCGACAGGAGCTCTTCGGTTGCGGAGGACCCCCGCAAACACGTTGGTCATGTGGGTGAGAGGAGTAACACGAGACGAGGAACGTTCGAGTCAGCATCGAATGCCTTCTCAAATTCTTTGAAGTTTGAATCCGAAAGCGTGACAAGTTGTTCTTGGCCTTGCGGAACCGAGGAGGGACCCCATAGATACAACGCGGCCACGAGTAAAACGAACGCGATTGCCCCAACGATTGCGATTCTCTTCATTTCCCAAACCTGTCAGCGATGACACCCGCGATTTGCTGCGGAAACAGAATCATTCCAACCACTACAATCAGTGCGGTCCACAGCAATACATTGCCGATCCATCGGCCCCGAACGGCGCATCGTTTGGCGCGATGCTGCTGCCAAAATCCCAAGCCAATCAACACGACGGATAGACCTAACAGCCAAGGCCGGGCAGTTGTGAAAAATGCGCTGGCAAGTCCTACTCCAACAGCGCCCGCAAATCCGAGTGGGAGACAACAGCTAATTGTTGCGACCGCCGCCATGATCGCGGTCAACGATGCCGATACTCCCGTGCCCTGTTTCATGTATTACCTCGGGCCTCGATGATGGCGCGATGGACCAATTCTGCGGGTGGAAGGCCAACTTGCTTTGAGCCGGGATAGAAACGGCAGCTGAGTGCGAATGTTGTTCTCTCGTCGTCCGCTACGTCACGGCCATTGATGCGGATCGTTGGAGAGCCGAGAAACTTTAGCTTGCCCGCCGTCTGTTCATCGCTGACAAGAACCTCGTGGACCTGTGCGATGACCCCTTCTTTGGCCAACACATCTTTTACGAGCTTGACAGCGGCGGGATGAGATGGGCAATCCGCCACATACAAGATTTCAACTCTCATTTTCCGTTCCTCGGTTTCGGGGATGACAGGAGCGGGCACCGCGTATGCCTCTTGCTTAATTCTCGGTTGCAAGCACGCAGGGCCGCTTCCAATTCACGCTTTAGCTCTTCAAGATCCGCGAGTTTGTTCCGCACGTCGGAAAGTTTCTGTTGCAATCGCCTTCTTACCGGAGCACAGGGTTGCAATCGTTCGTGGCGCAGCTTCAACAGTTCCCGTACTTCCTTGAGCGTGAACCCCAAGCCTTGCGCCTGCTGGATAAAGCCGAGCGTTTCTACGTCCGCGTCAGCATATTGGCGAAATCCACCCGCCGTTCGTGGCGGTCGCGGGAGCAACGCATTGCGTTCGTAGAAACGGATCGCATCAGGTGTCAGGCCAATCTTCTTTGCAACACGGCCTATGTGCATGGCCACACTCCTACTGTGAATGGTAAACCCTGGAGCATAGTCCAGAGTCAAGCCCTTCTTTTACCGGCATAGTAGATTCGCGGCGGGACTGGATGGGCGCACTTTGGGCATAAAATCGGCATACTCGCACGCAATTCCATTAGATTCATGCGCTATTAGCTTGCAGAGTTAGCAGGTTACGGAATCCATTGGGGAGGGGGCATCCGTGACTCCTCGCCTTGCGTGGGGGCTGAAGGTCCCACCTCCACAGAGAAATGGGGCTGAGGTGGGAACCGCGCCCCCTGACGAGGAGAAAAGCAGGTCCCTCACCCCGCTCGCAAACGGCGCGAGCGGGTTCGGGATGACAAGCGGGGTGGGACGCTCCAGCGCAGAGAGGCGGCTTACGCTAAGATAGCGACGAGCGGCACTGAGCCATGACTGACGCTTACATTTGCGACGCGATTCGGACGCCGATCGGACGGTACGGCGGGGCGCTGGCTGGCGTGCGCGCGGACGATCTTGCGGCGGTGCCGATCGCGGCGCTCGTCTCGCGCAACGCCACGGTGGATTGGGGCGCGCTTGATGATGTGATTTTCGGGTGCGCGAACCAGGCTGGCGAAGATAATCGCAATGTGGCGCGCATGGCGCTATTGCTTGCGGGCTTGCCGAAGGAAGTGCCGGGCTCGACGGTGAATCGGCTTTGCGGCTCGAGCATGGACGCGGTGGCCAGCGCGGCGCGCGCGATCAAGAGCGGCGAGGCCGACTTGGTGATCGCGGGCGGCGTGGAGAGCATGTCGCGCGCGCCGTTCGTGGTGGGCAAGGCGGATGCCGCGTTTTCGCGCTCGGTGAAGCTGGAAGACACGACGATTGGCTGGCGCTTCGTCAATCCGCTGATGAAAGCGAAGTACGGCACGGATTCCATGCCGGAAACGGGCGAAATTGTCGCCGAGGAATTGCGGACTTCGCGCGAGGACCAGGATGCTTTCGCGCTGCGCAGCCAGCAGCGCGCGGCCGATGCGATCCGAAGCTGCCGGATGGGAGAAGAGATTGTCGCCGTGCCTCTCGCCGGCAAAAAGGGCGATACAACTTTATTTTCCGTGGACGAACATCCGCGGCCGGATACAACGCTCGAAGCGCTCGCCAAATTGAAACCAATCGTGAAGCCCGGCGGAACGATTACAGCGGGCAACGCATCGGGCGTGAACGACGGCGCTTGCGCGCTGCTGCTCGCTTCGGAATCGGCGGCGCGGAAGCATGGGCTCACGCCCAGAGCGCGCGTGGTTGCTGCCGCGGCGGCAGGCGTTGCGCCCCGCGTGATGGGAATGGGGCCTGTGCCCGCGACGCGAAAAGTATTGGCGAAGGCGAATCTGTCGCTCGATCAAATGAGCGTCATCGAATTGAACGAAGCCTTCGCCTCGCAAGCGCTCGCGGTGCTGCGCGAGCTGGGCATCCCCGACGATGCGCCGCACGTAAATCCAAATGGCGGAGCCATCGCACTGGGCCATCCGCTCGGCGCGAGCGGCGCGCGCCTGGTCACCACGGCCATGTACCAATTGCTGCGCACGAAGACGCAGTATGCCCTCTGCACCATGTGCATTGGAGTCGGGCAAGGAATCGCGGTAATTCTCGAGCGGGTGTAACCAACATGCCTTTGACCCAGGTAAACGGCTGCCACATTCATTACGAAATCGCGGGGCCGGCGAACGCGCCCGCGCTGGTGCTCTCCAATTCGCTGGGCACGAATTTTTCCATGTGGGATGCGCAGACCGCGGAGCTGCGGAAGAATTTCCGCGTGCTGCGCTACGACACGCGCGGACACGGGCAGAGCGAGGTGACGCCCGGACCGTACTTCTTCGAGCAATTGGGCCGCGATGTGCTGGCGCTGGCGGACGCGCTGGACGTCGGGCACTTTTCGTTTTGTGGATTGTCGATGGGCGGCGTGGCGGGCATGTGGCTCGGCATCCATGCCGGCAAACGCCTGCATAAACTCGCGCTGTGCTGCACGGCGGCGAAGACCGGAAATATCGAAACATGGAACGCGAGAATTGATGCGGTGCGCAAGGGCGGAACGAAATCGATTGCGGCGGCGACAATGGAGCGCTGGTTTACCGCGCGATTCCGGGAGAGCGAGGCGCAAACCGTGGAGCGCATCCGGCGCATGGTGGAATGCACGAGCGCGGAAGGTTTTATCGCTTGCTGCGAAGCTCTGCGCGAAGCGGACTTCCGGGAGAGCATCACCGCAATCCGCACGCCGACTTTGGTTATTTCCGCTACGCACGACCCGAGTACGCCGCCGGCGGATGGCAAATTCCTGGCCAAGCAGATTGCCGGCGCGCGTTATGTGGAACTTGACGCGGCGCATTTAGCGAACGTCGAGCAGCACGATCGTTTCACGCAGGAGTTGGCCAGTTTTTTGCACACATCGTGAAAAAGGGCACGCCTGGTGCAGCATTACAGCGAGCTATTTGCCAGCGGGACTCGACGTCGGATTAAGCTGGGCAGGCTCTTTCACCAGGATGGGGGAGCGCGGGAAAGCAAAATTTCCGGCAACGTCGTCGACAACGTTGACCTGGCAAACGTAGTAGCCGGGCTTGAGCGATTGCAGCGGCAGATCGATTTGAAAAATCACGGCTTTGCGATCCGGCGCGGTCACTTCATTCGCGACGATTGGCTTTGATTCGTAAACCTTCGCGTTGCCCTGCAAGAATTCGATGCTGGTGAAGACGCGTACGCTATCTTTCGCCGGTTTCGGCGACGGAGCCTTCGGAGTCTCGGCCGCTGCGGCATTTGGGCCGCCGTTAGCCGCGCCGCCATTCGCCGCCGTATTTACAGCAGCGGCGGGAACAGGATTTTTGCCGCGCGCGGCGTCATACACCTCGTATTGCAGATAGAGGTGCTGGTCCTGCGTGAAAACGTGGGTGATGTTGGGCACGAGCTCGGTCTGATCCTGGACCAGAGGGTGCGGGCCGCTAATCTTTTTCGCGCCGGCCGGAACGCGCTGGCTGCTGAGCACGACGGAACTCATGCGCAGCGGCGTCTTGCGCAAATCGGGAATCTGCACATCCGTTTCGAAGGACCCCATGCGCCCGCTCTGATTTTCGCGCACGATAAATTTCAGGTGATAGCTTCCCGGCGCGAGGAGAAAGCCGGTGTTGTACTGCACGTTCTTGCGGCGGACCTGCTGCGCGCTATCCAGCGCGAGCTTCACGGTGTCGCGCTGATGCCCGACGGCAAACTTCCCGTCCACGCGCACCTCGCCAATGATATCGATGGTGGCGTTGTCTTTGTCTTTTTCTTGCACAAAGGGAATTTGCGAGCCGGGGATGACGAGCGAAACCGAAAGATAGTAGTGCGAATCGTCCTGCCGGAAATAGGAGGCGCCGGCGTAAACCGCAACGTCGGTCTGAGACAACTCCGAGGCGAGTTCGTCTTGTATCTGCTGCTCGCGGTCCGCGCGATTCAGGTGCTCGAAGTCGCGGCCGGCGTAATAGCCGGAGCGATAATCGAGCTTGAGGTCCGGGCGATTCAGCTGCACTTTCAAGCGCCGGAACTTTCCATCTTTGAGGCCGTTCGTGCTGGTGAAACCCAAAACGTAATAGGCGGAGCTGTCTTTTTGCACTTGCGAAAAGACGGCGCCGAAATCGTTGGAGTCGAAGAAGGCCTTGCCGCCGGTATCCGAAGCGAGCGTGGAGAGCGTGTCCTGCGTCGCTCCATTGTTGTTGAGGTCGTTCAGCACGGCGGCGCCGTTGTAAGCGGATTGGCCGTGCAAGCTGGCGTTCTGCGCTTCGCCGCCGGGAGGAAACGCCTCCAAGCCGCGGATATCGACAGGATAGATAGAGACGTTGGCTTTCACGGCGGAAGCCGTTGCGGCGCGCAATGCGGATTGATTGTCCACACCGTTCTGGCTGATGCCGTTGCTGAAATAAATGATGGCTTTCTTCTGCGAGATCTTGCCCAGCGTCTGCATGATGGCTTGCAGCGCGAGCAGTTTGCGATCGGCATTGAACGTGTTGTAGTCGGTGTCATCGGCGGTAAACGCGCCGCCGGTTTCCGCCGTGCCTTCGGAACTGCCGGTGGCGCCGGTGTCAAAGCCCTGACCCTGGCCGGAGGTATACGCAGTCAGCGCGCTGAGCACCTTCGTTTTGTCATCGGTGAAATCGAGATCGATTCGCATGTTGGTGGCGAGCGAGACGAGCGCGATCATGTCCGCCGGCTGCATGCGCGTTTGCACGAATTTCCTGGCGGCGTCCACGGAGCGCTCGATCTGCTCGGGGTCCATGCCGGAAAAATCGAAGAAGAGCAGCATCAAGCGGCGGTCGCGCGCGTTCAGCGCGGCAGGCTTGTCTGACGGGCGTAGAAGCGCGCCGTCCGGCGCTGCGCCGGAAACGGTGGCTTCGGCGGCGCCAGCAGTGGCCAGCTCATCGACATTTTCAAAGTCGAACGTGGAGATTGCCTGGCGCTTGCCGTCTTCGAGAAGTGTGAAGTCGTCTTTTTTCAGGTCGCGGACAAGGTTGCCCTTTTTGTCGCGGACGACCACGTTGACGAGAACCAGTTCCGAGGTGACCTGCATGCGATATTGCGGCTGCTGCGATTGCGGAGTTTGCGGCGCGTCTTGCGCGAAGACGGAGAACGAGCCGTTTAGAAAAAGAAGCAACGCCGCCAGGAACGCTCGTGTTTTTATAAATATCGACATTTTCATGTTCAGAAGCGAAACCGCGCCAGCATGGTGATGCGCCGCATGTTGCCGGCCGAAGTTATCTCGCCGAAGGTCAGCGAATTCACGACGGTGTTGATGGCTGTGTAATGCACGGTGTTGAAAACGTTGGCGGCTTGAATGCGAAGCTCCAACGCGCGGGATTCTTTTATCGTGATGATTTTGCCGAGGTTCATGTCAAACACGAACTGCCCGGGGCCTTCGATGGTGTTGCGCCCGGCATCGCCGAAGGAACTTCCGGTGAGGTTCGCGCAGGTGCTGCTGGAGCCGGGCGTGCTGGAGCCAAGGGAAGAGGTTGGCGAGCAAAACGCCGCGGTGTTGAACCATTCGAGCGTGGTTGGATTGCTGAGTGCGATTGGCGCGCCGGTAGCGTTGGCGCGCAGCGAGCCGCTCACGCCGCGGCCGATGTCGAGAGAATTGCCCAGCACGCGCGGCGTGAAGTAGAGCCCGGAGCCGATGGTGAAATCGCCGCTCCATTGCCAGCCGCCCAGAATGTGGGAAAGCGCTCCGCGCTGCGCGAAGCGGTGATTCTCGCCAAAGGGCAATTCGTAAATCCAGTTGCCAGTGAATTTGTGGCGCTGGTCAAAACTGGAGAGGCCGCGGTCGGCGGAGATATCGAAAGGATTCTGCGCGACCACGGTGCCGCCACCGCCGATGGAGGAAGCGTCGTCGATGGATTTGGAGTACGTGTAGGTCCCCGAAATCGCGATACCGTGGGCCATGCGCCTGCGCAGGCGAATCGATGCCGCATTATAAATCGAATTGCCGTCCGACGATTCATAGACGAAGGGCTGGACGCCGGGGATGGTGATGGCGCGCTCGACGTCGAGCCGCGTACCTTTCGAACCGTTGTACCCGACATTCATCACCAGGCCGCCGGGGAGTTGGCGCTGAATGTCCAGGTTCCAGATTTGCACGTAGCCGAGGCGATAGTTCGGGTCGACAGCAAAATTATTGGTGACGGAGGCGGTGGTGGCCGGAAAACCCGCTTGCAGAGTGAGCGGGTTCACTAGCGAGCTGACATTCGTGGAGGTCATAGCGAACGGCGGCTGAAAGGCAAAATTTTGAATGATGTTGCCGTACTGCGCGAGGTTGTAGTTGATGCCGTATCCGGCGCGCACGACGGTTTGTTTCATCGGCTTCCAGGCGATACCGATGCGCGGCGCAAAATTGTTGCGGTCGGCGCGGATCAGAGATGGCGTGGAAGCGCTGCCGGGAAGGACTAGCTGCGCGCTGGTGAAACCGGAGCCGACGTTCAGGTTAGCAATTTGGTTGTTCAGTTCGGTGTACGGCCCGTTGTATTCGTAGCGCAAGCCGAGATTGAAAGAGAGGCTGGGGCGGAAGCGGAAATCGTCCTGCGCGTAAACGTCAAAAGCGTTGGCGCGGAAATCGTAGGAATTGGTCCCGGATTGCAACGTGCTCTGCTGCGGCAGGCCAAGCAAGAAATCGGCGAAGTCGTATCCGGTATTCGCGACGGGCAGACCGCTGGCGAGTTGCGAAGTCGCAAAGCCGGTGAAGACGAAGCTGCCCTCGGCATTCTTGGCGGAGCGGAAACTTTGCAGGATGCGCCGGTAGTCCCCGCCAAAGCGCCAGTTGTGCTTGCCCCGGCTCCAGGAGAGAGTGTCGGAAAATGTATACGTCTGATCGAGTTCGCGGCGCGGCGTGGGATCCGTGAGTCCCCCAAACGTGGTGAAGCTGATTCCAGGAAGCCCCCAATCGAAAGGGTTCGGGGAGACGCCGCCGATGCCCGCATCCCCGGCGACGTTCTGAGAATTCGAGTACAAGTTCGTGGTGGCAACGTGATTGTGGTTGTAGTTCACGCGAAACATGTTCGTAGCGCGGCCGCGCCCGTACGTCCAGCCGGCGCTGGCATTCAGACCCTGCAAACTGCTGCCGCCACCCAGGGATGGAAACGGATTGACTACCGCGGTGGAGTTGCGCGTCCAGTTCAAGCCGAAATTGATGTTATTTTGCGCGCTCTTGCGCCCGCCGGCTCCGCCACCCCCACCGAAAGGTCCGAAGCCGGGGCCGCCGCCTGAGCCAAAGTTGTGAATCAAGCGAAGGTTGAGCGAGTCGCTGCTGCTGCTATCCGAGGTCACGTAGTGAAAATTCTGCGTCGGGCTATTCAGGTTGGGCAATGGAATATAGGCGAGCAGCGCTTGCGCCGCCGGGCTGATAAGCGAAGGATCGATGACATTGAGCTGGCCATTGCTTTGATATTGCTGTCCGGTCGATCGATTGAAGATCTGCACGGGGCTGCCGTCTCTATAGGTCGCAGCAGAGAAATCTCCGGAGCGTTCGGCGAGCGTGGGGACGGTGGAATAGGCGTCATAGGGGGTGCTGCCGCGGCTTGCGTTCCAGTTTGCGAAGAAAAACCACTTGTTGCCACCGTTGAAAATTTTGGGAATGTTCAGAGGGCCGCCAAGGACAGCGCCATAGCGCGACAGGCTGTAGCTGGCTTTCGGAGTGGCCAGCCCCGTCAAGGAATAGGATTTCGCATCGAGCGTAGAGGCGTCGTCGGAGGCGTAAAGCATTCCATGCGGCTGATTGATATTCAAATTGCGCGGCAGGCGCGAAATCATGACCGGTCCGCCACCCATGCCACCGAAACCACCGCCACCCGAGCCGCCGCCTTGCAAATTCCCGCCTTCACGTTGCGCGCGGTCGCGAAATTCCTGAATGCGATCCAGGAGATCGCCTTCGCTGCCGCTGCCAAAGTCCTGCGTGCGCCCTTGCGCTCCGGTAATGCTTACCGATTCCGTCGGGCCTTCCGCCCCGGCGCCGTTAAGTGGCAGCGAAGAAGGGTCGCCGCCACCATTTTGGCCGCCGCCGAGCATTCCGGCGCTCCCGCCGCCCGCCAACGCAGAAAGCGTGTTGTCCAGCGCGAGACTCTGGAATCCGCGGCCCGCGGTGACCAGCGCGGCCAGATTCCCCAAGCCGCCCTGGTCCTGCTGCCGCGATGCGAGAATCATTTCCGCATCAAATTTTCCGGCGGGAGTCTCCGGCTTGAGCACGACTTCCTGGGTTTGCGGCGCAAAGCCCATGAAATCGACGCGCACTACGTAACGGCCGCGCGGCAGGCCGGCAAACGTGTAGGTTCCATTGGCAGCGGTAGCCACGGAAAATTTCTTGCCGGTTAGGGTGTTGGAGGCGGTGACCGTTACGCCGGGCAGCGGAGTCTTTCCGGCACGCACAATCCCGGTGATCTGAAATGAGACTGGTGCCGGCGGCGGCGATGGTTGGGCCGGAGTCTCAGCAGTTGCCGCCGGGGCGTGCGACGAACCGGCGTCGGGGGCAGGCGCCGGGTCTTGCGCGGGTAACGGATGAGCCGAAAAAACACATAGAAGAAAAAGCAGGACCTGGGTGCGCAACTTCAATGGGGCGGCTCCGCAGATTTTTGCGAGGCAGCGCCAGATGCGGAGCTTCCCTGCCCGCCGGCATGCATTCCACCCATTTCCTGCATACGTTTCCATTGTTCCGGTCCGATAACCATAACAAACTTGGGCACAAAGACGTTGTCTTGCAGGGCGCCGCGCGCCATAAGGTGGTCGCCCACATGCACATCGGCCATGGTGATCGCGTCGCGGCCCTTGCGCAGCGAAGTATCTTCGTTCAGCTCGATGGTTTGCGTCACGTTGTCGGTGCGCAAGACGGAAATTTTGGGTGCGTCGACGGACTTCACTTCGCCGACGACATAGTCTTTGCCCAGCGTACCGGCCTGCATGTTCGGGCCGCGGCCCTCGCCATTGGCGGAACGCGCGCCAATCGTCTGCGCCGTCCAAGTGTGATCGGGATTTTCCTGGCCGCGCACGGCAATCACATCGCCGACTTTGAAGTCGCTGCGCTT
>Ga0137359_10000912_pt1 | contig 22891 bp, 22 predicted proteins | sample Mad1_40_16metaG_FD_108281 | JGI IMG/M metagenome (GOLD analysis project Ga0137359, IMG submission 108281) | Vadose zone soil microbial communities from Angelo Coast Range Reserve, California, USA - Mad1_40_16 metaG | ecosystem: Environmental > Terrestrial > Soil > Vadose zone | place: USA... | reverse complement strand
TTGTTCCGAATTTTTGGCCTACAGATGGCCTACGAATCGTCCACTTTGTCGGTTTTATCGGTTTCTTGGTGTGGCTTTTCTGTAAGTTACGCGCTGTCAACGCGACCTTTCATACGACATCTACTAATCGCGACTTAGCAGAAACCAACAGGCCCGGACGCGTTGACCGCCCGGGCCTTCTTCTTTTGTACTCCTTCTCGTCCTTTTAGCATCCGTCGAACGGGTGTCCGATAATTTGAGGGAGAGTGTGCTATGCCGGTGCTGGATTGGTCAAAGTGCTCCGCGGTCGAAAGCGTCCCGGGAAAGGTAAGCGGCGCCTGGGTGCTCCGCGGTACGCGCATGCCCGTCTCCGTCATTTTTGAAAATTTGCAAGCCGGTGCCAACATTGATGACATCATGGATTGGTTCGAAGGGCTGGATCGCGACCAGATTAAGGCCGTTATCGAGTTTGCCGCCCGTAGTCTTGACGAGACTCCTTCGTCTGCTGTTAGCAGCTGATGTTCGTTCTCTTTGACCAAGGTACCCCAGTCCCTATCCGTCCATTCCTCAAAGAACACACAGTCCAAACAACAGCTCAGCGAGGGTGGGACAAGCTCAAGAACGGCGAATTGCTAAGGGCCGCTGAGGACGCTGGATTTTATGTGTTGATCACCCCCGACAAAAATATCCGGTACCAGCAGAATTTGCAGATTCACACAATCGCGATCGTCGTGCTGGGCAATCCGCAATGGCCAGTACTGCGCGAGCATGTAGAGCATGTCGTAGCTGCCGTAAATGCTGCCAAGCCCGGCCCCTACTGCGAAGTGGAGATTCCCGAGCAATGAAGTCACGTAGGCCCAGAGCCTGAGTTTCCCGCCGTTCACCGCCGGATCTCACGCCTCCTCCAAATCTCCTGTAACCTCGCACCCCAATTTGCAGTAAGTAGATATAGAGAGTGGCGGATGGAATTGCTGGAACGGTTCGCGGCGGGCGACCTGGAGGCCTTCGAGGCGCTGTTTCGGCAGCACCAGAAGGAAGTCTACTTCTGGATTGTTCGCATCGTACGCGACAGCGGAATTGCCGAGGATCTCACCGTGGAAACATTCTGGCGTATTTACCGGGCGCGCGACCGATTCCACCCGGCCGGCAATTTTCGCGCTTGGGCACGGAGAATCGCGACCAACGCCGCTCTCGATCATCTGAGAACGACGCGATGCGAGATCGAACTCCCGGAAGATCTGGCCAGCGCGGGGGCCGCGGATCCCGCAGTCCGCCGCGAAACACGTGAACAGATCCAACAGGCTTTCTTCCAGTTGCCCGCAAAATACCGCTTGGTGGCCACACTGGCGCTGATCGAAGAGGAACCGTACGACAAGATCGCGGAAGCGGTGGGAATTTCCGCGGCTCTGGTCAAGGTGCGCGTGTTTCGAGGCGTGCGCATTTTGCGCAAGAAACTCAATTCGTTGGGTGCAGAGGTTGGTGCGAAATGAGCAACGAAGAAAACAACAAAGAAATCAAGGGGCTTCTCAAGGCAGCAATCGCCCCGCTGAAGGACCCCGAACTCCGGCGCGATCTGTGGCCGCAAATGCTGCAGAAACTCAGTCAACAACCCGCCCGCGTGCCGTGGTTCGATTGGGCGCTTGCTGCGATTCTGAGCGCAGTTCTTCTTCTCTTCCCCGGAGCTATTCCGGCACTGCTCTATCACTTGTGAGGCAGGGGGTTATCATGAATCAGCACACCTATCTTCGCGCATACATGGCAGGGATCACCGTTCCCACGATTTTCCTTCTCGTGGTGGCTACGGTCTTTACGATGCTGCGGTATGTTTTTGACGTTCCCGTCCCTGTCGAGCGCGTGATCGTGTTCCCCATGGCCGTCGTGCCGAACGCGTGGGGTCTCTGGAATATTCTCTTCGTTGCACTCCGCTCTCGTTGGCAACTGTCCCTTGGCCTCCACGGCGCGCTCCTTCCGATTCTGCTGGCGCCACTTGGGATTGTGGTTGCTAGCCTGCTGAATTTCCCCATCCCCAACTTTGCTGGACACGCCCTCCCGATCGCCGGCCCCGTTGCGCTGATCGTGTACTACTTCGCCTGGAAATACCTGGTCGGCTTCCTCAATCGAGTTCAAGAGATCGCTTGAAGCTTGGAGCGCCTGACCTGTCCGCGCGGACAGGGTTTGATCTGCGCAAGCCGGCACCTTTTCGTGGTTGCCTCGTCTTGCCAAACGCAGCTAAAGTGTATCCACGCCGCTCCTCCCACCCGGAGCCGAATCAACTCTTCAGGATTGAATAAGGGAGGAAGTATGTGGACCAAGCAGCAGTCGCAAACCGAACCATCTGCCGTACCGCCGGCGACGGGACCCGCATCCTCAGTAACACCTTTTAGCGCACCCTCTGCCTCTCGCTCGAGCAGTTCCACGGCGCGCAATTCTGCTCGCCTCGGTTCGAGCTTGCAAATCAAGGGTCATATCACTGGCACCGAAGACTTGCAGATCGACGGCAAGGTGGAGGGTTCGATCTCGCTGCGCGGCCATCAATTAACCGTAGGTTCGACCGCCCAGCTCAATTCCGAGATTCACGCCGGCGAAGTGGTCGTTTATGGCAAAGTCGTCGGCAATGTCCATGCGCGCGACCGCGTCGACGTCAAGACGGATGGCTCAGTCGTCGGTGACATTTCCACCGCGCGAATCAGCATCGAGGACGGCGCCCATTTCAAGGGCCGCATCGAGATCGACCCGGCCAAGTCCCAATCCGCCGCCGACTAGTACAGCCTGGCTCTCTCATCGTCGCTGCGGTGGACTGGCGCTCTATCCGGCGCAAAGTATGTTTTTCCGGCTTTCGAATGGGCTGACTTAACGGCGCAGCAGATCTAACTCGGTTTTGGCTTGCCGGGGGTACGTTTGACGTCGTCGCTCAGGACGATCGCTTCCGCGATTTCTTTCATCGATATGCGCCGTTGGCGGCTTTGCCGTTGCAACGTGACGTAGGCCTCTTGTTCGCTCAGCTGCAAATCCCGCTGCAGGATTCCCTTGGCGCGCTCGATGACTTTCCGGGTTTCCAATTGTTCGGAAAGGTCGGAGTTCTCCCCTTCGAGCCGGGTCATTTCAATCTCGGCGCCTACCAAAAATCCAATCGTGGAAATCAGATGGATCTGGCGCTGGCTGTAGTTGTGCGGCTGCCGGTGTTGCAGGTTTATGACTCCGACAGGCTTGTCTCGGGATAGCACTGGCACAGACAGGAATGCTTGGTAGAGATCCTCGGGCAGTTCGTTAAACGATCGGAACCGTTGATCCTGGAAAGCATCGCGCGCGACGGCCACCGGCCTTTTATGCTGGGCAACCCAGCCCGTGATGCCTTGTCCTACCCGGAGCTTCAATCGATCTACAACTTCTGAATGCGGATTTTTGGAGGCCCGCAGGACAAGCTCATCCCCCTCCAGGACGTAGACAAAGCACGAATCGGACTCCACCACCGCGGAAATGACTTCTACGACGCGTCCCAAGACTTCGGGCAATGGATCGGCAGCCGCGATGCGGTTGCCAATTTCATGCAGCATGTCCAATTCAGGGTTATTGACCAATAACGGACCACTTTCGCAGTTCATAACCTATAACTTACTGGGGCGGGATAGTGGTGTCCAATCGAAATTTTGCAACGGCTGAATCGAAGGGAAGACGCCCGCTGCTGGCGGGCCGCTTGAAGGGCCCGCCGCGCAGATCGGGAATTTCTCATCAATCGGTTGACTTTGACCTAGATGCCGGCGCCGGTTCAGGACGTGCCGCCTGAGCCAGCATCTGGGTCTTGTCCTTCGGGCTCCACCAATCGAAATCCAGAACGAGTCCCTCCTTATCCAGGTACATGGAGTGCATCGCCATCCCATTGTTCATAGGCTCTAGAACGAGCTTACTTGCGTCGAGAGCATGGGCACTTCGCGATGCCATTGCGAAAATGATGGCAATCGGGCCAGCATTTGTCGTCGGGCGCACGATGACCAACACTGGGTGGCTCGCACTCTGGATAGAGTTGACGGATTGTAGGGCACCCGTAGGCTCAATGGAAAATGTGTAGGCTCCTGCGGGAAGAAATTTCTTCCCGAAGCGTGTATTTTTGGTCATCGTGAACTTGCCACCGACCGTTTCCTGGCCAAGAAGGGGGCTTGCGGCTCCGCAGAGGGCCACTAGCCCCAGCAATACCACTCTCACAAATCTGCTGCAATAAACCGATTTACTTAGAAGCGTCGTCATTTTGTTGCTCCACTCTAGATTTGGGATGGACGCGCAAGCTTTGCTTGGAGCGTCAGCTGAGTTCTTTTTGTGTCCGTTTCAGACCACGTGGTCAGGGAATAAGCGATTCAACCGAGAGGCTGGACAGGGCCTGCTAAAGAACTACGAAGTCCTCGTCGTACGTTGCGGCGCGGCAAACGCGCGAACTCTACAACGTCACTCTTGCAGAATATTCCCGGGGAGTCCAATCGAAAGAATTCATCGCCATGATGCGCCCCGTCAATCGATGCAGCCTCCTGACGCGTAGTGGGAAGGACTGGCTGACGGAGGCGGACTTAGCCGGGCCTCAGCAAGATAAGATCGAGAAAATCAAGCTGTGGGCAAATCTCTAGCTCGCATTTCCTTTTGGGCGCAAATGGCGATGGTGGGTTTTCCTATAGAATGCAGCAAGGTGAACTAGTCATAGCGTCCACACTCTAAGTCACGCGAAATTCAGCCGGGGAATGGTTCGTCGAAATAGGCAAGCGGCCTGGAGACTCAGAGGTTCCAAAGTCAGGGATTCTCTCTCACCGTTTCAGGAGAAGATTTCAGGGCGTCTCTTCAGCAGACTTCGGCGCGGAGATGCGCTGCTTTTCGTCCACCGCGAAGAGCAGGTAATTGCTGAAACTGTGGCGCCGGTGAAAACGCCGCCCCCTCCAATCGGAATAAACTTCCGCGCTGCTCGGAAGCCACATGTCCACATTCCGTTCTCGGAAATGCACCGGACCGTATTCGATGGCCGTGCGGTCGGCAACTAGGCGGATTTCCGGGAGGGGCGCGATCATGTCGGTCTCCAGCCTCACGATCTGATAGCTCTCCGCGTCGATCCAAGCGCGCCCCTTCAGGGCAACTGGGTGCGATGGGCCCTGGAAGCCCATCCGAAAGCTCCGAATCGTATTGGGCTTGTCGGCTCTTTGCCGGAAATGCACTTGCCAGGCGATTCTGCCATTCCACCGCGCCAGTCCTTCGCAGTTCATCTCGAAATTTCCAGAATTGTAAGGATGGAAAATGAGCGCAAGAGCCGGCATCCCCAGGGTTGCCACCCCGTCCGGGAATTCCTCCTGGGACGTGTGGCTCTTCCGAAATTCTTCAAAGTTGAAGAATCCACGCTTCACTTCCTCAATAGACGCCACGTAATCAAACTTGCGCGTCTCCCGGGACGAGGCCAAACCCCATTTGTTAATCGATTCATGAAGTAGTGATTCCGTGGCCGTATAGCGATCGACGTTGCCAACGAATTCCTCCACTCGTCTCTCAGCCTTTTGAATAACTTCGTCGAGCGCGCAAGTGGCTCCCGGTTCTACAGGGGGCATTCTTTCATCGAGGTCAGGTGGCAACCAGTTCGAGGGCAGGGACAGCGAAGTTGCCGCCGCGCTGATCGCCATCAACTCGTCGCTGGTGGTCATGCCATCACTAGAGAGGACCGCCCTCGGAGCAGTTTGAAGATTCTCCAGTTGCTTCCTGGCCTCAAGATCAGTGCCATGCTCCGTTAGGTACGCTCGCAAAGCACTGACAGCTCGATCCTTTTCTCCACGCCTTGCCAGGGCTGTCGCCAGGACTCTTTGGACCTCTGCAGCTTGTCCATGACCTAATGCGAGGGCGCGCTCGGCTTGTCCTACGGCCTCCTCAGTCGAACCTTGGCGCAAGTACGCCTCAGCGGAGATCGCGTGGGCGCGCCAGGAAAAAGGTTCCACTTCTACCGCACGGTTCAAGTATGGCAGTGCTTCGTTTACCTTGTTTTCTCGCAGGAGGGCCTGGGCAAGGGACAGCAGCGCAAGCAGGTGTTTAGAATAGACGTCAATGGTCTTTGTCCAATAAGACTTAGCCTGCATCCAATCGTTCATCTGCGACCAATAGACTCCGAGATAGTAATTTACCTCGGGGTGATCGGGGGCTGACCGATAGGCCGCATCGAGATGGTTCCGCGCCTCCGCGGGCTTGCTAGTCCTTAGTGCTTCGAGCGCTTTCCCCAGTTCCTTCTGGGCCTTGGAAGTAAGAGCGTTAATCCTTTCTGCGGTCGCCGCGTCATCCCCGTCCGCCGCCGGCTGCAATTGAATGCTGACCTTCAGTTCAGCCGTGCCATGCTCCTGGACATCAATGTTTTTCGCCACTCTTCCGAATCCCGGAGCAATTACTTGTACCGTATATTCGGTTGGAGCCACAGCGTTAAACCGCACATTGCCTTTTTTTGTCGTTCCTTGGCGGTAAAATTGGCCGTTCGACTTCATCACCGTTACCACCGCCGCTTCCTCGATAGCCCCTCCGCCGGGTCCCGTGACGGACACCTCAAGGTCAATCGTTTCAACCATCAGAATCAGCCCCTCGGCGGTAGGGAGACTTGCAGCACCCGAGACATTCGGCGGAGTGACTTTTTGTGCTGCGACACAACGAGGCAGGACTAAGCAACACGCTAACGCCAGAATGACGTGGGAGTTTCTACAGATGCGATCAAGCATGCCCGACTCCTATTGCTGGGGAACCTGATCTCTGGCGCTATCATACGCTCACTCTGCCATTGCGACAGAGGAAACTCGCAGGGGCTACAGTGCGGCTCGCATGGACCAGCAACCTTCAGCTTCCCGAATACCGCTGCTCTTTCCACGGGTCGCCATACGCGTGATACCCGTTGCGCTCCCAAAAACCCAGCCGGTCGTGGTCCAGCAGCATGAACCCGCGCACCCACTTCACGCTTTTCCACGCATACAGGTGCGGCACGATCAGCCGCAACGGCCCGCCATGTTCCGCCGCCAATGGCTCACCGTCGTGTTCGAACGTAAACAGCACGTCCGGCCTCAGCAAATCCGCCAGCGGCACATTTGCCGTGTAGCCTTCTTCCGCCAGTACCAGCGCAAACTGCGCTTCCGGCTTCATCTTCACCAGTTTCATCACATCCGTAAACAGGACGCCCTTCCACCGATTGTCGAGGCGGCTCCAGCGCGTCACGCAGTGAAAATCCGATGTCACTTCCGTTTGCGGCAGCGCTCCAAACTCCGCCCATGTCAGCCGCACCGGCACTTCCACCAGTCCGGAAATCTTGAAGTCCCACTTCGCCGCATCAAATGTCGGCACGCTGCCATAGTGCAGCACCGGCCACTTCAGCGTCAGCGACTGCCCCGGCGGCAACCGCCCCTCGGCCTGCGCTTTCTTTTCCAGCGTCCTCCGGTCCTCCACATCTCCAAACAGTGCCATCTCGAGTCCCCACAAATTAGATACTTTAACCTTGTCAAAAGTTTTCGATTCCACTGAAAGCCGCTCGACGGCACAAATTCAATTGCATCTTGGCAGTCGCTCAAGAATAGCTCTTGACTGCAAACATTAATTACACTATTTTGCTCTAGGCCTTGTCCAAAATGGTCTCTGACCCAAGGTCTGGAGCAGACCCCCGCTCATGAAAAAATCCGAACAGCGAGACCTTTTTCCCGGCGCCTTGGAGATGATGATTCTCCGAACGTTGAAGCGCCAGCCCCTGCACGGCTATGCCCTCGTGCAGCACATCAAGCGTACCTCCAACGACTTGCTTCAGATCGAAGAAGGATCGCTTTACCCTGCTCTTCAGCGCCTTCTCAAGGAAGAGTTGGTGAAGGCAGAATGGGCCGTTTCTTCTACCAACCGTCGCGTTCGGATTTACAGGTTGACGGCAGCAGGTGCCAAGCATTTGGAGCATGAGGTGTCCCGTTTTGAAAAGATGCTCGAAGGCATTACACGCGTCTTGGCGCGCGGTGAATCATGAATTGGTTCAAGCAGCTCTTTTCCCGTCGCCGCGTCTACAACGATCTTTCCGAAGAGATTCAGCAACATCTCCAAGAGAAGATCGAGGAACTCGTTGCCAGCGGTATGCCCAGAAAAGAAGCTGCCGCCGCCGCCGGCCGCGACTTCGGCAATATAACTCTTGTGCAAGAGGATAGCCGCGCCGTCTGGCGCCGGCCGTCCATCGAAGGCTTTTTCGCGGACCTTTGCTACGCACTGCGCACGCTCCGCAAGACTTTGGGCTTCACAGCTACCGCCATCGTTACTCTCGCGCTTGGGATTGGTGCAAACACATCTATTTTTATGTTGCTCGATGCGATCCGTTTGCGCAGCCTGCCCGTGCAAAACCAGAAGGACCTCGCCGAAGTGCGGATCACGGACTCAGGGCATCAAGGGATGGGCCTCAATCAGCAATATGGAGAATTGACCCGGCCGCTGTGGCAGGAAATCCGAGACCAGCAGCAGTCCTTTTCCGGCGTATTTGCTTGGAGCGTGAACCTCAGGTACGTGGGCCGCGGAAGCGAGATGCGGCACTTTCACGAGCTTCGCGTTAGCGGCGATTTCTTCCGCGTATTGGGAGTTCGTCCCTTCCGCGGACGTCTCTTGATGCCCGAAGATGAGGGGGCGTGTCCCATGACGAGCGCGGTCGCCAGGTACTCGTACTGGCAGGGCGAACTGGGCGGACGCGACCTGAGCGAAGGTATCAAGCTTGTCGTGGATAACGAACTTGTCGAAATCATCGGCGTTACCCCGCCAGAGTTGTATGGAATGGTGGTGGGCGAAGGCTTCGATATTGCTATTCCATATTGTCAGGGGAAGGATGAGTTAAGGCGGGACATCTTCGAGGTCTCTGTGATGGGCCGTCTGAAGCCGGGCGTGACAATGCAACGCGCCTCGGCGGAGAAGGATGCACTCAGCCCGGCCATTTTCGAGGCTACCATTCCGTCAGGTCGCACTGCACACTCGACCGAAACTTACAAACATTTCCGCCTCGCGGCCTACCCTGCCTCAACGGCCGTCAGTTCGCTACGGAAGTATGACCGTTCGCTTTTCCTGCTGCTGGGCATCGCAGGCCTCGTGCTGCTCATCGCGTGCACGAACCTCGCCAACCTGATGCTGGCTCGGGGGAGCGCCCGCCAACGCGAAATGGCCGTTCGGCTCGCACTAGGGGCCTCGCGCTACCGTCTTATTCGGCAGTTGTTCACGGAAAGTTTGCTACTTGCGGCAACAGGTGCGGCTGGGTGTTGCCTTGGCGCAGTCGTTGAGCCGAGTGCTCGTCTGGTCGCTTTCGACCGAGGGAGCAGGGGTAACTCTCCAGACGGTCACGGACTGGCGTGTGCTCCTCTTCGCAGTTGGCGTAGCGGCTATGACGTGCGTCGTTTTCGGAGTCGTGCCGGCGCTGCGCGCTACTCGCGCCGAACCCATCTCTGCGATGAAAACTGGTGGCCGGGGAACGACAGGAGGCCGTGAGGGTTTCTCGTTTCAGCGGCTGCTCGTCGTGGCGCAAGTCTCTGTTTCCCTGGTGCTCCTCGTCGGCGCGCTACTCTTTGTGCGCGGCTTTCGCAACTTGATGACCTATGATCCGGGAATGCGCGAGAGCGGTATTACCGATGCGTTCCTGGGATTCTGGCAAACGAATCTTCCGCGGCAGCGTTGGGCAGACTTCCAGCGGCAATTGCTGGATGAAGTGCGCTCCGTACCGGGAGTGCTCAGCGCGGCAACCACCACCAATGTTCCCCTTTCGCAAGGTAGTTGCGAGCATGGCGTTCGAATCGGATTGCAGGAAGGGAATTCCAAATTCACGTGGGTGAGCCCTGATTACTTCGAAACAATGGGAATTCCGGTGCTCAGGGGCCGCCGCTTCACGCCGGAAGACACCGCTCTATCGCAACGAGTGGCGCTGGGCAATGAGACTTTCATTCGCCGATATTTGTCCGGCGCCAACCCCATCGGGCAAACTCTGCTGACCAGCCCCGAGCCGGATTACCCCGCCACCGTCTACGAAATTGTCGGCGTCATCCCAGATACGAAATACAACGGCCTGCGCGGCCAGACCCCGCCGATGACCTTCGCCCCGGCGTCGCAGTTCCCCGGACAGGGGCCTTGGACCAGCGTGATGATCCATTCGAATCTCAGCTCTGCGGCGGTTGCCGCGGCTGCGAAGCGCGTCATCGCCGAAAAGCATCCCGACGTCGTCACCCAGTTCACTGATTTTCAAAGAGAGATTCGTGACGGGCTAGTCGAAGAGCGCTTGATGGCTATGCTCTCCGGTTTCTTCGGCCTTCTCGCTGCGCTCCTCACGATGATCGGACTCTACGGCGTCATTTCCTACATTGTGGCCATGCGCTGGAATGAGATGGGCATTCGTATGGCTCTTGGGGCCAGCCGAAGGGATGTCCTCGGCATCATCCTGAAACAAACGCTGGCGCTGCTGGCGCTCGGTGTTGGCGTCGTGCTCGCCCTCGCCGCTGCTCGCGGCGCCAGTTCCCTGCTCTTTGGCCTGCAGCCAAACGATCCACTTACTTTTGCCGGAGCAAGTGCGCTCTTGGTCACCGTCGCGTTGCTTGCCAGTTCTTTGCCGGCGCCACGCGCAACAAAAGTCGACCCGATGGCCGCCCTCCGCTACGAATGACGGTTTTGCTGGGTGCTCCGTCCTCGGCGTTGGAGGGCGGGGCTTTTGACTTCGGTGGGTGGCCGGGATGACGAATCCGAATCTTTCAAACTCCCCCGAACGCGGATCCTTTTGCACACAACACGCAGGGTGCTCCAGGTTCGTTGTTTGAAACTGGGTCTTGGGGTTGCTCTAGTCACTCGCATCCACAGAAACCATTCACCCGTCCTAATAAACGTCCAATCCTCAATTTCGACAACTCTCTGTGTGACATTTAACACTTTAATTTAGTTCGTACTATCCTTTTACATGATTGCTAACACTGAGCCGCGAAGAAGGTTACTCAGAGCTCCGAAGCGTCGCTCAACCTTCTCGCCGCCCCTTCGCCTCTTTCCTTCCCCTCACCCCATCTCTCTGCCCCCTCGTCTCCCTCCCTCACTGTCCACTGCCCACTCTTGCCTTAAGTCCTTTAGCTGCAACTTATGAATCTCCCCGCAAGTGTCGCAAACAAAAGACTTGCGGACTGGCTAAGCCTTTTAGATGCAACCCTTACAAAAAACAGGGGGGCCCTGTCCCCCTGCCCCACTACGCCCCTCTCCCCGCACCCCTGTGCTATCATCGGCCATGCTGCCTCTCCTTCGGCGATGAAAGCGAGCCAGGAATGACCGCACGCACCCTGGATGGCCAGAAAATCCGCGAACAGATTTTCGCCGAGCTGAGTGACGAAGTCCGGTTGCTCACTGCGGCCGGTGTTCGCCCCGGCCTCGCAGCCGTACTAGTCGGCGATAATCCCGCTTCCCAGCTCTACGTCAAGAGCAAAATCGCGGCTTGCCAACAACTCGGCCTCTCCAGCGCGCTCATCACGCCGCCGGCTACCGTGACCACCCTCGATCTGCTCGCCGTCGTCGAAGACCTGAATCGCGACAACGACGTGGACGGCATTCTCGTCCAGCTTCCGCTTCCGTCGCAGGTCGATACCAAGCGCATTCTGGAAGCCGTCGATCCCGCGAAAGACGTGGACGGCTTCCATCCCGTCAATCTCGGCCGCCTCGTCAGCGGGCGTCCCGGCTTGGTCGCCTGCACTCCCGCCGGCTGCATGGAAATTCTGCGCCGCAACGATATCAAGATCGAAGGCGCCAACGCCGTCGTCCTCGGCCGCAGCGACATCGTCGGCAAACCCATGGCCCTTCTCCTCATGCACGCCAACGCCACCGTCACGATTTGCCATTCCAAAACGCGCGACCTGCCGGATGTCCTCCGCCGTGCCGATATCGTCATCGCCGCCATGGGCAAAGCCGCCTACGTGGAAGCGGACTGGATCAAGCCCGGCGCAACGGTCATGGATGTAGGCACCAACCGCGTCGCAGACCTCAAAGAAGCCGAGCGGCTTTTTCACAACTTTCCAGACCGCCTCGAAAAATTCCGCGCCCAAGGAAGCGCTCTCATCGGCGACGTCCATCCCGGCGCCGTCAACATTGCCGGTGCGCTCACGCCCGTGCCCGGCGGCGTCGGCCCCATGACCATCGCAATGCTCATGAGTAACACGGTGAAAGCCGCGCGCTTCCGCCGCGCCTCGCCCAAATTTTCCGCAACTCAATCGACCGCCAGCTCGCGATAATTCACGATCATGCTCCGACTCGGACTTACCGGCGGCATCGCCAGCGGCAAAAGCGCCGTCGCTGCCATGCTCCGCGAAATGGGCTTCGCCGTCCTCGACGCCGACTCCCTGGCCCACCGGCTCATCAAGCCGGGCCTGCCGGCCTACAACGACGTCCTCCAGGAATTCGGCCCGGGGGTGGTGGCCCCCGATGGCCGCGTGGACCGTCCAAAGCTCAGCGCCATTGTCTTCGCCGATCGCGCCAGACTCGACCGCCTCAATGCCATCGTCCATCCTCGCGTCGCCGAAGTCGTCTTCCGTCAATTCGAGGAATGGCAGCGCGGCGGCACGCGCGACGCCGCCTTCGTCGAAGCCGCGCTTTTGATCGAATCCGGCATTCACAAAAAACTGGATGGCCTCGTGGTGGCCTGGTGCGCGCCCGAACAGCAACTCAAGCGCCTCCTCGCTCGCGGTCTCAGCGAAACCGAAGCCCGCCGCCGCATTGCCGCCCAGCTTCCCGTCGAGGAAAAACTGCGTCTGGCCACCGAGAAAATCGACTGTTCCGGCTCTATCGAGGAAACCCGCCGCCAGGTCGAAGCTCTCGCCACCAAACTCCGCCGAAGTCAGATGGCGCGGTGACCCGTTTCGAGATTTTCCTTATACTATTGGCATCCGTGCATCAGAAGGGACGACAGCCATGACCGCAGTAAAGATTTCCAACCGCGCTCGCATCATTCTTGCCGCGCTGGTGCTTATCTTCGGCGCCTACTGGGCCGGCGCGCGATTCGGCCCCCGCCAACCCACCAAGGTCGAAGCCGTGCCCCTCGGTGGTTCGACCTCGCCCGCCGAGATGGCGCAGCGCGATGCTTCCCTGAGCGGCGATGAATCTATCAACGTGCGCGTCTACCGGCAGGCATCCCCGGCCGTGGCCAATATTCTCACCAAAGCGACGGAATATGATTTCTTCATGGACCCTGTCCCCGTCGAAGGCGCCGGCTCCGGTTTCGTGATTGATGCCCGCGGCTACATCCTCACCAACTATCACGTCGTCGAAGGCGCTCAGTCCATCGAGGTTGTGCTCGGCGATCAAACCCACTTCCCGGCAAAATTCATCGGCGCCGACCAGCGCAACGACGTCGCGCTCGTGAAAATCGATCCTAAGGGGAAGCATCTCGTCGCACTATCGCTGGGAGATTCCGGCTCGCTCCAAGTGGGCCAGAAAGTTCTCGCCATTGGCAATCCCTTCGGCTTTCAGTCCACGCTCACCACCGGCGTTGTCAGCGCGCTCGGACGCACCGTGCAGACTAGCCAAACCACTTTCATTGATGAGGCCATTCAGACCGACGCGGCTATCAACCGCGGCAATTCCGGCGGGCCGCTCATCAATTCTCATGGTGAAGTCATTGGCATCAACTCCGCGATTTACACTCCCAGCGGCACGACCGCCGGGATCGGCTTCGCTATTCCCATCAACACGGCGAAAAACATCGCGAACGACCTCATCACCGATGGCCGCGTGCATCGCGCATTTCTCGGCGTGGAAACTTTGTCGGTCAGTGGCTGGCTCAGCGAGGCGCTGGATCTGCCCGTGAAGGAAGGCCTGCTCGTGGAGCGCGCCACGAAGGGCGGTCCGGCGGCTGCCGCCGGAATTCAAGGCGGCAATCGTGTCGCGGAAGCAGGCATGCGCAAAATCGCCATCGGAGGTGACGTCATCACCGCCATTGACAACCAAAAAGTCGCCAGTCAACTCGACGTCAACCTCGTCCTCAACCACAAGCGCCCCGGCGACAACGTGACCGTAACGGTCTATCGCGGCGGCAAAAAGATGGACATTCCCGTCAAGCTCGGCGAACGCACCGGCAACTGAGTTCAGTTTTCAGTTTTCAGTTTTCAGTTTTCAGTTTCTGGTTTTTGGTTGTTAGCTCTCAGTTTTAGTTTTTGTTTACGGTTTCAATTCACGGTTTTGAGCAGGAACAATCCACTCATGCTTGAGGGTTTCAACGGCTGAATTCGGTGCGATGCTTCTCGCGCTCGGCATCGCTGAGGAAGAACCAGGACTCGGCGATATCGCGCACGCGTTCCAACTCCCGCTGCATTTCGGCGTGCTTGGCTTCCATCACTTCGGCACTGGCGTCGGTCGGCACATAAATCGGCGGCGCAAATAGAATCACCGCACGCGCAAAGGGCGCGGGCAGCAGAAAATGGTCCCACGTTTTTTCGAACGTCTTCCCCCGATTGACACCGATGTGGAATACCAGAATTGGGCATCCCGTCTTCCGCGCTAGCAACAGCGGCCCTGGTTTCGCCACGTACCGCGGTCCGCGTGGACCGTCGATTGTGAACGCACAATCCACTCCTTCGTCCAGCCGCCGCGCCATCACCGCCAGCCCGCGCAGTCCTCCGCGCGACGAACTGCCCTGCGCCGTGCCGAAGCCCAACCACTCGATCACTTTGCGCGTCCATTGCCCGTCGAACGCCGTGGTGTTCATCACCACGACGCCGTGGTTTCGGTGCCACCACACAATCGGGATAATGATCCGGTGCCAGAACGCCCAGATGCACCTCTTGCTCGATGCATGCACACGCTCGGCATGGTGCCAGCCAAGCACTTCGTAGCGAAGCGTCGGACCCAGCGTTCGAATCACGCTGTAGACTGCCGCGGCGATGATCGGAATTTGGATACGCCGCGACCACGGCAAGTCCGGCAGCCGGGTGTCGTAGTGCGCATTGACCCGTTCCTCGCCTGATTTCTTCGTGGCCTCGACGGCTGCGTCTGGTGTCGTCATCATCTCTACATGCGGCTGCCGGCTTCGCGTGCGATCGTTAACCCGCCGACGTATAGTATAGGCGAGACTTTCTGACTCCGTGGTTGGGAGTATCACCGAGTGACGGCCTGCTCCAATTCGAACGCATGCCCGCGTCGCGCCGCAGTTCTTGTGGCATGTATGGCCATCCTCTGCGCTGCGCTGATCGCCGCAGCGGCTGCGCGGCCCGACGAACCGCCTTCTGACTCCGTGGGGATCATCGACGGCGAAGCCATCAGCGTCACCGGACCCATGAGTGTTGAAGTCGTCCACGGCCAGGCGAAAACCCTCCTGCGCAGCGGCAGTAACGTGCGCGTCAAATCCGGCACCGCGCGCATCGATCTTGTGGAAGGCGGGCAAATCAGCATTTGCGGTCCGGCGCATCTATCCGTCCTCAAGTCCGGAGGTTCGCTGACGATCGCCCTCGATACGGGAACGATTCACGTGCGCATCGAGCGCGAGCTCGCCCTGACCATCTACACTCCCCAGATCCAGGCGCAAACTGTCGCCATCGGCGATGGGCCACGGGACGCCCTCGTTGGTTTCGACACAACCGGCGCCATGTGCATCCGCGCGAATCGCGGCGCCGTCCGACTGGAGCAGCAGCTCACCGGGCAGAGTGTCCTCATCCCCCAGGCTGGCGACGTCCTTCTCCTCTACGGGCAGCTCGACAGCCTTCGCACTAACGCCATCCGCTGCGCCTGCGATTTACAAGTTGCAAAAGCGACTCCTCCGCCGCAACCCGAAGTCAGCCAACTCGCAACCGCCGAGGAAGCGCGCAAGAAAGCCCCGGACGCAAAACCGAACACGCAGCCCGCAATTGTCGATACGCCCCCCGCCAAGGAAGAGCCTGTCTATCAGGTCTTCATGCCGCCGCTGATCTACGACGCCAACGCCAAAGTCCAGCCCGAGGTCGACCCGAAGATGATCGTTCTGGTGCGGCGCGTGCGCGTGCGGCCCACGCTCATTTTCCGAGGCCGCGTGGAAGGCGTGGCCGCTGCTGCCGTTACGTCGGCCTCGGCGCCTGCGTCCACACCGGCCGATGCGGCGAATGCTCCGAAGCCGGCTGCTCCCTCCAGCGATAACTTTGTCGATCGCGTGCGTAACTTCGTCCGCAAATTGTGGCCGAGCGGATCGTAACCGGTTGTTTTGGCCGCATCGGGATGCCTTCCGCGCGCGGCAGAACCTCAGGCCACTGACCGATTGAACAGCCGGACACCTACCCCTGCGTAATCTGCCGGCGCCATCTGATCCGTGATACTTTTTTCCTAAGGGGAAGCCGTCTTTCGCGCGGAGCGATTCCTGGCATCTTTGCCACAAAACAGAATCAACCTGAGGGGTCCACGTGAAGCGAGCTCTTGGGAATCGCGTTCTGCCTGAATTTTCTTACGCCGTTTTCTTGTCTCTATGCCTGGTTCTTGTAATGACCAGCTGCAATTCCAGCCCCTCTGCTCCTCCGCCGGATACGATGCCACCCTCCGCTCCCGCGAACTTGGCTGTGACGTCCGCATCAAGCACCCAAGTGAATCTTTCCTGGACCGCTTCAACCGACAACGTCGGCGTCACCGGCTACATGGTGGAACGCTGCACGGGCGCAGGCTGCTCGAATTTCGCACAATTCTCCGCTCCGACAGGTACCACCTTTAACGACACTGGCCTGGCCGCCTCCACTTCCTATTCCTATCGCGTGCGCGCCACTGATGCCGCCGGGAATCTCAGCCCCTATTCCACTATCGCCACAGTTTCCACGATGGCAGGGCCGGATACGATACCGCCCAACGCTCCTACCAACCTGATGGTGACTGCGGTTTCGGACACGCAGATCAATCTCGTGTGGACCGCCTCGACCGACAACGTCGGCGTCACCGGCTACATGGTCGAGCGCTGTCAGGGCGCCGCCTGCTCGAATTTCGTGCAAATCTCCACGCCCACAGCCACGACCTTCAGCGATACCGGCTTGACGGGCACGACTTCCTACTCTTATCGCGTGCGCGCCACTGACGCCGCCGGGAATCTGAGCAGTTATTCCAGCACGGGTACCGCCTCAACTGCGACGGGACCGATCAGCGTGGTGATCACTCCGGTGCGCGGCGGATCGACTTTTTCTCAATCCATGAATTTTACGGCGAACCTTCAGAACGACGCCAGCGCGGCCGGAGTAACATGGACGGCCTCCGGCGGAACCTTCAGCAGTCAGGGGAAAACCACCGCGACGTATGTCGCTCCAAATGCCGTAGGTAATGCCACCATTACCGCGACGAGCATCGCCGACGTTACCAAGAGCGCTTCCGCGAACATTGGCGTCACTGATCTCGCCGGCGTCACCACCTATCACAACAATCCCTCGCGCGACGGCGTCAATAGCCACGAATTCGCGTTGACCACGGCAAACGTCAAGACATCCACGTTCGGAAAGCTTTTTTCATGCCCGGTGGATGGCGAGGTATATGCCCAGCCACTTTGGATGCCCAATCTGGCGATTGGAGGCGGCACCCATAACGTGGTTTTTGTCGCGACGCAGAACGACAGCATTTATGCCTTCGACGCCGATGCCAGCCCGTGCCACCAGTACTGGCAGAGAAGTTTCCTGAGAGCAGGAGTCACCGCAGTTCCCTTCGCAGACACGGGAACCGACGATATCAACAAGACAATCGGAATCACGGGTACGCCGGTGATCGATCCCGCGACCAACATACTGTATGCGATAGTCAAAACCAAGGAGGGCACGGCGAACTATCACCAGCGTCTATATGCCGTCAATTTGGTTGATGGAAAAGACAAAGTTACGGCGGTAGACATCACGCCGGCGATTACGGTCTCCGGGACCGGCGATACAGGTGACCCGAGCGTCGGTTGCACGAGCACTCCGGGTAATGTTCCCTTCTGTCCACTTCGTGAGGGGCAGCGAGCGGGGCTTGCACTCGCGAACGGCATCGTGTACGTCGCATGGGCCTCGCATGGCGATAGACCGCCGTACCACGGCTGGATTATGGGTTTCAACGCCTCGACTATCGCCCGAGTTTCCACTTTCAACGATTCTCCAAACGGACGAGAAGGCGGCATCTGGATGTCCGGCGGGGCCCCTGCCTTCGACAGCAGCAACAACATCTACGTGATCACAGGCAATGGAGATTTTAACAGCGCAAACGGCGATTTCGGAGACAGCTTCCTCAAGCTCAATAGTGGTCTCACGCTGCAGGATTGGTTTACACCGGCCGTCCAGGGCATCCTGGATGCACAGGATCTTGACCTCGGTTCCGGAGGCGCCGTGGTTCTGGTGGATTTGCCCTCTTCGCCTGTTCCACACGTATTGATCGGCGGGGGAAAAGGAACGAATTCTCTCGGGCAAATCTATGTGGTGAACCGGGACAACATGGGGCACTTCAATTCGAGCAGTGACAACATTGTTCAGCAATTTCCATTGGGGGCCGGTATTTTTTCGACGGCGGCTTACTGGCAGAATACACTCTATATCGCGGGCGTCAGACAGAGTCTGAAGGCGTTCACGCTCAATCCCTCCAACAGCCAATTCAATCCGGTTGCGACTTTACAATCCGTGGCGACGTTCGGATTTCCAGGAGCAACTCCTTCGGTTTCATCCGCGGGGACCACGAACGGAATCGTTTGGGCAATGGACACGAGCAGCAACGGCACACCAACCGGTACGGGAAATGGTCCCGCACTCCTACGCGCCTTCGACGCTACAAACTTGGCCGAGCTCTGGAACAGCTCGCAAGGTTCAGGGAATGCCGCTGGCTTTGCAGTGAAGTTTTGCGTGCCAACCGTGGCAAACGGGAAGGTCTATATTGGAACGCAGACGGAGCTCGATGTTTACGGCCTGCTGCCGAACTAGCGTGGCATCACACCGCCGCTACATCCCTTCGTAGTTGGGCCCGCCGCCACCCTCCGGCACCACCCAATCAATAATCTGATACGGGTCGGCGATATCGCACGTCTTGCAGTGAACGCAATTCGCGGCGTTGATTTTCAGCTTCAGGGCGCCGTTTGATTCCTTGGCCATTTCGTACACCGCGGCGGGACAAAAATATTGGCAAGGATTTCCGTACTCCACGACACACTTTGTTGAGCAGATATTCGTGTCGAGAACCTTGAGATGACACGGCTGATCTTCTTCGTGCCGCGTCCCGGAGTGATACACGTCCGTCAGCCGGTCAAACGTCAGCTTGCCATCGCCCTTGAATCTTTCGGGCGCCGGCCGGCCGTTGATTTTCTTGTACGCCTCGTGCCCGGCGTGCGCGCGCATGGGATCGATCAGCCCGCGCCCCCCGGTGATCTGCTGGAACGCGGTGTGAAAGAATCCGCGGAGCATTCCATGTTGAAAGGATTGATGAAAATTCCGGACCTGCCACAGTTCTTTCTTGATGTAACTTTGCTCGATCTTTTTTGGGAAGGCGCTCAACGTTTTCGACGAGGTATCTCCCGCTTTCAGCGCTTCGAAAATCGTCTCTGCCGCCAGCATCCCGCTCTTCATGGCCAGGTGGATGCCCTTCAGCCGCTGCGAGTCGAGAAAACTTGCCGAATCGCCGATAATCAGCCCGCCGTCAAGATAATTCCGCGGCATCGCGTACCAGCCGCCGTAGGGCAGCGACTTCGCGCCGTAGCGCACCAGCTTCCCGCCATCGAGGAGTTTCTTGAGGAACGGATGCGTTTTCCAGGTCTGAAACGCGGCGTGCGGATCGAATTGTGGATCCGCATACTCTAGAGCGAGCACCAAACCGATCGAGACGCGATTGTTCGAAAGGCCGTAAATCCATCCGCCGCCGTACATGTCGGGGGAAACCGGCCAGCCCAGCGTGTGCGCCACGTAGCCCGGCGCGATGCGCTCTGGCTGCACGTCCCACAATTCCTTTATGCCGATTCCGTAGCTTTGCGGATTGATGTTGTCGAGCTTTTTCTTCGTCACGAGCTTCTTCGTCAGCGACCCGCGCGTGCCTTCGGCCAGCACGGTGACCTTCGCGCGCAACTCATAACCCGGCGTGTAGTTGGCTTTCGGCTTGCCGTTTTTGTCGAGGCCTTTGTCTTCGGTGATGACTCCGCCGATTCCTTCTCCTTCGTACACCAGCTCCGCCCCGCCAAATTCCTTGAACACGTTGACGCCCGCGGATTCCACCAGCCCGCCGAGCCACTTTGTCACTTTGCTGAGCGACACGACGTAATTGCCTTTGTTCTTGAACGGCGGCGGCGTAATGGGAAACCGGAAGGACGAACCCTTCGTGAAAAGTAGTGCCGCATCATCGGTTACCGGCGTATCGAGCGGAGCGGAATTCTCAAAATCCGGCACCAGCTCCGCCAGCGCTTTTGGATTCATGATCGCGCCTGAAAGCTGGTGCGCCCCAATCTCGCGCCCTTTCTCCAGAACGTAAACATTTTCCGTTGAAAGTTCGGGCTTCCCACCCGCCGCGTCGTGCTTCTTGATCAGGTTCGCCAGATGTAGCGCGCACGCCAGCCCCGCCGGCCCCGCGCCAACGATCAATACATCTGCTTCCAGTTGTTCGCGCTGTACGGTCATGGATTTGCTCTCATTGTAGCAAAGTGACCGGGATTGGAATTGAAGGAGGTTATGAGGTTTTCGCTTTTTCCAGGGCTTCCGTAAGCGCGGGCATGATTTCGAAAATGTCGCCGACGACGCCGTAATCGGCGATTTCGAAGATGGGCGCGTTCGCATCCTTGTTGATGGCGACGATGGTGCGCGCGCCCTTCATGCCGACGACGTGTTGGATCGCGCCGCTGATGCCCAGCGCCAGATAAAGTTTCGGGGCGACCGTTTGTCCCGAACTGCCGATTTGGCGCTCCATCGGGAGCCAGCCTTCATCGCAAATGGGCCGCGACGCGGCGATCTCGCCGCCCAGCGCTTTCGCCAGCGCTTCGGCTTGCGGAATATTTTCAGGAGCTTTGATGCCGCGCCCGATGGCCACGATGAGCGGCGCTTGCGTCAAGTCCACCGATGACTTCGCTTCTTTGAAGAGATCGAGCGGCTTAGTGCGAATCTGCTCCGCGCTCACGGACACTGTCATCGCATTCACGGGCGCTTTTCCGGAAGGATGCGCCGCGAGCAGATCTGCACGAAACGCTCCCGACTGGAACGAGGCAAACCACGGAGCCGCTCCCGTAAACGTAACGTCCGCCACGGTTTTTCCTTGGAACATTTGGCGTATGAAAACGAGCTTGCCGCCATCGTTGCGGTAGCCGATGCAGTCGCCGATCATGCCCTTGCCGAGCATGGCCGCGAGTTTGGGCGCGAAGTCGCGCACCTGGTACGTATGCGGAAATAAAACCAAATCCGGCTTCGCCGATTCGATGACCTGCTTCAATGCGACGCAATATCCATCCGGGGTATACGCTTCGAGCAAATCATGCTCGACGCTCAGAACTTCCGCGACGTTTTTCGCCGCCAGCTCGTTCGCGAACGCCGCCACACCCTTCCCAATCACCAGCGCGCTCACCGCGCTCGACGTATCCTTAGAAATCTGCTGCGCCGCGGCCAATGTTTCGAAACTTGCGTTATTCCACTTGCCCTGCCGCTGCTCGGTCACTACCAGAATTTTCATCGATTGCCTCTTCTACCCTTTCTCAGTTCACAGCGGCCAGTTGTCCGTGAGGAAGAAGAGTTGGTTAAAATGGATCTCCGTCTTCTCCCACTGGATACTGGCAACCGAAAACTGATTGCCTTCATATCACGCGCGCTTCAAATTTCAACTTCTCCACCAGCTTCGTCGCTACTTCCTTTGGGGTGCCGGTCAGGAACTCCGTCTTCTTCGTTTTCGTCGGCACGCAAATCTTTTCAATCTTCTGCGTCGCTTCGGCGGAAACGCCGAGCGACTCCCGCGTCATCGCGGCGATCTCTTTCTTCTTGGCCGCCATGATGCCCTTCAGAGTCGCGTACCGCACTTTGTTGATGCCCGATTGAATCGACAGCACGGCCGGCAGCGGGCACTCGATATGTTGAAACCATCCGGCCTCCAGCTCCCGTTTCAAGCGCATCTCGCCGTCGGTGACCTCGATGGCCATGATGATCGTCGCGTGCGGCAAATCCAGCAGGGCGGCCAACAACACGCCGGTTTGCCCGAAGCCGTGGTCGTCGCTCTGCAACCCGGTCAAAACCAAATCGGCTTTTTCCTTTCGAATCGCTGCGGCCAAGGCTTTCGCCGACCCCAGCGGATCGAGCTGCGCGAAATTGTCGTCCACAATGTGAATCGCGCGGTCCGCGCCCTTCGCGAGCGCTTCCTTGATCGTCTGCTTCACGCGCTCCGGGCCCATCGAAAGCGCGATCACTTCCCCGCCATGCTTTTCCTTCAGCCGCAGCGCCTCTTCCAGTGCGTAGCTGTCCGGCTCGTTCATTTCGAAACCGATATCCGATTCCTTGATCCAGTTCCCGGCAATCGCGAGCGGCGCGTCCTTTGCCGGAACCTGCTTGATGCACACTATGATGTTCACGGAAAAACTTCCTTTCAGGCCTTCGTAAAACTGGGAGCGCGAACAGAACCGCAAGGGTGCGCGATTCGAATGAAAATCCTACTTCCCGGACCAGCGCTTGAAAATCAGCGCGGCATTGGTGCCGCCAAAGCCAAACGAATTCGAAAGCGCATATTCGACCGAAGCCTTGCGCGCGTGATTCGGAACGTAGTCCAGATCGCACTCGGGATCGGGCGTCTCCAAATTGATGGTCGGCGGCAGAATCTGATCGCGGAGCGCCAGCACGCTGATGCCTGCTTCCAATCCGCCCGCGCCGCCGAGCAAATGCCCGGTCATGGATTTGGTCGAGCTGATGGGCACCTGCTTGGCGCGCTCGCCGAACACCCTCTTCAGCGCCCGCGTCTCGATGACATCGCCGAGCGGCGTCGAAGTGCCATGCGCGTTCACGTAGCCGATGTC
>Ga0137359_10000903_pt1 | contig 23070 bp, 25 predicted proteins | sample Mad1_40_16metaG_FD_108281 | JGI IMG/M metagenome (GOLD analysis project Ga0137359, IMG submission 108281) | Vadose zone soil microbial communities from Angelo Coast Range Reserve, California, USA - Mad1_40_16 metaG | ecosystem: Environmental > Terrestrial > Soil > Vadose zone | place: USA... | reverse complement strand
TCGCGGACGGCACCGTGGCTGGCAACGTCGTCTATTGGGAAGCGGCGGGGGAGCCGAACATCGCCTACTGGCTCGGCAAGACACATTGGGGAAAGGGGATTGCTAGTGCGGCCCTGGCCCAGTTCTTGACCAAGATAGAGGCGCGACCAGTTTACGCGCATGTGGCAAAGCACAATTTCGCTTCGATACGTGTCTTACAAAAATGCGGATTCCAACTTGCACGAGAGGATGTGTGCGATGGCGATGATGGCGAAGAACTTGTTATGGAGCTGCGCTCAGATCGTTGCGCCACGGCCGCCAATAAACCCACAAAGACCTAACCACGCGATGGAGCGAACGGCGGACCGCCGTACGCTCCACTTTTGAGATGACTTCCACACTTTCACTCCGAGCGACGCGCGCCCTCGTCCGCCGTCGCTCGTCTTGTTCTCGTTAGACCGCTATGCCCGCGATGTACACAACGATTACCGGTAGCGAGATAGTCGCGAATCTGATCGAAGCGATCGTCGAGAAGCGCGTTGCTGGCAAAGCCAGCAAAGCTTCGGCTGTCGGAGAGCTGATCGACGGTCTCCGGCAGCGCGGGCAGCGCGATGTCTCAGAAGCGCTAGGTTGGCTGGAGGATATCCTCGACCTTAACACTGAACTTCGACAAGGCTGGAGGCAGTATAGCGACGGTATTTCTGAAGGCGTCTGCCTCGCATTTCCTTGCCAAGAGCTATTCATGCTCTGCAAACTGGCTCGTGAGCCATACGATTGGCAGAAGCGATGGCTCGATTGCGGCGGTGCTGTCAGCGGCGCACGCATGATTGCGCCTAAAGACGCTCCAGTGTGGATTCGCATCAGCGACTTCGGCTTTCCTTTTCCGCCATATGCGTTGCATTCTGGGATGTGGGTCAAAGACGTGCTCCGATCTCACGCGGCTCAACTCGGGGTCATCGAGCTACACCAGAGTGTTTCAGTGCCGGCGGTGTTACGGCCGCAGCTAATCATGTTCGAGCCACATTCAGCGCCAAAGCGGTCTAACCAGGCGATGCAGCGAACCGCGCCCCGCAACCGCTAAGAATAAAGGCTTCATTCCAGCATTCGTGGCGGACGTGGACGCGCTATTGGCTAAGTCTTAGGTGGATCGCGATGTCCCTATCGCGATCAAACGCGTTCGGAGAACGCGTTCCACCTTATCGGCGGTCGACCCGCCTTCGCTGACTCCGGCGTGGCAAGCAGGGCCGCGGCGACAACAGATAGTTGAGATTAAAACAATGCTCGCTCCCAGCCTGGATTTCATCCAGGTGCCCGGCTTCCCTAGTGCGATTCGCGTCTTCGCGCTCACGCACTCCCGCCGTAAAGTTGTTGCTCAACGCTACCGGTAGCTGATGTTGTGTCCTCGTTAGGCCGCTTCAACGACTGCATTTCCGTTCACACCAAACCAAACACATAAAACATCTATGAAATACATGCTCACCTGGACCGAACGCTCGCAAGGTTCGCCGATCGAATACGAGAATGCGCAGAAGCGGATCCTGGAGGTTTTCACGCAGTGGAAAGCGCCCGCCAATTTCAAGATCGAGTTGTTCGTGATCCGGGTCGGTGACTGGGGCGGCTATATGATGCTGGATTGCGACGATCCGTTAGCAGTTCACAAGTTCTGCTCGATGCTGCCTGCGTTTGTGTTCGAAGCGCGTCCGGTGGTTCCAGTGCTGGATGCTGTCCGTGTGGAACAGGAAGCGATTGCGTTCCGGGACGGACTGCCACGCAAGTGATGTTCGCGCAGCCGGATCACGCTCACTTCCCAGGCCACAAAGCTTTATGATCAAAAGAGTATGCTGAAAACCATCCTTATCGCGATACCGATCATCGTTGTCGGCTTCATCATCGTCGTTGCTATGCAACCATCCAACTACCGGGTGGCGCGTTCTGTTGTCATCGCCGCGCCGCAGGAGGCGGTGTTTCCGCACATGAACGAACTCAAGAAGTGGGAGGCGTGGAATCCGTGGGGCAAAGCCGACCCAAACATAAAGCTCACTTACGGTGGCCCGGCATCCGGTGTCGGCGCGAACTACTCGTGGGCTGGCAACAACGAGGTGGGCCAGGGCCGCGCAACCATCACCGAGAGCCGTCCGAGCGAGTTAGTCAAATACAAGATGGAGTTCTTCAAGCCCATGTCGGCCTCCAGCGAAATGGAGTTCACTTTCAAGCCGCAGGCCAATCAAACCGAAGTCACCGTGACTGTGACCGGAGAAAAGAATTTTATGGCCAAAGCGTTTTGTCTTTTTATGAGCATGGACAACATGATTGGCGGCAAGTTTGAGAAGGCGTTCGCGGATTTAAAAGCGACTGTCGAATCGTCCGTTAAATAGTTGCGCGTTGCCGCTGAGCACAACGCCCGCTACAGATTTCTGATTGTCGATCTTTGGACGAGCGACTAAATCTCGACCGTTATGTTTATTCGACCTCTCATTATTTTCGAAATCACAATCGTGTTGGCGATCGGTGTCATGCACGCGCGCGCGCAGGATCCGGCGGTTGTTAATGCCAAAACGATCAAAGTCAGGTTCGAAAACGATCGAGTCCGCGTGCTTGAAGCGACGTTGCCGCCCGGCGTGAAAGAGCAGGTGCACTCGCATCCGGCCTACGTGATTTATGTTTTGGAAGGCGGTCGCTATCGGAATTACGCATCCGACGGCAAAGTCACCGAGGGCGAGTTGAAGACCGGCGAGGTTCTTTTTCGCGAACCGCTGACTCACGCGGCGGAGAACATTGGCGATAAGCCGCTGCACATGATTTTGGTCGAGCTCAAGGGCCAATCAGTCGCCAAATAGTCGCGTCTTGATCCGGATTCGACGGCGTTTCGTCGAAGGTCGGGCTGTGTCTGGCAAGTCGCGCAAAGCAGTACGGCGAGGCATCCAGTTCGAGTCAATCCTTCGAATCGGATGGAAAAATGAGACATTTCCTTCTGGCAGCGGCGGTTATCGGGGTTTTTCAGGCCGCTTCCGTCCGCGCTCAGGTGGTTCCGTTTACCTCGCGCACAACGTTCAACGCCGCGACTACGAGTCAAAACATCATCACGTTCGACGGGACCGGTTACAGTTACACCGGAACGCCGGTGTTGTTTCCGGGCAACGGTCCATTTTCCGACGGAATGGGAACGTATCGGCTCACGAACGGCTCTAACACCGGCACGATTTGGAACGGCTCGACTAGAATCTTTAATAATGACGGCAGCGGAATCGGCCTGACCTACCTCGGTCCGAGCAACTCCGGCGTCGAGATCGTCGATAGCGGAAACATCGGCACGCCGGGCAATGCCGTCTTGATTAATCAGGGTACGGTGACGCCGACCGACGGGATCACGATTACTCTGCCCCCAAACGCGTTTGATGCGGTCGGATTCGATTTGCGAATGGTTACGAACAGCGCGCAAGCCACATCGTTCGCGATCGCGGTCAATGGGACGCCGGCCGCGGTTGTGCCGGTCACGGATACGGCGTTTTCATTTATCGGTTTCGTTTCGACGACACCGATCAACATGATTTCAATCACGGCGACCGGCATTGCGGGCGGGCCGATCATCGACAATATCACGGTGGCTGATCCGACGGCGGTGCCCGAGCCCTCCACAATGGCGTTGATTCTTTTAGGAGGCGCCAGCGCGGCAGCGAAGAGATTCAAGAAATCACGACGAGCTTAGGCCCAACTCGACATTTGCAATTGTCGATCCTGCGAACCGGCGTACGTTTAAGGAGCCAGGCGAACGTGTTTCCGCGTTCCCTTAAACGAAGGAGTACTAATTATGAGCACTGCTGTCGCGGACGAGAAGAAGACGAAGTTAAATCAGCTCGAGCAAATCAAGAAGTTCACCAAAGTCGTGGCTGACACGGCCGACTTCGAGCAGTTCAAGCAATTCAAGCCCCAGGATGCGACGACGAATCCGAGTCTGGTTTACGCCGCGACCCAGAAGCAGCAATACGGGCATTTGCTTGAGGAAGTTCTAAAGGACCGGAAGAAGTCTGGATTGAGCGGACAAGCGCAAATCGAAGACATTTGCGATCATCTCCTCGTCCAATTCGGGACCGACATTCTTCAAATCGTGCCCGGCCGTGTTTCAACTGAGACTGACGCGCGGTTGTCTTACGACGTCGAAGGTTCGATCAAGAAAGCCCGTCGACTGATCGAGCTCTACGCGGAGAAAAAGATTCCTCGCGAACGCGTGCTGATCAAAATCGCCTCGACCTGGGAAGGATTGCTTGCCGCCGAGCAACTGCAAAAAGAAGGGATTCGTTGCAATCTAACGTTGATGTTTTCGCTGGTGCAGGCGGTGCGGGCGGCCGAAGCGAAGGTGCAACTGATCTCGCCGTTCGTCGGACGGATTTATGATTGGTACAAAGCAGCGAACAAGCGCGATTACACCGGTCCGGAAGATCCGGGCGTGCAATCGGTCCAGGAGATTTACAACTACTACAAGAAATTCGGCATTTCGACCGAAGTGATGGGCGCGAGTTTCCGAAACACGGGCCAAATTCTTGAACTGGTTGGCTGTGATTGTCTGACGATCAGTCCCGAACTAATGGAGGAGCTGGCGAAGTCGAACGAGCCGGTTGAGCAAAAGCTAATTCCTGAGAAAGCGAAGTCGGCGAAGATCGACAAACTGCAGTTGGACCACGTGAAGTTCCTATATCTGCTGAACGAGAACGCGATGGCTTACGAAAAAACGGGCGAGGGGATCCGGAAATTCGCGGCCGACGTGGTGAAGCTGGAAAAATTTGTCGCGAGCAAGCTCTGATTCGTGTTCAACGTTGTTCTCGTTGAGCCGGAGATTCCGCCGAATACCGGCAACGTCGGGAGATTGTGCTTGGCGACAGGATCGACATTGCATCTGGTGAAGCCGCTCGGGTTTTCGCTCAAGGATCGACAACTCAAACGCGCCGGGCTCGATTATTGGGACGATGTCGATCTTAAAGTGTGGGATTCTCTTGACGCGCTGCGAAACAGCCCGCACTCGGGGCGGTTTTTCTTTGTTACGACAAAAACCAAACGCGCCTATTGCGACGTAAAGTTTCGCCCCCGCGATTTTCTGGTCTTTGGCCGCGAAACGAAAGGATTAGCGGAGCCGGTCTTGTCGGCCAACGCGGAGGATTGTATTACGATTCCAATGCACGGCACCCGAAGCTTGAACTTGGCTACAGCTGTGGCGATTGTTCTTTTTGAAGCAGTTCGCCAGCAACGGTCTGGCGAAGACGGTGTTGAATAACTAAGACAGTCAAAATGTCTAACAAACCCAGGAGGCAAAATTAACTTAACTATGAGAACGCTTTTAACATTAACCTGTTGCATCGGGCTGGCGTCGCTAGTGGGCGCGGCACCCCGCGACGGTGAGGAAGTTCAAAACAAAAAGAAAGGCGGCGGGGGGAACGCGCCTCAGCAGCAACAAGTTGTAGCGCCGCAAACCGGCAAGAAATTCAAAGCCGGCGCCGGTCTCCAAGGCAACGCGGCGACGAACCTGAACAGCTCGAGGTCGAACAGGTTCAACACGAGCGGGCAGACGGGAGTCCAAGGCAATGCGGCGACGAACCTGAACAGCTCGCGTTCGAACAAATTCAAGACCTCTGGCCAGACGACCGGGCAAGCCAACATGGCCACAAACTTGAACAGCTCAAAGTCGAACAAGTTCAAAGCGAGCGGCCAGACCGGCGGTCAGCTAAACACTGCGGGTAATGCTGCCAGCACGAAGTTCAACAAGACGAAGTTTGGAGCGCAGGGGAATGTTGGCGGCGGCGGCAACGTCAAGTTCCAGAAGCAGCACTTCAATCTCCAGACCAACAACAAACAGGTCGTGATCAACAAATACAAAACGGTAAACTTTAACCAGAACTACAAGATCGCCGGCGCCCATAATTGGAAAGGTGCGAAATACGCGGTCTTCGTAAACTATCATCCGCTCTGGCAATCTCAGTGGTGGTGGCAAACGCACTATAACCACGTCGTGTTCATCTATGGCGGCTGGTATTACTGGAACAGTAACTACTGGTATCCGGCCTGGGGATACGCACCGGACTCAGTCTATTATGTTGATGCGCCGATTTACGCTTCAAATCCCGCGGACGATCCAGCGCAGGTCGTAGCGAACGTTCAGTCTGCGTTGCAGCAACAGGGATACTATGAAGGCGACATTGATGGAGTCCTCGGGCCGCAAACTCGTGCCGCGCTGGCGGAATACCAATCCGCGCAGGGGCTCGAACCGACCGGACTGGTCGATGAGCCGACATTGGAAACGCTCGGCATGGCGTAATCAAAGCTTAGCTGAATAGCCAAGTCGCCGCGGAAGAGATTCCGCGGCGATTTTTTGTCCGGGCCGGACTGGCCCTTAACAGAACCACACTCTTGCAACGTGTCGATCTTGGCGGAGTAATTGTCCCGTGCCGCAGCAACCGCAGCTAATCGCCCGCGATCTGTTTCAATCGTTCCGGATGGGCGCGCGCCGGATTGAAGTCTTGCGCGGCATCTCACTCGACGTTGCTCACGGCGAAATCATCTTTGTCTGCGGCGCGTCGGGAGCCGGGAAAACCACATTGCTTTATACGCTGGCCGGTCTGGAGCGCCCCGAGTCTGGCACGGTGGAATTCGAAGGCCGCAATCTTTACAACGGCAGCTCTGCGTCGCAGGCGCGGTTTCGGAACAACAAAATGGGATTCGTTTTTCAAGGCTACTTTCTGTTGCCGGAACTTACCGCGCTGGAAAATGTTTCGTTGCCGGGAATGATCGGCGGCCGGCCGCGCAAACAAGCTGCCGAGGAAAGCCTGGCCGCAGTCGGTTTGGCCGATCGGATGCAGCATTTGCCGGCGGAGCTTTCCGGCGGTGAACAGCAACGCGTCGCAATCGCGCGTGCTCTGGTGAACGATCCGGAGATCATTTTTGCGGACGAGCCGACGGGAAACCTCGATTCGGCGACCGGCGCCACGATTGTCGATCTTCTGTTGAAACTCGCGCGCGAACGCAACAAAAGTTTGTTGATCGTAACCCACGACACCACTTTGGCGACACGCGGCGACCAGGAATTGCACATTAGGGACGGCCAGCTGGAATAAACGAGGCCGGATTTTTGTTGCTTGAATTGAACGGTTAAGCAGCGAGATTTTTTCAACTATTATGAAAACCTCTGAGGTTGGCGGGACGGTGATCGATAAACCAAAAACACGCGAAGCAGTGAAACCGGCGGTTGATAAACCGACGGCCGCAAAACCGGCGGCCAAAAAATCGCAGATTTACGTCGATGGAAAATTCTACGCCGAGGGCGAGGCGAAAGTTTCTGTGTTCGATCACGGCTTGCTTTACGGCGACGGAATTTTTGAAGGCATTCGTTTTTACAACGGCCGTGTTTTCCGACTGGACGAGCATCTCGACCGGCTGTGGGATTCCGCCCGCTCGATTTGTTTGGAAGTCCCGATGTCGCAGCGCGCGATGGGCGAGGCGCTGCTCGAGACCATTCGCCAAAACGACCTGCGCGACGGTTACATTCGTCTGATTGTAACGCGCGGCGTCGGCAATCTCGGTTTGAATCCGGAACAATGTAAAACCCCGAGCGTCATCATTATCGCCGCGCAGATCGCGCTGTATTCGGAGGAAATGTACAAGAAAGGATTGACGATCGCCACGGTCGCGACGCGCCGGACGAACCCGAGCGCGCTAAATCCGGCGGTCAAATCGCTCAACTATTTGAACAACGTGATGGCGCGGATCGAAGCCAATCAAGCGAACGCGGACGAAGCGCTCATGCTGAACGATGAAGGGAATGTGGCCGAGTGCACCGCGGACAATATTTTCATCGTCAAGAACGGGCACATCTTTACGCCACCGATCACGGCCGGGGCGCTACGCGGAATCACGCGGTCGGTTGTTTTCGAAATTGCCGCCGAAACCGGAATTAAAGTCATCGAAGCGGACATCACGCGGCACGACGTGTTTATCGCCGATGAAGCATTTTTGACCGGGACTGCCGCGGAAATTATTCCGCTGGTCAAAGCCGATGGGCGTCCGATTGGCACTGGCAAGCCGGGTCCGATTACCACGCGGATGATTGCGCGATTCCGCGAGCTGACCAGAGAAACAGGAACGCCGATTTATACTTAAGATCGACCTCAGAGAATCGACCCGGCGCGAAAGGTGCTCGACAAAAGCGACTCTTGAATGTTTTAAGCCAGCAGAAGTCTAATTAGTAGAAATGTTGTGCGACGTTTGTAAATGCAATGACGCCACGGTCTTCCTGACTCAGATCATCGAGGGGAAGATGCAGAAGGTAAATCTCTGCGACGCGTGTTCGAAAGAAAAAGGCGTGCAGGATCCGACTGGATTCGCGCTCGCGGATTTGCTTCTCGGAATTGGCGCGGCCGAGGAAATCGACAAAGGCAGTCCGACTCAGCGTTGCCAGGTGTGCGGATTTACTCAGGCTGATTTCAAAAAAACGGGACGGCTCGGTTGCAGCACTTGTTACGTGACATTTACCGAGGCGCTCACCGCGCTGCTGAAAGCAATGCACAAAGGGACCTCGCACGTCGGCAAAGTTCCGCAGCGCGCCCATCGCGCGATCGAGTTGAGTGATCGCATGCGCAATCTGAGCGAAAGCCTGCAAAAGGCGGTGGCCGAGGAAAATTACGAGACAGCTGCGTCTCTGCGTGACCAGATCAAGCAACTCGAAAGCGAATCGACGAAGGTAGGGCCGTGAAATTTGCGAACGTCATGTCGAACCCCGGAGAGTGGCTCCGCGGTGAGGGGCCGCATCACCAAATCGTGATCAGCAGTCGGGTCCGGCTGGCGCGCAATCTGCGCAACCGCGCGTTTCCGGGCTGGGCGAAAAAGGCGGAGCGCACTGCCGTGCTCGAGCTCGTCAAACCGTCCGTGGAAAAACTTCCCGAGATGCAGGATTCATTTTCGGAATTTTTGCAGGACCTGTCGGCGCTCGAGAAACAAGTTCTAGTGGAGCGTCATCTCATCAGTCGCGAGCACGCTGCGAAAAGCGCCGGCAGCGCTGTCATTATGAACCGCCGTCAGACTTTGAGCATCATGATCAACGAAGAAGATCATCTACGGATGCAATCGATGCGCTCGGGTTTGCAATTGAAACAGGCGTTCAAGCTTCTCGACAAGATCGACACAGCGCTCGAGAACGAACTCGAATTCGCTTACGACTCGAAACTCGGCTACCTGACCGCCTGTCCGACCAATGTCGGCACCGGCATGCGCGCGTCGGCGATGTTGCACTTGCCCGGTCTGGTTTTGAGCGAACTCATTAATCAAGTCGTGCAAGCGGTGAGCAAGATTGGCCTGGCCGTGCGCGGCCTCTACGGCGAAGGGACCGAGGCGATGGGCAACCTGTTCCAGATTTCAAATCAGACGACACTGGGCGAAAAAGAGGACGAGATCATCACCCGCCTGACCAAAGTCATCGAGACGCTGATCCAAAAGGAGCACGACGCACGGCAGGTTTTGCTTCAGAAAAAATCGAACACCCTCTGGGATCAGATCGGTCGGGCGTACGGTGTGCTTACTTTTGCTCATGCCATGAGCTCGAAGGAAACGCTCAATCTGCTGTCGATCATCAAACTGGGAATCGATCTTGGCGTTTTTCCAGAGGACAAACGGCTGGCGGTCGATGAGTTGTTTATCGACACGCAACCGGCGCACCTCCAGCGAAGCTCGCAGCAGAAGCTCACCGCCGAGGAGCGGGATCATCTGCGCGCGCAGCTTATTCGCACTCGTTTGAAAGTGCTGCCCAAACCTGATATTAGTAAGCTGGCGAAGGAAGCGGGCAATGGCTCGAGTTCGGAGCCAACAGAACGATGAACAATTTCACTCCCCGCGCCCAGCAGGTTCTCCAGCTCGCTCGTAAAGAAGCCGACCGCTTCAATCACAATTACGTCGGCACCGAACATCTCCTGCTCGGTTTGATCAAGCTCGGCCAGGGCGTGGCGGTGAATGTATTACAAAAGATGGGGCTTGATCTCGAGACGGTCCGAATGGAAGTCGAGAAACAAGTCGGCTCTGGACCGGAAACCAAAATCGTCGGCAACATTCCCTACACGCCGCGCGTGAAAAAAGTTTTGGCACTCGCGGGCAAGGAAGCGAAAGCGCTCAATCATTCCTACGTCGGCACCGAGCACATTTTGCTCGGCCTCTTGCGTGAAGGTGAGGGCGTTGCCGCGCGCGTGTTGAAGAGTCTCGAGATCGACATCGAACGCACCCGCAACGAAATTTTGAAAGAGCTCGACCCAAACTTCACGCCGTCAGAATCCGAAGAAGGCGAGCCGATTTCGAAGAAAGACGTCAAAACTCCCGCGCTGCGCGCGTTTGGTCGTGACCTGACTGAGTTGGCGAAGAAAGGTGAGCTCGATCCGGTGATTGGTCGCCGCAATGAAATCGAACGGGTTATTCAAGTGCTTTGCCGGCGCACGAAAAACAATCCGGTGCTGATCGGCGAAGCGGGCGTTGGCAAGACTGCGATCGCCGAAGGTCTCGCGCAGGAAATCGCGAGCGGCAATGTTCCCGAATTGTTGCGCGATAAACGCGTGGTGACTCTCGATCTCGCCTTGATGGTTGCCGGCACGAAATACCGCGGTCAGTTCGAAGAGCGGATCAAAGCGGTGATGGACGAGATTCGCCGCTCCAAGAACGTAATTCTCTTCATAGACGAATTACACACCATCGTCGGCGCCGGTTCGGCAGAGGGCGCGATGGATGCGTCGAACATCATCAAGCCGGCGTTGAGCCGCGGCGAGTTGCAATGCGTCGGCGCGACCACGATGAACGAATATCGCAAGTACATCGAGAAAGACGCTGCGCTCGAGCGCCGTTTCCAAACGGTGAAAGTCGACGCGCCAACAATCGATGAAGCGATTGAGATTTTGAAAGGCTTGCGTCCCAAGTACGAAGCCCACCACAAAGCAAAACTGACTGACGAGGCGCTCGAAACCGCTGTGAAATTTTCGGAGCGCTACATCACTGGTCGTTTTCTGCCCGACAAAGCGATCGACGTGATGGACGAAGCCGGCGCGCGCGCCCGCATCAATGCCATGACGCGGCCCCCGGACGTAAAGGAAATCGAGAAAGACATCGAAGCTATCCGCTTGCAAAAAGAGGCGGCGATTAAAGCGCAGGATTTCGAAAAGGCGGCATCGCTGCGCGACAAAGAGAAGCAAACCAAAGAGAAACTCGATTCGATTTTGGCGAAGTGGCGCCAGGAGCGCGAAGAAAGAGAAGTGGTCGTGACCGGCGACGACATGATGCACATCATTTCAAAAGTCACCGGCGTTCCATTGCAGCGAATGGAGCAGGCGGAGACGGAGAAGCTTCTCAAAATGGAAGAGGAGCTAAAAGGGAAAGTCATCGGTCAGGACGAAGCGGTCGCGGCAATTTCGAAAGCGTTGCGCCGCAGCCGCGCGGACCTGAAAGATCCGCGGCGGCCAATTGGCTCGTTCATTTTCCTTGGACCGACCGGTGTCGGTAAAACGTTCCTCGCGCAGAAACTTGCCGAATTCATGTTTGGCGATCGCGACGCGCTGATTCAGATCGACATGTCGGAGTACATGGAAAAGTTTACCGCGTCGCGTTTAATCGGTTCGCCGCCCGGCTACGTGGGTTACGAGGAAGGCGGCCAGCTTTCGGAAGCGGTCCGCCGTCGACCCTATTCAGTTGTGTTGTTCGACGAAGTCGAGAAGGCGCACCCGGACGTGATGCATTTGCTCCTCCAAATCCTCGAGGAAGGCAAGATCACGGATTCGTTAGGCCGGAAGATCGATTTCCGGAACACGATCATCATCATGACGTCGAACGTCGGCGCCGAGTTGCTGAAAAAGCAAACGACTTTGGGCTTCGGCGCGCCGCGCGAAGGGCACGACTACGATTCAATGCGCGAAAAAATTCTCGACGAAACCAAGCGTGTCTTCAAACCGGAGTTCTTGAATCGTCTCGACGAAATCACCGTCTTCCACTCGCTCGAGAAGTCGCATCTGTTGCTGATTGTCGATCTTGAGGTCGAGAAGGTGAAGGCGCGGCTGAAAGCTAAGGAAGTCGAGATCATTCTCGACAGTGCAGCTCACGAGTTCGTCATCGAGAAAGGTTACGATCCCAATTACGGCGCGCGTCCGATGCGTCGCGCGGTGGAGCGTTACCTTGAAGATCCGCTCGCGGAAGAAATTTTGCGCGGCAATGTCAAGGCCGGCACTCAGGTCCAGGTCACGGCCAAGGATGGGAAGCTGATTTTCCAACCGGACGTGACGAAGGCGAAACTCGCCGAGCAAATCACTGAATAGCACGCCGCGAGCTTTGTTCCGCTCGTCGCCGAATTGGCTGCTCGCGCTAATTCTCGTTGCAGTAACGTTTCTCGCTTATGCGCCGGCGTGGAATGGCAAACCGATTTGGGACGATGAAATTCACATCACGGCTCGGCAATTGCGATCCCTCGATGGGCTCGCGCGAATCTGGACTGATCCCGCCGCTGCTCCGCAATATTATCCGCTGCTCCATACTATTTTCTGGCTCGAGTACAAATTGTGGGACGGCGCGGCCTTGCCTTATCATCTCGTCACCATTTTCTGCCATGCGCTGCTCGCGCTGCTGATCTGGCGAATTCTTCGAAAGCTGAACGTGCCTGGCGGCTGGCTGGCCGCCGCAGTTTTCGCGCTTCACCCCGCCCACGTCGAGTCGGTTGCGTGGTTCTCCGAAATCAAAAATACGCTCTCGGGCGTTTTTGCCGCGGCGACCATGCTCGTATATCTCGCGTACGATGAAGATCGACATCGCGGATCGTATTTCGGCGCGCTTACACTCTTCGCATTCGGGTTGATGACCAAAACCGCGATCGTCGCGTTGCCGGCGGCATTGCTGATCGTCTTTTGGTGGAAACGCGGCTCGCTCGAATTCCGGCGCGACATTTTGCCGCTCGCGCCCTTTTTTGCGCTCGGACTGGTTGGGGCAATCGTCACGGTTTGGGTCGAGCAAAAGTTTTGCGCCGAGCACGGCGAAATCTTCAATTTCTCGCTGCTCGACCGCTGCCTTATTGCCGGACGTTTGTTTTGGTTTTACCTCGGCAACATTTTTTGGCCGTCGAATCTTTCGCTGATTTACCCGCCGTGGAATGTCGATTCGAGCAAGTGGTGGCAGTACTTGTTTCCGATCTGCGCAGTAGCGCTGGTGGTCGTCTGTTGGCTTCTGCGTAAGAAATGGCTCGCGCCACTAGCGGTTTTGTTTTGTTTCGGCGCGTTTCTTTTTCCGGTGCTCGGTTTTTTCAATCTTTCATTTTTCATGACAACGTCGGAAGGATCGCCGCACTCGGCCATTTTTCGGGCCGATCATTTTCAATATCTGGCCGATATTTTCGTCATCGCATTCGTGTGTGCCGTCGGAGCAAACCTGTGGCAACGAAGTGCTATCATGGTCCGTCAAGTATCGGCGACAGGTGCAGCTCTCGTTCTTTTGGCTCTGATTTTCCTGACAACGGCGCAAAGCCGCACCTATCGCGACACTGAGGCCTGTTTTCGGAATGTCATCGCGAAAAATCCGGATTCAGCGACCGCGCACAACAATCTTGGCAATGTGCTTCGGCAGAGTGGCGCGTTAGACGAAGCACTCGCGCAGTACCGGCGCGCGATCGAGATCGATCCAAATTACCAATTTGCTCGCGTCAATTTAGGTGTAACGCTCGTGCAAAAAGGTGATCCAGTTTCTGCGATTCCGCTGTTGCAGGAAGCACTTCGGAAAAATCCAAACGATCCAAAGGCCAGCTACAGTTTGGGCGCGGCGCTGGCGCAGACAGGTTGGCCGGAGGAAGCGATCGTTTGCTACAACCATGCCCTCGAGATTGAGCCGGACTTTGTCGATGCGCACACCAACGTGGCGAATCTTCTGCTCGAACACGGCGACAACGAAAACGCAATGCTCCATTTTCGAAAAGCGGTCGAATTGCAGCCCAATAGCCCGATGACGCATTATAATCTGGCGGTCGCGATGACGAGGAACGGCGATGACGAGGCGGCGATTGCCGAGCTACGTGCCGCTTTAAAGGTTGATCCTGATTATCCCGACGCCGGCCCGCTGCTTCAGGATCTGCTGTTGCGAAAGTCGTCGCACTAAAATTATTCCTACGCGCGCGGATGCGCTTCCGCATAGGCTTTTTTCAAGCGCTCGATCGTGACGTGCGTGTAAATCTGTGTGGTGGATAAACTCGCGTGTCCGAGCAGCGCTTGCACGCTGCGAAGGTCCGCGCCGCGATCGAGCATGTGCGTGGCGAAGCTGTGTCGAAGTTTGTGCGGGCTGATCGAGATCGGAATCGAGGTGTGTCGCAAATACCGTTTGAGGATGAGCCAAATCGAATAAGACGAAATCCGCTTCCGCAGCTTGTTAATGAACAGCGCGCCGGAATGAACATTCGCCGCCGAGCGATATTTCTGGATCGCTTCGAGCGCCGGCGCGCCGATCGGGCAAACGCGCTCCTTCCGGCCTTTGCCGAAAACGCGGACTGATTCGGTGTAAAGATCGACATCGTCCACATCGAGCGCCGCCAGCTCGCTCAAGCGCAGGCCGCTGCTGTAGAAAAGTTCCATCACCGCGGTATCGCGCAGCGGCATCCACTCCGGCGCGGCGCGCTGCTTCGGAATTTTGAGTGGCGCGGTCAGCAACTCTTCGACCTGCTGTCGCGTCAGCACGAGCGGCAACTTCTTTTCAATCTTCGGCAACTGCAGCTGCCTCACCGGATCGACTCGGACTCGTTTTCGTTCCGCCAAGAATTTGTAAAACGCTCGCAGCGCCGAGAACTGCAATCGCACATAGGAGCGCGCCTGACCGCGCTTCATGATCGCGAAGAGATAGTTTCGAAAATCGTCAGCCGTGCATTGCCTCCACGGCTTTCGACATTGCGCGCGAAACGCGGTCAGCGACTGCCGATACGCTTTCAACGTGCGCGGCGACGCGTTTCGTTCGACTGCGAGATGACGCAGGAATTCTTCAGCCAGTTTGTCTTTCTCCGGCTTGAGATTTTTTTTGGCAATCAAAGGGCCAGTCCGGCTCGGACCTAAAACTGCGGTTCCGGTTTTTCGATCACGTAACGCGTTTGCGCGGCTTCGGCGCGTCCGCTCAACTGGCTCTTGAAGATCGGCGGCGGATTGGTGGAGATGACCTCGAAATTCGTGACCACAAATTCGGGATAAAGCCGGTTGCTCGCCGGCTCGTAGACTTTCTCGCCGCTGAAGTGCCCGTAAACTTTGTATTCGTAATTGTTGTCCGAGCCGAATTTTCTCGCGGCACGGTCAGGCGCGAGCTTTTCCTTTTCATTCAACATCACGAGCTGTGACGTGCTCCAGGGCTGACCCGGTTTACGGACGTAACCCCAGAATTTGAAATCCGGTTTGAAGTAGCGCCGTCCGATGTAGTAATCGCCTGGCTGCTCCGCCGCAATGCGTTGTGCCACGACCGCCCTCGCATTTTGAATCCCCGTAGGCTCCGTCTGACAAGCCGCCAGCAAGACAATTGCCGACAGAGCAAAAGCCTTAAGCGCGTCTCCCAATCGCAAGATCGACATCTTTCAAGATCGACATCTACTCAACTCTGCCCTCGGCGCAATCGCCGCTTTTTTTTTGCATCGACCTGCTGCGTCCGTAGTTTTCATTACCTGAGTTAATGTTTGCTCGATTCTTTAGCGCACTCGGCCGGCCGCTGATCCGCTTCGTTCAATATTTGGGCGAGGTCGTGTTCCTGGGCGCGGACACTTTTCGCTCGCTCTTCACGCATCGTTTGCGTTGGAAATTATTCCTGAATCAGGTCGTCGAGATCGGATTGCTTTCGCAGCTCGTGGTGGTCATCACCGGCGGTTTCACCGGAGCCGTTTTTTCCGCGCAAACCTATTTTCAATTTCACAAGATCGGGATGGGTTCTGCCGTTGGCGCAGTGGTTTCGGTGGCGCTGATGCGCGAGCTCGGCCCGGTGTTGACCGCGTTAATGGTGACCGGCCGGGTCGGCGCGGCCATGTCGGCTGAGATCGGCACGATGAAGGTCACCGAACAGATCGATGCGTTGCGCGCGCTTGCCGTTTACCCGACCGATTATCTCGTCGTGCCGCGAGCATTGGCGATGATGGTTTCAATGCCGTTGTTAGTCGCCGAATGCATCGCAGTTGGAATCGGCGTCGGTTATCTGGTCGCGATTTTTCTGCTGGAAGTGAACGGCACCTATTACATGGCGAACATGGTGAGATGGACGCGCAACCGCGACATCATCATGGGTCTGAGCAAAGCGTTTTGCTTCGGTATCCTCATTGTCTTCATCAGTTGCCACAAAGGATTGACCGCGCGCGAAGGCGCAGTCGGGGTCGGGCGCGCGACCACTGAAGCGGTCGTAAACGCGTCGCTCGCCGTGCTCATCACCAACTTCTTCCTGACGATGACGCTGAACATCATCTATCCCGCCGGGTATCAATGATGAACAACGGCTCGATGATCAGTGTGAAGGGCTTGGTGAAACGCATCGGGGCCCAGGAAGTTTTGCGCGGTGTCGATCTTGAAGTCGCGCGCGGCGAAACGCTCGCGATCATTGGCCGCAGCGGCGGTGGCAAAAGCGTTTTGCTCAAACATCTCATCGGCTTGATGAAACCGGATGCCGGCGACATTTGGATTGAAGGCGAAAACATCATCAAGATGACCGAGCGCCGTCTTGCTTCGATTCGTCGAAAGGTTGGCATTCTTTTTCAGGGCGCCGCGCTCTTCGATTCGATGACCGTCGCGGAGAACATTGCGTTTCCGTTGCGTGAGGCCGGCGAGCGTAATCCGAAAGTTTTGCGAACGAAGGTGATCGAAATGCTCGAGATCATGGACATGCCCGGCGAGGAAGAAAAAATGCCGGTGAACTTGAGCGGCGGCATGAAGAAACGCGTTGGGCTTGCGCGATCGATCGTTCGCCAGCCGTCGTGCATTCTTTACGACGAACCGACTTCGGGCCTCGATCCGATTGTGTCGGATTCGATCAATCGATTGATTCGGCGTTTACAGCGGCGCTTTGGCGTCACCAGCATCGTCGTCACCCACGACATGAAGAATGCGTTCGATGTGGCGGATCGCATCGCGTATTTGCACGAAGGTAGAGTTTACTTCCACGGCACGGCCGAGGAATTGCGGCAGTCGCCCGATCCGCTGATCCAGGATTTTTTACTTGGGCGATCGGAGAGTAGCAATTGACCTTGTTAGTCGAAGTCGGTCTCGCCCGTTGCGAATTTTTTGTGAGGATCGACAATCACTCAACATGAACCGCCACGAGCGAGGTTTGGAATTCAAAGTCGGCGTGTTTGTTTTCGCCGGGGTCGCGGCGCTTGGCGCGCTGGTCGTGCAATTCGGACGGCTGGGGGAAGGTTTCAAGACTTACTATCCGCTGACCATTCGCTTCAATGATGCGAGCGGTCTGTTGAAAGGCTCAGATGTGTTGCTCGCTGGCGCGCGAATCGGCAAAGTCGCCGGCGGTCCGCGTTTGGTTCGTGAAGGGAACGGCGTGCTCGTTCCGTTGAAGATTTACGATTACGTGAAAATTCCCAGCGAGAGCAAATTCACCGTCGGCAGCTCCGGCCTGCTCGGCGACCGCTTCGTCAATGTAACAATGCCGGCGGGAACGCCGACGAAATTTCTGCAGGCAAATGCAACGATCAACGGCGCCCGCGAGACCGGTATTGAAGATCTCACGCGTGAAGGTGGCGCGCTCGTCGGTGATTTACGCGGTGTCGTGCAGAAGATCGACACCACCATGACGCGAATCAATGAAGACGTGCTTTCGAAGGCGACGGCCGACAACTTACGATCGAGCGTCGCGCATTTGAACGAAGCGACCAGTGCCTTTGCGGACTCAGCGAAGAAGCTCGGCCCAGTCGTGGACAAAGCCGACTCAGCGATGGATTCCACGAAAAAAGCGGCGGACGATTTGCAAAAAGTGCTTAGCTCGGCGACGCAGGGGAAAGGAGTCCTGGCTGCCTTGCTTACGAATCCAGAGTTAGCGAACGATCTGCGCGCGCTCGTCAGCAATCTGCGATCGCACGGCATTCTTTTTTATCGTGACAGCGCCGCCAAGATCGAAGCGAACACGCGCGAACAGGCGAAACCCGCGCGAGGACAGAGCGGGGGACGATAATGACGCCGCTCCTCACCATCAATCTGCTGCGCGTCTTGTTCATCACGTTTTGCGCCGCGATTGGGGCAAACGTTTCTTCCGCGTTCATCGGCGATCTCTGGCCGGGTTTGATCCTTGGTCTCGTTCTCGGTTTGGTAATTGTTCTCATCGACCGTCTGCTCAAAGGCGTATCGTTGCGCCTTTTTTCATCCGCGACCTTCGGGCTCTTGCTCGGCTTGATCTTCGCCAACCTGCTGATGGCTTCGCAGGTTTTGAAATATCAATCCGACACCGCGCAATGGGCTGCGCGACTCTTCGTTTATGCCGTGTTTGGCTACCTCGGCATGATGCTGGCGATTCGGAGTAGTCGCGATGAATTTTCGCTCATTATTCCTTATGTGCGTTTCGCCCGAGAAGCGACTCAGCACGAACCGCTCGTCGTCGATACCAACGTCATCATCGACGGTCGGATTGCGGATTTGGTCGCGACTGGCTTTTTGAGCCGCTCGCTCGTCGTGCCGCGATTCATCTTGGACGAATTGCAACTGCTGGCCGACTCGCGCGATGCGACAAAGCGCGAGCGCGGGCGGCGCGGCCTCGAGATTTTAAATCAGCTGCAACGCGCGCGAGACATGGAGCTCACGATTCACGACACCACCGCGGAGGATGTCGATCTTGCAATCGACGCACGTCTGGTGCGCGCGGCCAAAGTGTTGAAAGCGCGGTTGCTCACGAACGATCACGCACTCGCGCAGATTGCGCGGTTGCAACAGGTGCCGGTGTTGAATCTCGCCGACTTGTCGCGCGCGCTGCGACCGGCGCTGGTGACCGGAGACGAGCTCGATTTGCAATTGGTCAAGGAGGGCCGCGAGCCGCATCAAGCAGTCGGTTATCTCCCAGACGGCACGATGATTGTGGTGAACCACGCGCGCGCGCAAGTTGGTAAAACCCGCACCATCGTGGTCGGCAGCGCGTTGCAGACCGCCGCGGGCCGTCTCATTTTCGCCGAACTCAAGGACGGCACTGCTCAGCCGGAAGCTTGAAGAGCTTTCTGAAATCCATTTTGCCGAACGGCGTTGTCGATTTTGTTCGGAGCCGCCGCAAACTTCGCAATCTCGGCCGCCGTCTTTCGCCGAACGAATGGTTTGCGGCCAATCGGCTCGCGCTCGAAGCAGAGCTGAGTGGCCTCGCGCTCTTCGCTCCAGGTCACGCCGACAAACTCCGCTACGTCGTCGACATTGGAGCAAACGTTGGCCAATGGGCGGGCATGCTCCTCGATTGCATTACGCCGGAGAGATTGATCATTGTCGAACCATTGCCAGAAGCTTTCGCAATTTTGCAGAAAAAGTTCGGAAATAATCCGCGTGTCGATCTGCGCAATCTGGCGATCGGCGAACGCGACAGCGTTGAAAGACTCAAAGTGACGCGCGACACCACCGGCGCTTCACTCTTGCAGCCGCGCGACGAGATGCGCGCCGTGATCGGCAGCAATTGGACGATCACATCCGAAGTGGAAGTGAAGATGACGACGCTCGACAAGTTGGTTGTCGACCTTCCGGAGGTCTCGCTGCTCAAGATCGACGTCCAGGGCTACGAAAAGTCTGTCCTCGCCGGCGCGAAGCAAACGCTCGCGAAAACGAAATTCATTTTGATCGAGCTCAACTTCATGCCGCAATACGCGGGCGGCTCGTGGCTGGCCGAGATTCACGAAATTCTCACCCGCGATTTCGGATTCTTTCTCGCGAACGCGACTGCTCCGCAAGTCCTCAACGGCCGCGCTTCGATGATCGACGGTCTTTACGTGAATCCGAATTTAGTTCAGGAATGGGTCAAGCCCGATTTCGTTTGAAATGCAACCGAGTGAAGCATTGAGCGCGAGTGCGCAGATCGCGGTGGCGCTGGCCGGATTCGCGGGAGTTGTGGTCGCATTTCGCGCCGGCTCGATCCACGAGTGGTCGCGAGTCGATAAGTTCCGCCTCCGCATTCTGCTCGTGAACTCCGGTGTGCCGTTTGGATTGTCGATCCTGGCAATGTGCCTTTCGGCGACGCCGCTCGATTCTCAGCGGATTTGGCAAATCAGCAGCGTGATCGCATTCGTCAGCACTGTTTTTATCGGGCAACAAATGACGCGCGGCATGCGAGGATTCTCTCGGGATGAGTTCAAAAGCGGCGGCGGCAATCGCGCGGTCTTCTTGAGCAGTAGCATCGTCGCTATCGGCGTGACGCTGCTGCAACTTTACAACGCAATTGCGCTCAAAACGTTCTGGCCGTTTTTCGCGGCCATCGCGACGCAGCTCGTTCTTGGCATGCTGCAATTTATTCGACTCGTTCTGATCGGAAACGAATCGCGAACGTAACAGACTCCGCAACTCGCCACTGGTAAGACTACGGTGCGCAGCTAATCTGAGATCGTACTCATGAAGATATCCACTCTTCTGTTGATCGGGATTGTGTCGGCGGTCGGCGTCGCCGCTGCTGGCACGCCCGAAGACGAAAAAGCGATTCGGGAACTGAATTCGCGGTTCGAGACTGCGGTGAAGGCACGAGACCTCGACAAGCTCATGTCTTGTTACATTTCAGATGACAGTCTCGTTTTATTCGATGCTGTCCCGCCCCGGCAGTACGTCGGCGCAAAAGCCGTCCGCAAAGACTACGAGGATTTCCTGTCCGTCTTTCCCGGCACAATCGACTCGAAGATCTCCGACGCGAAAATCACGGTCGACACCAATCTCGCTTACTCGCATTTCATCGACACCTGGACTGCGACAGACAAAGACGGAAAGCAGGTGCAACTGGTTTTCCGCGTCACGGACGTTTACCGCAAGACCGACGGTAAGTGGCTGATCGTCCATGAGCACATTTCGTTTCCGGTCGATCCCGCCACCGGCCGTGGCGATTTCCTCTCCAAACCATGAAACTGCGCCATCTTTATCTCTTGTTTGCCGTACTCGGGCTGGTTCTGCCGTACTCGCAGTTCATTCCGTGGCTCGCCGGGCATCACGCGTTAAACATGTCGATCTTCCTGCGCGATCTATTTGCGAACCGCATCAGCGCGTTCTTCGCAATGGACGTGGTCGTCTCCGCAGTCGTCTTGATCTCGTTTATTCAAACCGAAGGCAAACGGTTGGCGATGCGGTTACTTTGGTTGCCGATTCTTGGCACATTGTTTGTCGGCGTTTCACTCGGTTTTCCGCTGTTTCTTTATCAGCGGCAACTTCAGCTTGAGCGCGCGAGCTGAATCCAGTGCCCTCCAGGGCAAAGTTCGTTGAATCCGAATCCGGGCGGAGTTGCATCCAAGCGGTATGGAACAACCGTCGAATTCGTCTCGTTGGAAGCTGAGGCTGGGGGCGTTTGGTCTGGGAGCAATCAGCTTTGGATTCGTCCTGGGTTTTGCCTTTTCAGTTTCGAACGATCTGCGGCTTGTTTACGCTGTCGAAGCAATCTTGCTTTTCTGCGGCGCGGTCTGGCTTGGCCGAAAAACGCGTGACTGGTTCGCAGTGATCCTCTTGTGTCTGCCGCCCGTGGCAGGCTTCAGCTATTTCGTCAGCGTGCCGGCCTTGTGGCTCAATAACGTGTTATGGATCGCGGTGATCGCGTCCGGATTCGTGATTGTCGATCTTGCGCGCAAGCGGCGCGCGTTCGCAGTCCTTTCTGTCCTCGCACTCTTGATCGGATCCGGTTGGTACTGTTTTTCCTACGCGCCGAACCAGTTGGCCCATGCTTTTAGCAAAGTAAAAAATAATTCAGCGCCAGTTTTTAATCTCCAGGCGGTAAGTCGCGACTTTGATCGATCGAGCTCCGGAAAGATTCTCGTGCTCGATTTCTTTTCCACGACATGCGTGCCTTGCATTGGGGAATTGCCTCACCTCGCAGCGGCGCGCGAAGACTTGAGTGATCGCCGTGATGTTCAATTTGTCTTGGTCGCAAGCGATCGTGGCGACGATACGCCGGAGAAATTTCGCGCCTTTGCAGAACGGCGCCACGTGACGATGCCGCTTGCGTTCGATCCCGAAGGCAAGGCGCATGCTAACTTTGGACTGCGCGGAGTGCCGGCTCTGGTCGTCCTCGACCGAGCCGGCCGCGTCCGCTTCACGCACGAAGGCTTCAATCCTGCCGAAGCGAATTTTCGGCGCGATCTGGTGCAGTTTATCAAATCGCTAGAATAATTTTCAGCCGGTTCGGTCCAAAAAACTTTGCGCCATTATGATACGGCCATCAGCTGCTCGCGATTCGAAATTAATTACATGAAGGCCATTGATGTTTATTCAAGAATCCCGTCGCGATTGCTCATTCTTGCATTCGCCGGAAGTTTGTTGTGTTCATGCGCGTCGGTTCAACGCGAGGCTGCGCCTTCGCAATCTGATCGCCCGGAGCGCGGCAAAGCCCTTGTGATCTTCTATCGCGAGCGGCATTTCGTCGGTGGCGGAGTCAGCTACAAAGTCTTCGATAACGGCGGTCGAATTGGCGGGCTGCCGAATGGCGCTTATTTCGTTTACCAAGCGACCCCCGGTGCGCACAAGTTCACGGCCTCCACTGAGTCAACTGCGGAACATGTACTGAGCCTTGAAGCAGGTAAGACGTATTACATTCGCGGCGAGGTTCACATGGGCGTCATGGTTGGCCGGCCGGAACTGGTCATCGCGGACAGCAAGGAAGCTGTGGGCGCGATCAAAGATTTGCACCGGGTCAAAATGAAGCCCTAGCGAGGACGCGCAAAAGTTCTCAGAAAAGCAGCGCAGACCGACGGCCTTTCGCACGCGCGCCATGACTTGGTCGGCGATTTCGTTGGCGCGCTCGGCGCCTTTGGCGAGCACGTTGTCGATGTATGATTTGTCGCGCTGAAGTTCTTCGCGGCGTTTGCGCATCGGGGTGAAATATTCCCAAAGCTTCTCGAAAAGCTCTTTCTTGAAATCGCCGTAGCCGGTACCGCCTTTTTGGAATCTTTCG
>Ga0137359_10000901_pt1 | contig 23086 bp, 23 predicted proteins | sample Mad1_40_16metaG_FD_108281 | JGI IMG/M metagenome (GOLD analysis project Ga0137359, IMG submission 108281) | Vadose zone soil microbial communities from Angelo Coast Range Reserve, California, USA - Mad1_40_16 metaG | ecosystem: Environmental > Terrestrial > Soil > Vadose zone | place: USA... | reverse complement strand
GTTGCGTGCCAATACCAATGCCGTTCCCCAGCGCTGGGAGTGGGGCACGCTCAATCACGAGTGCATCGCCGGCATCACCGCTTGTGGGGACTATCTTGCCGATCTCGGCAAGCGTAGCTCGCAAGTTTCCGATAGGCGTGACGCGATCCGCTCCGCATTTCGTGCCATCCGCAGCCATGAACGCAAATTAATGGAACGCATGCTTCGCGGGCTTAGTGAAATCTCCGGCCTGCATGTGTACGGAATCAGCGATCCGTCCGAACTCGGTTCGCGCTGCCCCACCTTCGCAGTGAGAATTGACGGCCACACTCCCCTTGAGTTGGCCACCCGCCTTGGCGAGCAGGGCATATTCACCTGGGACGGGAACTATTACGCCATCAACCTGACAGAGCGCCTGGGCGTGGAAAAAGACGGCGGCTTCCTGCGCATCGGGTTCGTGCACTACAACACCGAAGATGAAGTGGATCGCGTGCTGGACGAATTGCGCACGTTTGCACCTTGATGTCGTGACCCTACTTCCACCACCTGTCATGCAGCGCAATCAACACGCTAATCGCGGTCGTAAGCACCGCATTCACCAGGCGATCGTAAACTCCGCGGCGAACGTCGTTGCGCTCTAATTTTTCTATCCTATCTTCCGCGACCGACATCCGGCCGGGCTGCCCACTGCCAAATAGCATTTCCATTCTGGCCTCCAGGCGCGCGAGCTTCTCCAGCACCTCGCGTTGGAAGTCGTTGTCGGTGACGCGCATCACTAGCGGATACTTCGTGGAGTCGCGAGCGTCTTCAGTTCGATTTGTCATGAGGGGTAATCTATGTGGAGCGCGGCCGAGATATCGGGAGTACCTGGGCGGCACAGATGCGTCGAACTGGCGCAAATAGTAGTCCTGCACTTTTGCCAGCCGCGGCAGAGTGAATGTTTGTGTTGTGAACCGGCCCGCAAGGTTCTGGTCGTTGAAAGGGCTCCATCCGGCGTCACTCCACCGGACCTCTACGCCTCCACCGCTCGGAGGCGTCACGCCAGCGTCAATATTTGCTGTAGTTGAAGTCACCTGCGTGACCATCGCGGCAGTTAAGTTGGGGAGCGTGGTCGTTCCCACCTGCGCGGTAGTAATTGGGGTGACGTTCAATGCAGCCGAGGTTTTGGTTGCGTCAAACTCAAATGCGGGATTCTTCGCTGCGTCATCCGAGAACTTGATTTGATAGACGCTGTGCTCGCCGGCAAGGTCCTTGCAAGAGATGTCGACTTCACGCACGATCGCTTGAAACGCGGCAGCCCGCGAAGGAATATTCACATTCAGCGCGTCGCCAGGAAAAATGTCCTGAGCGCCACCGGGAAGGAAGTCGCTCCAGGTTTCATACCTACCGGCCCAGCCGGAACCAGCCGCATCGGATAGCAAAGCCACAGCCGCATTTTCACAATCAACAGCCGTTCGCGCCGGGGGCAGTTTCACGTGGCGTACAGCTCCGTGCACGCCATCGTCGATCCCGTGTGCTTCAGCAGAAATGCTGGCAGGATTTGTCACCCGCGCCATTGCTCGGCCTACGCCGCGATAGTGCACCTCCAGCAATTCGTTGAGGGCGGGCACGTAGCGATTGAAAAAGTCGAGTGTCGGCCCTGAATAAATATTGCACTCGCCGCCCGCAGAAAGTGGCCCTACCAGCCGGGTGCGATAGTTCTGTCCGGGCAAAGCGCTGCGAACTTCTGTGTCAGCGGCCTGGATCAACCGCGTAAACGCAATCGAGCAAAACAGTCCGGGCGAATTTACCAGGGCGTAAGTGCAAAACGCAGGCGCTTCTGAAATTACTCCGTCATACAACACGGTCGAAGCCGCAACCTGGGTTCCCGGATTTGCCGGATCAAAGTCATGCACTTCGATGTAACTCATGCCATTGATATTGATCAGCGCTTGCCCGCTTAGAATCATCGGCGTGACTGAATTGAATGCGGTAACTGGATTGCCGCTGGCCGAAAAAACATAGAGGACCTGATTCACACCGTCGTAATACCAGTCGCGGTTATGTGCCAGCGCCGCCTGTGACGGTTGCGAGTTGCCCCAGATTGTCCCGAACTGCACGAACTTCAATTGCGAAATTGCCTGGGTCGCGGACAACGTGATTTGCCAAACGCTGCCCAATGGATTCGTCCATCGCGCCGCGGTTGTCGCGTACTGTCCGGTGAATTCCGGCGGACGTCCATTTCCATAAGCGTCGAACTTGATCAGGTTCCCAGCAGTTCCACTTGAGGGAGGCGTGAGCCACTCATTCCACACTCCATCGCGCTTAAACAAAACCGTGTCGCCAGGCTGAAAAGTCGAGACTCCGACTTTAAGCAGCGTGCGCCACGGCGTCAGCGGAGACAGCCCGTCGTTGGCATTCGAGCCTGCGGGATCCACGTAGTACGTCGCGGCGCTCGCGCCTGCGCAGCAAAAGGCGATCACGACCAGCTTCCGAAGTACTCTCACGAAATCTCCTGTGACTTCTTCTTTATTTACTTGTCATCCTGAGCGAAACCAGATCATTCGATACGAATGATCTGGTGTAGTCGAAGGACCTTGCGTTCTCTCGGCGCGAGCACAGGTGCTCGAAGGCATTCCCACGGGGCTCCCACCATCGTGAGAGTGCCTCTTAGCCTGCCGCTCTGTGACAACGCTCTTCGACTTTGCACACGTACTCGCTCCGAGTCCGCGTGCTTCGCTCAGGATGACAATGTTGAATGTTTATCGGACGACAATGGCCGGGACTGTCGCACCCCATGACCACGAATCCGCCGGCGCACTGAACGATGTCAGGGAGCCACCGGCTGTGATGCTTGCGGTTCCGGCATTTTGGAATGAAACAGAAGCCGCGCTTCCGTCACCGGAAAGTACCGCTGCGTTTGCTGTGCAACTAGTGGTGAAGGCAACATAGTACTTCCCCGGCTGCAGCGTGGTGGTGCCTCCACCGGACCAGCTCACCGTGTGCGCTCCGCTGCTGCCGAAGGTTTTGATTCGCAGTCGATCCGGTGTGCAACTTGATATTGCCGCCGCTATCGGCAAGGCCAATGTCGTAATTACACGCTCCGCTGCTGTTGCTATCGGCAGTAGAGACGTTGTAACTGACCTGAGTAGTTGTGACCGGCCACGTCAACACCACTCCCCAGAGTTTTACTACGTTCGAGCTTGTGCTAAAACTGGAGCTGCCTCCTCCGCGATAAACAGTGATCCACGGGATCGAGTATGGGCCGGCTGTCACTCCGGAGTCTCCCAATCCGGCGACTCCCGTTGCCTTCGGATAATTTCCCGAGACCATGCTTGACGCAGTTGCGTAGCCTTGCGATTGCACGTAAGCAGTCGTCGCAATTTTCGTGGAATTGTCCGAACTCGAAGGCGTCGGTGCTGCCGGAGTGCCCGTAAATGCCGGTGAAGCCAGTGGCGCTGCTCCATTCACGTCCGGTCCCGGGAAAACAGCATAGGTTCCGGCAGTCGCATTGGTCGAGAGCGCTCGCCCAAGGACCTGCCCAGCCGAGGGATAGCTCGATCCAGCGTCATGACAGTCAGCGGCATTCGTGGAGCTGATCTGAACGTAATCGCCCGCCGTTGTCGCTCCGTCAAAGCTGCAATTCGCAAAGCCACGATAAGCAATGATGGAGTTACCCGTGGTTCCTGATCCACCAACAACAACCCCCATCGCGCCCGATGTGTCTGAGGTCGTCATCTTCACCGCGCACGACGAACTTGCGCCATTCAGTTTGGCAAGGAAATTCAGGCTTGTGCCGGTCGTCGAATCGTTGCACATTTCGAACGTCTGAGCGCCGCTTGTGCTCAGATCGAAAGAGCCTGCCGCGTAAACGGTTCTTGGCCGAAGCGTCGCGCTACCAATGTTGTACGAATTATCTGTAAACGGCTTGAAGGTCGACGCCGTGTCCACCGCCCAGCGAATGTTTGATCCGACCCAGAATCCCAGCCCCCGCTGGCTGCCGGTCCCGGCGTTCTCGTTCTTGACGACGAAGTATCCATCCGCCTGGTCCCAGGCGAGCCCGGTGCGCTCCCAATTCGTGGCATTGCCCCACGTTCCATAGACTCGCAAAGCCTGCGGATTCGTTCCGTTCACTTCTTCCAGAGTGTTCGACGGATTGGTGCCATTCGAGTCCTGATTAAATACATTCGTCAAACCCAACTGGAACGGCTGTCCATTGTTGTCGATCACCTTCGGGCAATGGCAACTCAAATCAAACCAGAAGATGCCGTAGTTCGGAATTCCAGTCGGAGGCGTCGTCTTGGCAAGCTGAATCTGATCAGCCGTGCTGCAGTTCGCATTTCCGTTCGCCTGAACTCCGGTGGCGAAGCTTCCGCTGCATTGCGTTGGTGTCTGAGCAAGCGCATTCGCGGTGGCAACAGTTCCACTTGTGTCGAGCTTGGCGACTTCTAGCAGCGCGCTGCCGTTCTCCGAGACCTGCAGCTTGCCGCCCGTGCCGAATCCGATTAGCGATTGGCCCACCGGAGCGGGACTCAGCGTGCCAAAGTTTCCTTGCAAACTCCACGGCCCGGTGCCAGTTGAGGCGAATGAGTTTCCTGCACGGTTCCCGCGACCGTAAGGTTTGCATTCATCTCGCACATTGCCCGTGAATTGATTGCTGCTGCCACCGCATCCTCCCCAGGTCGAGTCGCCATGCAGACACACCGCGCTGGTCGCAGTGCCTTCCCCTAACTCGCCGGTTGGAATAAGCCCACTGACCAGATCTGCTTTCGCGGCGTTCCCCGCATCCACGTAAGCTTTGTTTGCCGCTTGCGGTCCTTGCAAGGGATTCGGGACAGTTGGCGAAACAGTGAATTGCTTAATGCCGGTGATGGTTTCGGTTCCATTCAAGTGGACGACGTTTGCAAGCGCCGCATTGACATACTGCTGGGTGGCAAACTGCCCCACCGGGCCCGGTAACCCCACGAGGGTTCACACTTGGGAAATAGTTTCCGGCGAAGCAGTACCTACCGACCAGCTCTCCGTTTTCACCGTGGCGTTGGTTAGTTGGTAAACCACTGTATAAACTGTGCCCACAGGAGTCGCTCCAGCATTAGGTGCGAGTTGCGCAAAGAAGCTGCCGCCCGGGCCCAGGGCCACGCTCAGGTTTCCCGCAGCAACCGTATGGTTATCAGCGGTGGTAAACGCTGGCCACGAGATCAGCAATGTCCCTGCTGCTGTACCGCCGTTCGACCGAAACACGGTATCGCTAACAGTGGTAAGGGCCGGGCCTTGCGCAGACACCCGGCCGGCCATTGCCAGCCATAGCCCCAAAGAAAAAAGCCGCCATTGACGGCGGCCTGCGTGCGAATTCATTCCTCCACCTCGAAGTAGAGTTAGGGAACTTCTAATCTCCTGCCCTGACCTGTTGCTGCAAAAACTTCTCCACGCTGTTGACGTACACGTCGGCAAAATCCACCACTGGACGTCGCGAAGAGATAGTTTGCATCGCGTCCGCCAGTTCCCAACCTTGCGAACACAAAAGGGCAAGGGTCATCATCGCCGCGCGGTGAACTCCAGCAGCGCAGTGGATGAAAACCTTGGCCTGCCCATCATCCAGAGCATTTTGAGCAAAATCCACGCCGCGCTGAAACAGTTCAGGTTCTTTTGGCTGAAAATCATCGTCGGTCGGGTTCCACAGCACCTCAATGCCATGTACCTCGGCCAGCGGAGTATCGTCAAACTCGATTTGCATATCCACGATATGCGTAATGCCGGCACGCGCCACTTCCGCCATTTTTTCGGCCGTCCAGATTCCTCCGCCCAGTGCGATTCGTCCCGTGATCCACGTGATGTCCATCCCCAAGTTGCCAAATCTCCTGCCTGCCGGCCCTATTTCGCCGGTCCAGAATTGCTTGGACGCTAGAACTCTCGTCTGGCGTTGCAGCGCGTCCCGGAAAGCAGAATGCGCAGGCCTCCACGAGATCGTTTTCATTCTAAGGGATGGAGGGCTGTGATTTCTCTTTGCCGTCCTTCTCCTCAGGTTCGACTTCGACTAACCCCAATTGCTGCAAGATGTCCACGCCAACGATTTCTGCACCGGCGATTCGCCCTGAGCGCCAGCTGGATAGAGACCCACCATCTCGAAAAGATATTTGATTGCCTGATACTGGCCTTCTTCTTTGACGGCATCGATGGCCTGCTGCACCATAGCAACCGCGTTGCGCGCCACCAGCTCGGTAATCGTAAGCCGCAGAGCACCTAGGTCCGTGCTGGATTCGGCGCTCATCGGGGCTTTCTGTTTCCGCATAGTGATTGCCTGGACAAAAAGAAAGAGCGCACCCGAAGGCGCGCTCTGTTTTCTTACTCTCTAATTTCAGAATAGCATGTAGAAACGGAAATTGTGCCACACTTTGCAAAAATTCGGCTTGTTTACAGTCACTTAAGCAAAAATCACCCTCTTCCCCCTCTTGACAAGAATTTTCCACAGGTGCGCTAGGATAGTCCTCCTTCCAGGAAAATTTCGGATATCTTGTCCAAGGCATCGGGAAAGGCCCGGCAAATAGTCCGTCGAGCGCAACGAAGGACTTCGGCAGCCTCGTCCTGACCGTAATCCTGGAAGACTATCGTGGTCACAACCCTCTTCGAGAAGTCGTCCAGGTGTGCCAACGCACGCTCCACGTCGTGAACGAAGATGACCGCATCTTCGAAGCTGGACATCCGGTAAGACGTGACCTTGGACCGGAACAGTTCCCTCCCGAGCAGCGATGGCAATCGGCCAACTTCGATCGAAATCCGCAGATAACGCTTGAGCAAAGCCACCGTCCGCTTGCGGTACAACCATAGGTCAGGGTCCCGGAACTCGACCTCGGGCAGCGAATCGAGCTCCGATGTAAAAGCAACCCTGGCACGCGTGGAGTATGCATCTTCATGCAATTGGCTGGCGCTCATGCGTTCCCTCCTTCAGTCCAGAATGGCGAGGAGGGCTGCGGACCGGCGCTGAACGTCCGTCCATGGCCGAGTTCGGTTGCGGACCTTGAATCCGGCGCAATGCCCGCGATCGCCCTTGCACATCCGGCGCAAAACAACAGATCTGAACCTTTCGGGGCGCAGTCCCAGTCCGCCGCAGCGTTCACAATATTTCAGTTCCAACTTGATTGAATCAGCTTCGAGTTGTTCCATACCTGCCTCCTGAGATTGAAAGTTGGCGCAACAAAAAAAACCCTGCACCGGTTTCCCGGTTACAGGGCTCGTTTCTCGTACGACGACCTGTCTGGATTATTTACTTGTGGTGCAGCTTCTGGCCGGCCTCACGTTCCAGGATGATGACGGAAATATCCCTCCTCGTATCCCGATTTCAGGACACGGCCATTCTGCACGACCACGCTAACCCGGCCATTGAAGTGGATCTGGGACAGCAAGCGCTCCACAGCCGCGGAAAGCACCTCCGCGGCACGCACTTTGCGGCGAAACTCAGCGAAACCCGCTTCCTCTGCTTCCCCCAGCGAGTCCGGCATACCACCTGCTTTCTCCCCTCGCGAACTGATCAGTTATATCGAGTGCCTGATGGTATAGCCATCAGCTTTTGAGGGTCAAGGAAATCTGTATTTTCTTTTGAATGCTCGCTTTGCCCATTCTTCGCGTGGGGCACGTCCGGCTAATCTTGCATTTCCGCTGTGGAAAAACTTTGTTCAAAAGAGTTTTCTGGTCAACAACTATAACCGCGTGCTATATTCGCTTCCATGAAATTCAAAAGCCTGCAAGAGAACCTGCGGAAGGCGCTCTGGGCTCGCATTGAGGAACGGGAACTGACCGGGTTGCGGCTAGCAGAGCAGACCGGCTTCAAGCAGGCCCACATCTCCAATTTCCTGAATCGCAAGCGCAGCCTCAGCCTGGAAGGTATGGACAAGGTGCTCAGCGTACAGCATCTCTCGGTTCTCGACCTCATCGATCCCGACGAAGTTAACAAGCGGGCCAGCATTCCGCCGCCGAGCGAGGACGAATTCGAAAACATTTTCCTGGTGGACGGCGGCGTTGCGGCTACTCAGCCTCTGATCATGAGTATGAAAGTACGCGAGATCCAAAAATTCAGGAGGAGTTTCCTGCGCAAGCTGCGCCCCGAAATGCACGGCAAACGCGGCGATTGGGAACGCTTTGTCGCTATCAAAGTGGAGGCTAGCGACGGTATGAGCATGTATCCGCGGCTGCTGCCCGGGGCGACCGTGTTGATCGACCGCCATTACAACTCTTTGCAGCCCTATCGCAAGGGCGAACTGAACATGTACGGCGTGCACATGAGAGGCACCTCCATCGTCAGATACGTCGAAATTGCAGGAAAGAATGTGGTTCTCCGGCCGCACAACCAGGCGTACGCGGTGGAAGTAGTGCCGCTCGGAGACGAGGGAAATATTTCGGACTATTTAGTCGGCCGGGTGTGCTACATGGGGATTGAAACTTAGCGGCAATGACTTCGGCGTTGGGCCTCTTAAACAGCACGTTTCCTCACCTTTGTCTTTCGTTGCGCCTTCTTGTACAAAGACCAAAGACAACCACCGTCTAAATGAATCAACTCCTCCTAGGGACTGCGGCCATTGGGACCGTGGCAACCACCGGGTACTGCGTACTTTGCCTGTGGGCCGGATTTCGATATCTATCGCAGCGCAAGGGCGTTAGTCCTGGGACCAACGATCTACCGCCGGTCTCTGTCCTGAAACCGCTGAAGGGCACTGATCCCGAAATGTATCTGAGCCTGCGCTCGCACTGCGTTCAGGATTATCCAGATTACGAAATTCTTTTCGGAATCAGTGATCCAAATGATCCAGCGCTGGCAATTGTAGAGAAATTGCAGCGTGAGTTCCCCGCACGCACGATCCGGCTGCTGCGATGCGAACAAAAACTCGGTGCAAACGGAAAAGTCAGCAGCCTTGTGCAGATGGTACCGGAGGCGAAGCATAAGTTCCTTCTGGTAAACGACAGCGACATCCGCGTGGGGCCCGACTACTTACGTACCGTGATGACGGAACTGCAGGAGCCAGGCACAGGGCTGGTGACCTGCCTCTATCGCGGAGTTCCGGCGCGCACCATCGCGTCCAAGATCGAATCTCTGGGCATCAGCACCGATTTCATGGCCGGAGTTCTGGCCGCATGGACACTCGAAGGTGGTTTGCAGTTTGGCTTGGGGGCAACGCTTGCATTTCGCGGGAGCGAACTGGAGGCGATTGGCGGATTCGAAGCAATCGTGGATTATCTCGCCGACGACTACGAACTCGGGCACCGCATTTCCGAGCGAAATCGGAAGGTAAAGCTTTCGCAAGCGGTGGTGGAGACTTTTCTGCCCGCCTACAATTTCGCCGGGTTCTTTTCGCATCAATTGCGTTGGGCGCGGACCATCCGCGCGGCTCGGCCATCCGGTTATGCCGGGCTCCTGCTGACGTTCCCTTTGCCGTGGGCGATCTTAACTCTGCTCTTGGCGCGCGGAGCGGCGTGGGCGTGGATTCTCTTCACGATTGCGGCGGTGCTGCGAATGTCAGTGGCACTTGCTGTCGGCAAATCGGTCTTGCATGACAAGGAGGTTTTACGTTCATTGTGGTTGATTCCAGTTCGCGATTTCCTGGCGCTCGTCGTCTGGTTTCAGGGATGGTTCGGGCAAAGGATTCTGTGGCGCGGAGACATATTCCAATTGCGCCGCGGAAAACTGCAGCGGCTGGAATAATTCCGGGCGGTGTCTATCTCGAAGGGCTTACTCCAGAACTCGTCGGGAAATGCCAGATTTCCAAAATAACGGTCATAAATGGAGTGAGCTTTAGCCAGGGCTCACGCCTTGTGCTGAATTCTTTTCATCGCTGCCCGACCGCTCCTCAGCAATGATCCTGCCCTCAGCTGTGAAGCGATAAGCCTCTCCCCGCCAGTAGAATTTGTGGCTTAAGAAACTCGCGGCCCACACTACGAAGCCTTGCAAGTCGCGCAACGGATACAGCCAGCACCAGTACAACGCGCGCGGATCTCGCAGCAGCCCCCAGCCAATGGCAATCGATTGAATCACCCGATTGAGGAATGCGATTGCCAGGAGAGCAACACCTACGCGGGCTTCTCCTAAAGCTGTCGCTGAGATGAGTCCCAGAATTCCGAAGGGTGTCGCGAAGGTCAGCCCGGTACCGATGTGCCCAAGAGGGCGAGAATGGCGGGTGCTCTTCATCCAGCGCAACTGGTCGCCCAGTGTCCTTAGGAATGGCCGCGGAGTGAGCACGTGATAAATGAAGTGGTGCGAAAAAATGACTTTGTATCCCGCCGCCCAGATCTTGTTCCCCAGCACGTAATCGTCGGAATAATAGTCCGCGGTCGCGGCAATGCCGCCAATGGCATCCAAAGCGTCCCGTCGCAGGGCAACCGCCGGACCAAGCGCGAAACGGATGCCTTCCAGCATGTCGGACATGACCACTCCGGATGGCATTTCCACCGACATTCCCAGCGCTTCGAGTAAATACCAAAAATCATCCGCCGGGTCGCCACGATACATACATGTCACCAGTCCGAGCTTCCGGCCGAAGAGTGGGGGAATCACATTGCGCAGGAAATTACGCTCAACACGTACATCACTGTCAGAGATAACAAAGAAATCATTCCGCGAGAGCGGGATCATCTTGTCGAGCGTAAACACCTTTGCATTGGGCCACTCGGGAGGGCCGGAAATCACAATGCGGCTGTTTACGTTCGGGTATCGCAGGCGCAGTTGTTCCGCGAGTGCGATCGCGGGATCATCCGCGCTGCGCGAGCCAATAATAATTTCGAACTCGGGATAGTCCTGCTGAAAGAAGCTTTCGAGATTCTGCTCGAGGCGTTCCTCCATGCCATGCACAGGTTTAAAGATCGTTACGGGGGGAAGCTCGCGAGAGATATTTTCAACCGCGCGCTGGAATTCGCTGGCCCGCCTCTTGAATCGCGCCGCAGCAATCAACGCAAGAACCAGAAAAACGGTAGAGCTGACCAGCCCGAATGCAGAGATGGCAAGCAGCACACGCCAAATCAGCGTGATCACGGACCCAGTTCCCGGTTGGTGAAAACTGACTTGCCTCCACTGCGCGCCAGGAAATAATGCGGCACCCCGCTGAGTTCCTTGGGATGGTCCTGGTCAGTCCACAAAAAGACCGTGCCCGGACTATTCCAAAGTTCCGCTAATGAAGCAGAGGTCTCAAAGACACGAGGAGCGTCAGGAAATTTTGCGCCATACCACAGGTTTCCGCTGGGTTCGTGCAAGACGCGGACCCGAGTGCGAAGGTAAAAGTTCAAAGTCGAAGCCTGATGATATTGTCCATCGATCACCACGACGTCGCCCGGCTGATAATGTCGCTCAATTGCGGAGGCCAGCTGCTTCGACGAAAGGATCGGCGAGAACGTGACGAAAGCCGAGTGCACACAAGCCAGCACCGCGATCATCATAACCGCCAGCACCATGTTTCCATATTCAGGCTTGCGCTTGTAGCGGAGCCATAAATTAAGCCCCGCTCCGATGAACAACGAAGCCACAGAGGCAACCAATTGAGGACGAAACACACCCAGGGCTTCGGGCGTGAGGTCGAGGAAATGCCCAAGCGCGAAATCGTAGTCCTGAGGATTCTTGTCCAAGAGATCGGCAAGATCAGCCCCCGGCGCGGGAGACTTCGATGACAAAAGCAGAGCAATACCTACAATCGAACCCAAAGCCACGATTGCAAATAGCACCCACGACGAAATCCGGCTGGCCCGGGATTCCGAATCCGGGGCTGCGGCTTCTTTCGCCAGCCATCCGCCGACTAGAAGGGCGAGGGCAGGAATTGCAGGAATCGTGTAGTACTCCTGGCGCGTGGAAAAGGTAAAAAATCCCACCGTAACCACTGCCCATATCAAGAAGAAAAGACTGGCGCTTTGCCTTGGGCTGAGCTGCTCCCTAAGTTCGCTCCAGCGCAGCGGGACCTGTTTCATGCTCTGCGGAAGAAAAACCATCCACGGGGCGAGCCACAGAACCGTCAACCCCCAAAAAATGAGCAGCGGGACCGTGTCATAACCAGGCGGCACGCGCTTACCCATGTATCGCATGAACTGCTCGTTGACGAAGTAGAACCAGAGAAAACCACGCACCGCTCCCTGGCTCGGATTACGCAACGACGCCAGAATGTGCCATGGCGCCGCGATCGCCAAAAATACCAATGCGCTGGAGAGAAGCCTGAGTTTTAAGATGTGGCGTAGATTTCGCGTGATCAGCAGATATAGAAAGATGGCGCCCAGGGGAAATACCAGCCCAATCAGACTCTTGGTCAGTACATTCAGCGCGCAGGTGGCGCCAAACCCCCAGCACACCCAGCGCGATGGCTTCTCCTGCTCCAGCGAAATCAGAAAAAAAAGCGCACTCAACGTCAGCCATAGGCCAACAATGATGTCGGGAATTTGGAAGCGTGTGAAGATGTACGGACCCAGTGAAGTGGCGAGGACAACGGCCGCATAAAGTCCGCCCCGCTCGCCATATGCGTGTTTCCCTAGAGCATACGTAGCCAGCAGGAGCGCCAGGACTCCCAACATAAGCGGGAGCCGCGTGCTCCAGTCATGCACTCCGAAAATTTTGTAGCTGGCGGCCACCCCCCAGTACATGAGGGGCGCCTTCTCCAGATAGCGAATGCCATCGGTATAAAGCGTGACCCAATCATGACGCTGCACCATTTCGCGGGCAGCTTCGGCGTGGATGGTGTCGACGTCGTCGAGAAGTGGGGGATTGAAAATACTGATGAAATAAATTGCACCCCACAAGAACAGGATAATCCCCACGGATGCATAGCGGAGTCTCGCCGCGCCGGACGAGGGCAAGAGAAATGGCTGGTGCTCGACGCCGGAACCGTGCGAAACGGAAAGACCCATGCTGGAAGAATTATACGGGAGGAGCTGAATTTCCAGCGCCAAACGCCGATTTGGGAGCCGCACAATTCAGGGAAGAGCGCATTTGTGACTTTCGGGCGTTCGACCGCCCATTCTTCCTTGACATGGCAACTTCCGGGACGAGACACTCCGCCTAGCTCTATGAATTCCGCAACCACAACCGAAGCTGGACCGAGCCAATCGCTAGGACTGGAGATAGCGCCTTCGCCGCTGTTCTCGTCTTTAATTCAGGATGCGACGCTGGAATTCCATGCTTCCCTGCAATTGCTGGCCGAACGCGTGCGCTTCCTCACCGGAGCGTCTGGCGTGGCGGTGGCGGTCCACCAAGGCGATCAATTCGTTTATTGCGCCTCCTCCGGGGCCTCGGTTTGTGAAATAGGCGGCGAAGCAAACTTGGCACAAGAAAATATTCGCGAGTGCCTTGCCACTTCGCAATCGGTCCGGTCTTCGATACCAGACGCCCAAAAAAAAGAGCAAGGGAATGGGCGCGATTCCAGCCTCGTGGTTCCATTAAAAAGAACAGGCGAAGTCGCGGGATTTTTCGAGCTCGTCTCCAGCCGTGCGTTTGAGGAGCAGGATGTTCGCGCCGCCATTCGAGTCGCCGATCTAGCGAGCACAGTTCTAGAACATCGCGACGGAGCTGAACACGCTGAGGTCCGAATGTTTGAGCTGAAACAAGTAGAGGCACGCAAGCCAGTCACTCCAGTGTTGTGGCATGCCCCCGCCCGGGTGGAAACTTCCGAAGCAGGCCCGTCTGGAGTCTCCTCATTGGCAATCAACAAAATTCATGCCTGCTCGTCATGCGGATTTCCGGTTTCCGACGGACGCACACTATGTGTGGAGTGCGAGCGAAGCCCCGCGTCAGCCGTTCCCCAAACCGAAATGTTTACGCTTGGCAAACAGGAGAGTTGGATCAGCGCTCACGGCTACACCGTTGCTAGTCTGCTCGTGACGGCGCTGGTTGCAGCAATCATTTACTGGCTGCGCTGATGCATCCCCTTGCCGCTTTCTATCGCGGAAAAAGAGTCCTCGTCACCGGCCACACTGGATTCCAGGGCGGATGGCTTGCAGCCTGGCTGAAACTGCTGGGAGCGATAGTTTCCGGCTACGCCCTGCCTCCCGCAACTAGACCAAACTTCTTCGATGCCACTCTGCTCGACCGCGGTATGACCTCGATTTTCGGGGACATTCGGGACCGCAACACGCTGGCAAACACCTTCGCCGAACTTCAACCGGAGATCGTGATCCACAACGCCGCCCAGTCACTAGCGCCGAAATCCTATTCCGAACCCGTGGAAACTTTTGCAACCAATGTGATGGGAACAGTCCACGTTCTCGAAGAGGCGCGGCTGACTAAATCCGTTCGCGCGGTTGTGATCGCCACCAGCGACTTGTGCTACGAAAATCGCGACTGGTTCTGGGGACATCGCGAAGCTGATCCGCTGGGCGGGCATGATCCTTACAGCGCAAGCAAAGCCTGCGCCGAACTCGCAGCGTCAGCCTTCATCCGCGCATTCTTTCAGGAAACCAAAACCGCTGTCGCCACCGCGCGCACCGGGAACGTAATCGGCGGGGGTGACTGGGCCGACGACCGGCTCATTCCAGACATCGTACGAGCCATCATCTCAGAGACGCAGATCACAATTCGCAACGGCGCCGCGGTCCATGCCTGGCAGCACGTGCTTGAACCGGTAGGGGCGTACTTGCTGCTTGCTCAGCGGCTATACGAATCTGGGCAGCCTTACTCTGGCCCGTGGAACTTTGGCCACACCGACGACAGCGTCAAAACTGTCCGTGGTGTTGCAGAATCATTTATCAAGCATTGGGGAACTGGAGAAATAAGTTCCAGCTCTGAAGATTCCACCGGCCAGAAAGCAGTTCGCTTGTATACGAAGAAGGCCCGCATGCAGCTGGGTTGGACACCTGTCCTCGACTTCGAGGAGACCGTCGCCTGGACCGCCGATTGGTACCGCGCCTTCCATGCCGACCCGGCCTCCGCCTGGCGCACAACCGAAGATCAGATAGACCGGTACATGCGATCAGCCGCCTCGCCGTTGCCCTCGATGAATTCTCCTCATTGAGGGGCAGCGGAACTTGCAGGTTGTCCAACTTGAACATGCTGATGTTCCGGCCAAACGACTCGGACTCCAGCGGCGCGAGGTCGCCATGTTTGCGCTGCAGGTCGAAAGCGATACCAGCACCCCATCCTGCCTGAACCACCCAGACGCTGCTCCCCGCACGCAGCCCATATTTCGTCACAAGTTCATCCCAATATTTAGGAAAGCTTTCGGTTGTGAACATCCACATGTGAGGCGGAGCCGAAATGATTTTGTGACCGGCACACTGAAACATCTGGAAGTCCGAAATCCCGATCACAGCCGGCCTTTGTCCGCAAAGGTAGTGGCTGAGCATGAGATTGCCCTGGTAATCCACAAAGATCAGATCACCAGAGGGCACCTGTCCGCGAATGAACTCCATTGCGTGATCCATTTGACTTCGGCTCTGATCTTGTCGGGTCATGTACGGCTGATGATGAAATCCGAAGGCATAGCAAATCGTGAGTATCAGCAAGGCGAACGAAACGGCAGAGCTTGGACGCCGGCGACTTATTACGTCAAGAAAGAAGCTGATTCCCGCAATCGCGAATATCGCGAGGAAAACGCAATGACGGGTCCCGCCATAGGGATACCCACCGGCAACAGCGAGGACGCAATTGAGGGCAAATGGAAAAACCAGAAACAACGCGATTTGCCGAGGAGACGGACGATCAGTTTCCCGTCTACTTCTAATAAGGAACACAACTCCTGCAACAAAAAGCAAAGCCGCAATGTCGCCCACGACAAGCTGGCCGAAAATGAACTGGAACACCGCGAAACTTCTACCGAAGACAAACGCCAGCAAGTTATCTTGTCCACCATGGAAGTACGAACGCCGCAACCATTCGCTGATCGCCTGCTCGGCCAGCGCGCTGTCTTTGAGTCTCGAGAGTTGGACTCGGTAAAGAAACAGGAATAAAGCCAGAGCACCCAACTGACCTGCTATCCAGGCGGTAATCACATTTCGGGAAGGGCGCTGCCCGAGCAAGCGCAGAAGAGAATACGCGCCGTAAGCCACCGCGAACAGCAGCGCCGAGTAATGAGAGAGCATCGCCAGCCATAGGCAAACGAAAGAACACAGCATTATCCAGGCAGAGTTCTTCGCAAACGCCCGCTCCAGCAAAAGAGCCGCGCAACAGATAAACAGCAAGAGCAGGGAGTACTGCCGAACTTCCGATGTGAGCGCGACCATTGGCGGAAGCAGCGTCATAAACATCACGCCGACTAGACCCGCGGTGTTCCCCAACAAGCCTTTCAGCCATTGATAGAAAACCCAGCAAAAGGCAGTGCCGGCAATTACCGAGGGCAATCGCAGCACAAATTCCGAGGTTCCCAAGACCCGCCAGAAGTACAGGAGTAGAACCAGGAGCGGCGGGTGCGCCAAAGTAAGGCTTGCATGATATGCCGATAGGAATGATGTCTGATTCGCCAGCGAAAAATGCAAGGTTTCATCAGGATTTAGAAAGGTGCCCGAGGCCGCTCTCACTCGCAGCAGAAACCCTATCCCTGCCGCAATGAGGGCCACAGAATCGGTATATTCCCGCAGCCAGCCGTCAATTCGGCTTTCCCGAATATCCGTTGAAGCAATTTGATTGGGCACAGAGCGGGATGCTTGCCGCATCGAAGTCATCGTAAATCAGTTAGGTGCAGCGTCTCTCGGAAAAGACCTGAATTCAACTTTGCGGACCTGTGAATTCGTCTTCTTGCCATCGCCCGTGCTGGAGCGTGTCAACGTGCCGCGCACCACATAGAACCCTTCTTCTGTCGGCGTCTTTCCTGGACCACGATCGAATGTACCTTCGAAGGTGAACCAACTCCCGTGGACGTTTTCCGTCGTAAAGCTCAGCTTCTTCGCTTCCAGCTTCCCTGATTTCAAGAACTGGTCCAGAAACGTTCCGCGATCACTCTCGGAATCGCCAAACCTGGAAATGAACCCGCTTACAGCACCCTTTTCTTCAATTGTTATCTGTATGAATTCACCATCGCGGAGGAATGAGTACATCCCCGAATAGTCGTCAGAGCCAGAATTCTGAGAGCGAAGGTGTCCAGGCAACACCAACAGCACGCAAGCAAGTGGGAGTACGAACGAAAGTCTCATTTCAGAAAGAGAGTACACCACAGAACGCCCATACCTGTTATCGTGAGCGTGTAACCGCCTACCAGCAGCTTTTCCGGGCTATTGGCGTGCTTTTTCTTGACAAATTCCTTATGGCTGCATAAAGTTCGATCAATCGGTTACTCATCCACGTTCTCCGATAGGATTCCAAAATATGAAGAATGTTTACGAAGTTCTGAGACAGAAAGAGCTGGAGTTGGCGCGGCTGGAAAAGGAAGTTGAGGCGCTGCGAGTTGCCGCTCCGCTGCTGTCCGACGAGAAGGAAGCTGGTTCAGATACCACAACTGCGAAGCCGACGCTCACCACGTCGCCGGCGGCGCAGCAGCCGATCCGAATTCCGCAGCCCGCGGTGAACCAAGGTCAGCCCACAGCCCGCGCGGCAGGATGGGAAGACAGCGCCAAGCGGTGGCCGTAGCCAGACTCCCACTTTTTTCGCAGGGTGTGCGCATTCGCCCTTGGGTACTCACCCGGGGCGAAGTTGTTTTGGCGGTTTCCTGCGGTAATTCCTGTATCCCTCTTAGACACTTCAGAATTTAACTATCCTGCAAACTGGATTTCACTCTTGCTTCATATCCCCTGAGTAAGCTGCTCCTCCATAGACAAACTTTTGGAGGCTTCAATGCAGCATCGAACTTTTCTTCAAACTAGTGTAAGAGATATCGGCTTGATAGCAGCCCTGTTCTCCACCATTCTCAACCCCATCGCCCCACTTCCGTTGGCTGCCAAGACCATTAAGAAAACCGGATCTCCCATTCAACATGTGATCATTATTATCGGAGAGAATCGCAGCTTCGACCATGTTTTCGCCACCTATGTACCCAAGCATGGAGAAACCGTGTTCAATCTCCCCTCGAAAGGGATCGTTAACGCCGACGGCACACCTGGGCCCAACTACTCCCTTTCCGCCAGTTCAGCGCTTCCGATACCACAACTTATTCGCTAAGCCCGGGTGCCAAGGTGCCGTACACGAATATTCCGCCCGTGATTGCGGGTGGACCAACAAATCCATATTTCCCCAGTTTAGCCGTGGCCAAACAATTCGAGCCCTTCGCTCTGCCCAATAGCTATTACAAGTTCATGACCACAGGCGGCACCGGATTGAACCCATACGTGGATATCGATACACGCATTCCCAACGTTAACAACCTGGGTTCAGGTGCGTTCCAACTCACCCCCGGTGTTAAGTACGACGATTACGCCAACAGCCCCGTCCATCGCTTCTACCAAATGTGGCAGCAGCTGGACTGCAACGTGAACACAGCCACGGCTACGAATCCGAGCGGATGCCTCTCTGACCTGTTCCCCTGGGTAGAAGTCACAATCGGCGCGGGCAGCGACGGCTCCAGCGGTTCGACCTCGCCGCCAACCAACTTCGTTTCTACTGGTGAAGGCTCAACCGCGATGGAGTTCTACAACGTTCAGCAGGGAGACGCTCCTTATCTGAAGTTCCTCGCGGACAAGTACACGCTGAGTGACAACTTCCACCAGTCGGGCCAGGGCGGCACAGGTCTCAATCACATTTTGTTCGGCTTCGCCGATGGCATCTGGTACAGCGATGGGAGCGGAAACCCCGTCACCCCTCCGTCCAACCAGATTGAAAACCCAGACCCGCAGCCTGGCACCAACAACTGGTACACGTCGGATGGTTACGGCGGCTCCGGTGGATCAGGCGGCGCCAGTTTGAGCGACTGCGGTACTCCCGGCCAACCCGGCGCGTCCGAAGTCGTGAGTTATCTACAATCGCTCGGCATCAACCCGAACTGCGAAGCCGGCCACTACTACGTTTTGAACAACTACAATCCCGGCTACAAAGCCGACGGCAGCTTGGTTGACATCTCCTCGTCTCCATTCACGATCCCACCAACCACCGTGCGTAGTATTGGCGATGCAATGCTGGATAAAGGTGTGTCGTTCAAGTATTACGGGGACGGATGGAACGTGGATGTCTCAAATCCAGGCAGCTTGCTGGACACGTATTGCAATATCTGCAACCCCTTCCAATACGAAACCAGAATCATGACCGACGCGACCCTGCGCACGACCCATATTCAGGACCTCTCTAACTTCTACTCGGACATGAAGGCGGGACAGCTGCCGGCCGTTTCGATCGTCAAACCAGGATGGCCTACAGACGGACACCCGGCTTCTTCAAAGCTGGACCTGTTTGAAGGATTCACCAAACAGGTCATTGAAGCGGTGCAAGCAAGCCCTGAAACCTGGGCGAGTACGGCGATCTTTGTCACGTTCGATGAAGGCGGTGGATACTGGGACTCCGGTTACGTCCAGCCGCTCGATTTCTTCCGTGACGGGACCCGGATTCCTTTGATTATCGTCTCTCCTTTTAGCAAGGGAGGTCGCGTCAACCACAGCTACTCCGACCACGTTTCGCTCACAAAATTCATTGAGCGGAACTGGAACCTCGGACCACTGACTGCTCGCAGTCGTGACAACGACCCGAATCCCGTTACGGCAGCCAGCGATCCCTATGTGCCGCTGAACAGTCCGGCCATCGACGATCTGTTTGACGCATTCGACTTCTCACACGCAAAGGGGTTGAGATAACAACCTGTGAGGCGCACGCCGGCCAGGACATTTCAGTCTAGCCGGCGTATTCTCTTGCACGGTGAAAATCCAAATGCGCTTCTCTAGACTCCATCACCGCACCACAGGGACGGCCTTCCGGCCGTGCCGTAAGGCCTCTCTGTTGCGAACGGCGGCTGAAAGCCGCTGAATAAGAATCTTTGTTCCAGGGTCTCAATTCGTACCAAAGTTACCTCCCGAATCAAGCACGCCTGTTCTCGCATCCTTTATCCTATAGATGTCCTATGCCTAACCGACTATCAAAACCCGGCAATTCCGCCGGCACAGCCTTAATGGATGCTCCCAGTGGTGAGCGGGAGCGAGTATTCGAAGCCTTTCGCCAATGGGGTTATCTCGAAGCCGATCTCGATCCTTTGGGATTCCTGCAGCCCGCGGAGCATCCCGACCTGCAACTCGATAGCGAGTTCGCGGAGGAAGCGCGCCGCGTCTACTGCAGCACCATCGGCGCGGAGTTCATGCACATTCCCGATCCCCAACGCCGGCGCTGGATTCAGGAACGCGTTGAAGGGCCGCAACCACCTGTTGACCAGCAACACGCGCTCGATCAACTGATTCGCGCCGACCTCTTCGAACTGGTGCTCCAGCAAAGATACCTGGGATCAAAACGGTTTTCTCTCGAAGGCGTAACTGCCCTGATCCCCCTCGTGGATGAAATTCTCGAAGGCGCCGGCCAACGCGGGGCCATAGAACTGGTCATGGGGATGAGTCATCGCGGACGCCTGAACGTTATCGCCCACGTTGCCAAGCGCGCGCCCGAAGAAGTTTTCGCCGGATTCGAAGACGTAGACCCTCGCAGCGTTCTCGGCGGCGGCGACGTTAAATATCACATGGGCGCGACCGGCGAGTACGTCACTCGCAGCGGGGCCAAGATCCACATCCATCTGGTTTCCAACCCGAGCCATCTCGAAGCCGTCGACCCGGTTACCGTAGGCCGCACTCGTGCCAAACAAGAGCGCGCCGGCCAGGGTGGCAGCGACAAGTTTCTGCCGCTTCTGGTCCACGGCGATGGCGCTTTTGCCGGACAAGGCGTATTTGCCGAAACCCTCAATGCCGCCGACATCCCGGCGTACAGCGTAGGTGGAACAGTTCATGTGATCGTGAACAATCTCATCGGATTCACGACCATCTCGCGAGAACTTCATTCTTCTCGGTTCGCCGCCCAGCTTGCGCGGCGTCAAAACATTCCCATCTTCCATGTAAATGCTGAGGACGTGGACGCGGTCATCCGCGTTGGCCGTCTGGCAATTGAGTATCGCTACACCTTCGGCAGCGACGTCGTGATTGACCTGATTGGTTATCGCCGCCACGGGCATAGCGAAGTCGATGATCCGACTATTACGCAACCGTTGATCTACAAGGCGATCAAAGACCATCCGCCACTCTGGGAACTTTACGCCGAAGATGCTGGTATCGAGGATGCGAAATCCCGGGCCGAAGCGATCAAAGCGGAACTCGAGGGAGCGCAAAAGCGGGCGTCGAGCATCCGTAAAAAACCCAACATGCGCCAGTTGCCGGGTTATTGGAATAGTTTCAAAGGCGGCCGTCACAAACCAGAATACGAAGTAGAGACTGCCGTGAGTTCCGAAGAGTTACACGAACTCACCAGCCGGCTCACGACTTATCCGGCAGACTTCCACATTCATCCCAAAGTCAAAAAACTTCTTGAACAACGCGCCGAAATGGGGACCGGCAAACGGCCCGTGGATTACGGCATGGCCGAGGCACTCGCGTTCGCAAGCCTGGTCAAAGCTGGAACCCCCGTGAGGTTGAGCGGGCAGGACAGTCGCCGGGGCACTTTCAACCAGCGGCATTCCGTCCTGCTCGACATCGAGAACGAGCAGGAATACGTGCCCTTACAGCACGTCTCCGAGAATCAGGCGCGTTGCGCAATCTACAATTCGACTTTGTCAGAAGCGGGCATCCTGGGATTCGAATACGGCTACAGCCGCGATTTCCCCGAGGCGCTTGTTTTATGGGAAGCGCAATTCGGCGATTTCGCTAATGTCGCGCAAGCTGTCATAGATCAATTCATTGTTGCCGGCGAAGCCAAGTGGGACCTGCTCTCCGGCCTCGTGTTGTTGCTGCCTCATGGCTATGAAGGCCAGGGTCCGGAGCATTCCAGCGCCCGCATCGAACGCTTCCTCCAACTCGCCGCGGTTGACAATTTCCAGATCGCGCAGCCTTCCACCGCCGCTCAGTATTTTCACCTTCTTCGGCGGCAGGCTTTGCGGCCCTGGCGAAAGCCTCTGGTAGTGTTCACGCCCAAAAGCATGTTGCGTCACGCAGAGGCCTCGTCTTCGATCGAGGAATTCTCGAGCAGCAGCTTTTTGAAAGTTCGGCCTGACACCGAAGCTGCCGATGCTCGTCGAATCCTGCTCTGCTCAGGAAAAATCGGGCACGAACTCCGCATGGAACGCAGGAAGAAGAAAGATTTTGGCGTCGCTGTCACTTTTGTGGAGCAGCTCTATCCATTCCCCGAGGCGGAACTCGCTGCCGAACTGAACCGCTTTCCAAATACCCGCGAGATTGTATGGGTCCAGGAAGAGCCTGCTAACATGGGCGCGCTCAATTACATGCTTCCCCGGTTGCGTCATCTGGCAGGTGAAAGATCAGTGCTGTCAGTGAAACGCTCGGCCAGTCCTAGCCCGGCGACCGGTTCTGCCAAGGCCCACGAAGTCGAGCAGAAGGCACTGCTGTCTCTGGCTTTGACCAACAATGGCAAGTGAAATCGAAACAGCGCAAAGGAAGAAAGCCGGCCGTCTGACGGTCTTTCTCATTCTCTTCACTTCATTTCTTGCAATGATCGCGGCCGCCGCAGTCAGCGTCGAATATAGCGTGCATCGCTACTGGCGGAGCGTGTTGATAGAGGAGATCACGCGCAATCTCACTCAGAAGGCGCAGATGTTCGCTGCTCGGGTAAACACTGACCACGCCCACAAAATTGTCGACATCGCTTCCCAGGGAGGGCAGGACGCCGGGTCGCGTGCGACAGTCATCGATGGGAACGGAAAAGTCTTGGCTGACTCAGAAATTCCCATAGCTTCTCTCGAACACGAGGGCCGTCACCCTGAATTTCTCGCCGCCCTGCAAGGCGGAATTGGGACCGAAACTCGCAAGCACAATACGTTTGGAGTTCCTGTGCTTTACGTTGCGGTACCAGTTTCAGGTGGCGCTGTCCGGCTCGCATATCCGCTTGCGGACATCGCAATCGCCAACACCCGCGCCCGGCACGCCCTCCTCCTTGGAGTCACCATAGCAGTGTTCGCCGCTCTAGCCATCTCTGCTTTGGCTGCTGAAACCATTGCGCGGCGGCAGCAGCTTTCGTGATTCAGGCCTGCGGGTGTCCCAGCAAATTCCCTCCGCTCCCTACAATATTCGGACGCCTCATCCGTCTTAAGAAGTAGATGAAGGCGCTGAGCATTAAGCCCATGAC
>Ga0137359_10000900_pt1 | contig 23122 bp, 20 predicted proteins | sample Mad1_40_16metaG_FD_108281 | JGI IMG/M metagenome (GOLD analysis project Ga0137359, IMG submission 108281) | Vadose zone soil microbial communities from Angelo Coast Range Reserve, California, USA - Mad1_40_16 metaG | ecosystem: Environmental > Terrestrial > Soil > Vadose zone | place: USA... | reverse complement strand
CATCATGCAATACCTGGAGAACCACAATGCCGATCCCAAACTCTTCGTCTGGACAAAGTCCGCAGGCCAAATCCTCGAAAAAGTCGCCCGGGCGAAACAAGCGTTAGAGTCACAACACTAGTGAGCGCCGCGCTTGCTGAAACGCTCGGCCAGGCGACGGTTATGTTGGATCTCGTCGGCGATAATCAGCTTGCGGTACTTTAGATCAGCGATCGCCCGATCGTCAGCCGGACTATGGCGCAAGGCATCCGCAATTTCCTTTTCCAACATCGTGTATCGCCGCTCCAGATAGGCAATGGTTGTTTGCGCCATGGCTCTCTCCAACACAGTCGCATCCACGTAGAAAGGAACGCGAAAAAGCAAAAACCTCCTTGATGTGGATCAAGGGCGTCCACCAGGCGCAAGCGGACGTCCTCGGGTGTGGAAGAACAACCCAAAAACGTCCGCGACTTGGCATTGAAGAAAAAACCTCTCAAAGGGTCATGAGAGTTGGCTTCCTCAATGTTTTCAAGCGAAGTTCGAAATCGCATCGGCGCCTTTGATTTAGGTCAAGCGTGGCCGTCTCCCCGCGTCGTGCTGGACCTGCAAATTCAGCGAGCGTGAATACAGGCCGCCCGATACCGTGACGGTTGGCTGTCTTGCCAGGTTGAACGGCTGGTGCAACGCCAGCCACTCGACGCAAGCTGGCCCAGGAGATTCCGGACATCGTAAGTGATTGCGACAGGAGCAAAAGGGAGCGAGGCGAATGGCAAGCCCATTCTACACCGCCGAACACGAGGCCTATCGCGAGGTGGTGCGGCGCTTTGTCGAAAAGGAGATCGAGCCCTACGCCCATGAATGGGACGAGGCGGGCGGGTTTCCGAGGCAGCTCTACGAAAAGGCCGCCGAAATCGGACTGTTGGGCCTCGGCTTTCCGGAAGAATATGGCGGCGCCGAAGTCGATAATTTCATGTGGATCGTGGCCGTGCAGGAACTGGCGCGCGCCGGCGCCGGCGGCGTCAGCGCCAGCCTGAAGAGCAATTCGATCGGCGCGCCGCCGATCGCGCGCGCCGGCAGCCCCGAATTCAAGGCGCGGGTGCTGCCGGAAATTCTGTCGGGCAAAAAAATCTCGGCGCTGGCGATCACCGAGCCGAGCGGCGGCTCCGACGTCGCCAACCTGCGCACCTCAGCCCGCCGCGACGGCGATTTCTATGTCGTCAACGGCGAGAAAACTTTCATCACCTCCGGCATGCGCGCAGATTACATCACGACCGCGGTGCGGACCGGCGGTCCCGGCCCCGGCGGCGTCAGCCTCTTGGTGATCGAGGGCGATACGCCCGGCCTTTCGCGGACGCCGTTGAAGAAAATGGGCTGGTGGGCGTCCGACACCGCGACGCTCCATTTCGACAATTGCCGCGTGCCTGCGCAAAACCTGCTCGGCGAAGAGGGCAGGGGTTTCAAGATCATCATGCACAATTTCAACGGCGAGCGGCTGACCATGGCGGCCGGTTGCATCGCGGCGGCGCGGGTTTGTGTTGACGAAGCGATGGAATATGCCAGGCAACGGCACACGTTTGGAAAGCCGCTGGCGCAGCATCAGGTGATCCGGCACAAGCTGGTCGACATGGCGCAGCGGGTGGCGGCGTCGCAGGCGATGCTTGAAATGCTGGCGTGGCGGCTCGACCACGGCGAAAATCCGGTCGCCGAGATCTGCATGCTGAAGAACCAGGCGACGCAGACCATGGCGTTCTGCGCCTCCGAAGCGGTGCAGATCTTCGGCGGCGCCGGCTATATGCGCGGCATCAAGGTCGAGCGCATCTACCGCGAGGTCAAGGTCAACGCGATCGGCGGCGGCAGCGAGGAGATCATGAAGGACCTGGCCAGCCGGCAGATGGGGCTGTGATTGCTGTCATTCCGGGGCGCGCGTCAGCGCGAACCCGGAATCTGGAAATGAGTTTGGTAATGTCGAGATTCCGGGTTCGACGCTTCGCGTCGCCCCGGAATGACAAGGATAGGCTAGCGTCGAAGACGCGAACCCGGAATCTCGGATCAAGTCGAAGCGTGAAGATACCATTGCGGATCATTCACCGGCGGCCCACACTGGCATGATCAAGCAAGGGGAGGCCCGATGATCACGCTTTATCATTGCCACGGGGCGCGCTCGTTCCGGCCGCTGTGGATGCTCGAAGAAATGGGCTTGCCTTACGAGCTGAAAATGCTGCCGTTCCCGCCGCGGGTATTCGCCAAGGACTATCTCGCGCTCAATCCGCTCGGCACCATTCCCTTGATGATCGACGGCGAGACCAGAATGACGGAATCCTCCGGCATCTGCTATTATCTCGGCACAAAATATGGACCGACGCCGTTGATCGTCGACCTCGACGAGCCGGCCTACGGCGCTTTCCTGAACTGGATGTATTTCAGCGACGCGACGCTGACCTTTCCGCAAACGCTGGTGCTGCGCTATAGCCAGCTCGAGCCGGAGGAGCGGCGCAATCCGCAAGTGGCGACCGATTACGCCAAATGGTTTTTCGGCCGGTTGCGGGCGGTCGAAGCCGCGACCGCCAAGCCAGACACGCTTGTCGCCGACCGCTTCACCGCGGCCGATATTGTCATCGGCTACGCGCTGCGGCTGGCCGGGACCATCGGGCTGGCAAAGGACTTTGGGCCCAATGTTGCGGCCTACTGGCAGCGACTGCAGGCGCGCGATGGCTACAAAAGGGCCGTCGCCGCGGAAAATCTTGCCGGCGAGCAGCAGAAGGTCGCGCGGCGCTCGTGAGCGCACGCCTATCTCAACCCGTTCGAGACGGCCGCGCTGCAGACTCCCCAGAGCCTATGAGGGTATCTCCGGCCTCATCCTGAGGAGCGCGCCCTTGCGCGCGCCTCGAAGGATGAACGCGAGTCCATGCGTTGCGGCCATCCTTCGAGACGCTTGCTTTGCAAGCTCCTCAGGATGAGGTCGGTATTCCCGGCAATGCGCTGCGGCCTCCTCAGGATGACGGGATAGTCTGAGCGCATGCGCGCCCGAATAGGCTGAATTCCGAACATCTCCCGGTATTTATCCGCCGGTGACATCCGCCGCGATTTCTGTATTCTGCCAAAAGCTCCGCCAGAGGCCCGCGCGAAGCGGCGAGAAGCGGAGATCGCTCCCGGGAGGGACGGACATGAATGACAGGGATCGCCGCGAATCCGGGCGGCTGATGCTGATCAGCCCCGAACGGGTGTTTTATGCGGGACTATTGGGCCGGCCGCGAAAACGCAGCAGCGGCGGATACAATATCTATGCCGCGATGCGTGGAAGACTCACCATCACCGACGGCAAGTCCGAACTGGTCGGCGCGTTAGCGGTCGTTCCGCCCTATGTGCCGCACAGCGTTGAGAGCGAGCATCCCTGCATCATTTGCCTGGTGATCGAACCGGAAACGGTCGAGCCCTCGGCGATGAAGGATTTGAGCGCAAGAATTGCCGGGACTGACGCGGCCGTTATCGCGCAGCGAATTCGCGCCGCTTACGAGACCTTGCGGCTGCAGCAGGGGCGTCGCGGCTTTACCACCGGAGAATTCGATCAGTTGTGCTTTGGCGAAGCTTTGCCGGACCGCAAGCTGGATCATCGCATCAAGCGATCCGCCGCAAAGCTCAACGATTTCTCCGCCAGCAAGATGACGGCCGCCGATTGTGCCGCTTCCGCCGGTCTGTCGCCGTCGCGGTTCCTGCACCTGTTCAAGGAACAAACCGGCGTATCGTTCCGCGCGTTCCGGGCCTGGAAGCGCGCGCGGCATCTCTTGCACTTCGCCAACCAGAATATCAATCTGGCGCACCTGGCGCAGGACATCGGCTACCCCGATTCGACGCATTTCAGCCATTCGATCCGCCGGTTCTACGGATTGAAGCCGCGTGCGATTTTTCTGGGCTCGAGGGATCTCGCGATTTACCCCAGCGATCCCGATGTCCTCGATAGCGGCGGTGTTCGCCACGGGCGGCCGTAACCGCGCGCGCGCCCCGCGATAGCGGGTGGACGCAAGAAGCGGGAGGCCTCGGGCCGCATGATCCGCCGGACTATTTCGCGACCCGGGACTAGATCGAAGGCAATCCATGAGCGACAAGGCCGTCATTACCTGCGCGCTGAACGGCGTTCTGACCGACCCGAAACAGCATCATGTTCCGGTAACGCCGGAAGAAATGGCGCGCGAAGCGAAAGCCGCCTTCAACGCCGGCGCCAGCGTGATGCATATCCATCTGCGGCAGCAGGCGCCGGACATGGGACACCTGCCGTCATGGGAAGTCGGCGTCTCCCGCGAGATCCAGCAGGCGATCCGCGAGGCCTGTCCGGGCGTGATCATCAATCACACCACGGGAACATCGGGGCCCAACTATCAGGGTGCGCTCGATTGCGTGCGCGAAACCAAACCGGAAATGGCGGCCTGCAATGCCGGCTCGCTGAACTATCTCAAGGTGAAGGCTGACAACACCTGGGCGTGGCAGCCGATGATGTTCGATAACGCGGTCGAGAAGGTGCAGGACTATCTCGACGTGATGAAGCAAGCGGACACGATCCCCGAATTCGAATGCTTTGATGTCGGCATCGTGCGCTGCGTGGGGATGTACCGGCAGACCGGCATGTATTCCGGGCCGCTGGAGTATAATTTCGTGATGGGCGTCGCCTCGGGCATGCCGGCCGATCCGGAGTTGCTGCCGATTCTCTTGAAGCTGAAATTGCCGGAGGCAAATTGGCAGGTCACCGCGATCGGGCGCGCGGAAATCTGGCCGCTGCATCAGCGCTGCGCCGATTTGGGCGGTCACCTGCGCACCGGGCTTGAGGATACCTTCTATCAGCCCGACGGCACGAAAGTGACCTCGAACGGCCAGTTGATCGAAAGCATCGCGGCCTGCGCGCGCCGCGCCGGCCGCGAGATCGCGAATCCTGCGGAAGCAAGGCAGATTTTTGGCATCAGGCACTGAGCTGTCATTCCGGGGCGCGCGAATGCGCGAGCCCGGAATCCATAACCACCATCGTGAGTATGGATTCCGGGCCTGTCGCCTCAGGTCGGCTTTGCCGACCGAAGGCGCATCCCGGAATGACGAAAGAAAATTGTTGGGGCTTTATGGCAATTATTGAATCCACCATCGCCCCGGGCAGCGACGCCTACAAGGCCAATCGCGACGGCATGCTGGCGCTGATTTCGCGGATGCGCGCGCTGGAAGAGCGCACCCGCGCGGCGTCGGCCGCCGCCAAGGACCGTTTCCACAAGCGCGGGCAGTTGCTGCCGCGCGAACGCGTCGCGCTGGTGCTCGATCCCGGCTCGCCCTTCATCGAGCTCTCCACCTTGACGGGTTACATGTTCGACATCCCCGATCCGGAAAAGAGCGTGCCCGGCGGCGGGGTGATCGCCGGTATCGGATTTGTTTCCGGCGTCCGCTGCATGGTCAGCGCCAACGATTCCGGGATCGATGCCGGCGCGCTGCAGCCCTTTGGTCTCGACAAGACGCTGCGGGTGCAGGAACTGGCGCTCGAGAACAAGCTGCCTTATGTGCAACTGGTCGAAAGCGCCGGCGCCAATTTGTTGCGTTACCGCGTCGAAGACTTCGTTCGCGGCGGCAACATCTTTCGCAATCTGGCGCGGTTGTCGGCGGCGGGCCTTCCCGTGGTCACGGTGACACATGGTTCGTCGACCGCGGGCGGCGCCTACCAGACCGGGCTGTCGGATTACATCGTGATGGTGCGCGGCCGCACCCGCGCCTTTCTTGCGGGGCCGCCGCTGCTGAAGGCTGCGACCGGGGAAATCGCCACCGAAGAGGAACTCGGCGGCGCCGAGATGCATACCAGCATTTCGGGCCTCGGCGATTATCTCGCCGAGGATGACCGCGACGCGCTCCGCATCGCGCGCGACATCATGGCCAATCTGGAATGGGACCGGCCGCTCAGGGACGAACCTTCGCATCCTCCGCCCCGTCACGATCCGGAAGAACTGCTCGGCATCATGCCGATGGACCACAAGCGGCCGGTCGACATGCGCCAGGCGATCGCGCGGTTCGTCGACGATTCCGATTTCACCGAATTCGGCGCCAATTACGGCCCGGCCACCGTGTGCGGACATGCCCGCATCGAAGGACAGGCGATCGGCATCATCACCAACAACGGTCCGCTCGACGTGCCCGGCGCCAACAAGGCGACGCATTTCATCCAGGCCTGCTGCCAGTCACGGACGCCGCTGCTCTATCTGAACAACACCACCGGCTACATGGTCGGCAAGGCCTATGAAGAAGGCGGCATGATCAAGCACGGCTCGAAAATGATCCAGGCCGTGACCTCGGCCAGCGTGCCGCAGATCACGATCTATTGCGGCGCGTCGTTCGGGGCCGGCAATTACGGCATGTGCGGGCGTGGCTTCCATCCGCGCTTCTGTTTCTCATGGCCCAACGCCAAGACCGCCGTGATGGGGGGCGAGCAGGCCGCCGAAACCATGGCGATTGTCACCGAGGCCGCCGCCATGCGGCGCGGCAAGCCGGTCGAGAAAGCAAAACTCGATGCGATGAAGGCGCAGATCATCGGCGTGTTCGACGGCCAGATGGACGTGTTCTCGACCAGCGCGCGCGTGCTCGACGACGGCGTGATCGATCCGCGCGACACCCGCAGCGTTTTGGCCGAGGTGCTGGCGATCTGCCGCGAAGCCGAGGCGCGCACCCCCCAGTGCATGCAATTTTCGGTCGCGCGGCCATGAGCGGTCAGATCAGGCGCACGCCGGTCCACAAAATCCTGATCGCCAATCGCGGCGAGATCGCGCGCCGCATCATGCGCACCGCGCGCCGGCTCGGCTATGGCGTGGTCGCGGTCTATTCCGACGCCGACCGCGATGCGCTGCATGTGCGGGAGGCGGATGAAGCCCTCCGCATCGGCGAGGCGCTGCCGGCGCAATCCTACCTGCGGATCGATGCAATCATTGGTGCCGCAAAGGCAAGCGGCGCCGATGCGGTTCATCCTGGCTATGGCTTTCTCGCCGAGAACGAGGAGTTTGCGCAAGCCTGCCGCGATACGGGCCTGGTGTTTATCGGGCCGTCGCCGGATGCCATCAAGGCGATGGGCAACAAGGCCGGCGCCAAGGCGATCATGCAGGCCGCCGGCGTGCCCTGCGTTCCCGGCTATCAGGGCGCCGACCAGAGCGATGCCACGATGTTTTCGGAAGCCAAAAAAATCGGCTTTCCCGTGATGATAAAGGCCGTCGACGGCGGCGGCGGGCGCGGCATGCGGCAGGTCGCGGACGCGGCGGCGTTTGCCGACGCCTTGCGCAGCGCGCGCTCCGAGGCGCAGGGCGCGTTCGGCGACGCCGCCGTGATCCTGGAGCGCGCGATCCTCGAACCTCGCCACATCGAGATCCAGGTGTTCGGCGACGCTTTCGGCAACGCCATTCATCTCGGCGAGCGCGACTGCTCGGTGCAGCGGCGGCATCAGAAATTGATCGAGGAAGCGCCGTCGCCGAAGGTCACAGCGGAATTGCGGGCGCGGATGGGCGGCGTCGCGGTCGCCGCGATCAAATCGATCGGCTATCAAGGCGCCGGCACGCTGGAATTCCTGCTCGACCGAAACGGCGAATTCTATTTCATGGAGATGAATACGCGCCTGCAGGTCGAACATCCCGTGACCGAGGCGATCACCGGGCTCGACCTGGTCGAGCTGCAATTGCGGGTCGCGGCCGGCGAACCACTTGGCCTTCGGCAGGACGATATTAAATTTTCGGGGCACGCGATCGAGGCGCGGCTGTGTTCGGAGGACGCCGCCCACGATTTCATGCCGCAATCGGGGCGGATGGCGCTGTGGCAAATGCCGGACGGATTGCGGGTCGAGCACGCGCTGCAATCCGGTTCCGAAATTCCGCCGTTCTATGACTCGATGATCGCGAAAATCATCAGCCATGGCGCGACCCGCGACGAGGCGCGACGCAGGCTTGTTCACGGCCTCGAACAAACCGCGGCGTTCGGCGTCACCACCAATCAGGCGTTTCTCGCCGCCTGCTTGCGGCACCCTGCTTTCGCGTCAGGTGAAGCGACGACGGCCTTTATCGCTAAATATGGCGGCGATCTGCTGGCGCAACGCAAGGACGCGGTTTCCGAGGCGGCGCTTGCGGCATTGCTGTTGCATGTGACTGACGCGAACGCGCCGCCATGGCGGAGCGGACGGACGCTGGCTGCAACGTTTCCGATTCCCGTGCGCATTGAGCTCGATCACGGCATCCACAATCTCGAAATCGTGCGCGGACGCGACGGCGGATATGCCGGGAATGTCGACGGGGGCGCGTGCCGGTTCGAGATCGATGAGCTCGGCCGCGATGCCATCCGCTTCCGTGTCAACGGCGTGATGGAATCGGCAAGGTTTTTGCGCGATCGCGACCGCCTTTACGTCCTGCACCGCGGTGTCACGCTTTCGGTCCGCGATCTCACTCTGGCCGCGCCGGCAGCGGCTGCCGCTGCCAGTGGCGGCGACGGCAAGGTTCGTGCGGCGATGAGCGGCCGCGTCGTTGCGGTTCTGGTCAGAGAGGGCGAGCGCGTTGCGGCCGGCCAGCCGGTGATGACCTTGGAAGCCATGAAGATGGAGCACGTGCACACCGCGCCGATCTCGGGGACGATTTCCGCGATCGATGTCGCGGAGGGCGAGCAACTGACGACGGGGAAAATTGTGGTCGAGATTGAGGCGGAGGCGCAACCGGCGTAAGTTTTTGGCCACCGTCATTCCGGGATGGTGCGTCAGCACCAGACCTCAGATGTGCAATTGCACATCGGGGAATCTCGAGATTCCGGGTTCGATGCTCCGCATCGCCCCGGAATGACGGAAACTAGGACCCCCGCCCCGTCCCCCCATTGAGAAAACACGCGACCTGATGCTGCGGCCCGGCCTCAAGCAACGCGGGCGTCTCGATCTTGCACCGATCCATCACATAGCGGCAGCGGGTGTGGAAGGCGCAGCCTGATGGCGGATTGATCGGGCTCGGCACGTCGCCTTCGACCAGCGCCTTGAGGCGTTTGATCCTGGGATTTGCGACCGGAACCGACGCCAGCAACGCCTGCGTATAGGGGTGGCGGGGATTGGCGAACAGTTCGCGCTTCTCTGCGGTTTCGACGATTCGGCCGAGATACATCACCGCGACGCGATGACTGATATGGGCCACCACGGCAAGATCATGTGCGATGAACAGATAGGAAAAATCATGCTCGCGCTGCAGGTCGATCAACAGATTGATCACCTGGGCCTGGATCGACACATCGAGCGCCGATACCGGCTCATCGCAGACGATCAGCCTCGGCCCCAGCGACAAAGCGCGCGCGATGCAGATGCGCTGGCGCTGGCCGCCGGAGAACTGGTGCGGGTAGTTTTGCATTTGATCCGGCCTGAGCCCGACCTGCTTGAACAGTTCGGCGACGCGGTCGCGCTTTTTGCTTCCTGCCGCCAGACCGTGGACGCTGAGTGGCTCTCCCACGATATCGCCCGCCGTCATCCGGGGATTGAGCGAAGCGAACGGGTCCTGGAACACGATCTGCATGGAACGTCGATGAGGGCGCAAGTCCGCCTTGCGGAGATGTGTGATATCCAGGCCATCAAGGCGGATGCTGCCACTGGTTGGCTCGACGAGGCGCAGGATGCTGCGCGCCACCGTCGATTTGCCGCAGCCGGACTCGCCGACAAGGCCGAGGGTTTCTCCGACGCCGACCGCGAAGCTGACGCCATCCACCGCATGCACGGTGCCGACCTTGCGACGGAGGATGCCGCTTCGCACCGGATAGTGCTTGACGAGGTCCGATACCTCGAGCAGGGCGCGCATCTCGGTCATGGCAACCCCGCCAGTTCCGCTGCGCGCCAGCACGCCGCCAGATGATCCTCGCCTTGCGCCTCCAGCGGCGGATATTCCTCGCGGCAGCGCGCGATCGCGAGTCCACAGCGTGGCGCAAACGTGCAGCCCTTTGGCAGCCGGGTCAATGACGGCACCATGCCGGGGATCTCGACCAGCCGCGCATCGGCTTTCGCGCCAGCTGAGAGCACGGCGGGGATCGAGGCCATCAGACCGCGGGTGTAGGGGTGCTTTGGGTTGGCGAACAGGGTTTCGACGTCGGCCTCTTCGACCTTCCTGCCGGCATACATGACAATGACGCGCTGCGCCGTCTGGGCGACCACGCCAAGGTCATGGGTGATCAGGATCAATCCCATGCCGAGCTCTTTTTGCAGATCGAGGATCAAGGACAGGATCTGCGCCTGGATCGTCACATCGAGCGCAGTGGTCGGCTCATCGGCGATCAACAGCGCCGGCCGGCAGGCGAGCGCCATCGCGATCATCGCGCGCTGGCGCATCCCTCCCGACAGCTGGTGCGGATATTCCAGCGCGCGGCGCTCGGGCACGGGTATCCTGACCAGGCGCAGCATTTCGACGGCCCGCTTCCACGCCTCCTTCTGCGTCATCGATCGATGCAGGCGCACCACCTCGGTGATCTGGTCGCCGATCCGCATCACCGGATTGAGCGAGGTCATCGGCTCCTGGAAGATCATCGAAATGCGATTTCCCCTGATCTCCCGCATCTTGTCTTCATCGAGGCCGAGAAGATCCGTGCCTTCGAGCATGACCGAACCGCCGACAATCCTGCCGGGCGGGTCGGGGACGAGGCGCAGGATCGAAAGCGCGGTCACGCTCTTGCCGCAGCCGGACTCGCCGACAATGGCCAGGGTCTCGCCGCGACGGACATTGAACGAAACGTCATCGACAGCCCTGAACAATCCCGACGCGGTGAAGAAAACCGTCTGCAGGCCCTTCACGTCGAGAACCGTCGCTTCCGCAGGCGTTGTGTTCATCAGCCGCGCTGCCTCGGGTCGAGGATGTCGCGAAGCGCGTCGCCAAACAGGTTGGTGCCGAACACCGCAAGGCTGATCGCCACGCCCGGGAAAATCACCAGCCACGGCGCGACGCGGACATATTCCGCCGCCGATTCCGACAGCATGCGTCCCCATGACGGGTAGGGTTCGGGAATGCCGAGGCCGAGGAACGACAGCGACGCTTCGGTGAGAATGGTCGAGCCGAACTGCGCGGTCGCCAGCACGATAAGCGGCGCCAGCGTATTGGGCAGAACGTGGCGAAGGGCAATTCGCATCTCGCTCATTCCGATCGACTTGGCGGCCTCGACAAACGGCTGCTCGCGCAGCGCCAGGGTATTGGCGCGTACCACGCGGGCGACAATGGGGATCAGCGGAATGGCGATCGCGATAATCACGTTCGGAAGCGACGGCCCCAAGGCCGCCGTCATCACCAGTGCGAGGACCAATAGCGGCAAGGCCTGCAGAATATCGGTAATCCGCTGGAACACCAGATCGACCCAGCCGGACAGATAACCGGATGCGAGACCCACCATCACGCCGATGCACGAGCCGAGCGCGGTCGAGCCGATGCCGACGGCGAGCGAAATGCGCGCGCCGTGGATGATCCGGCTCCAGACATCCCGGCCAAAGGAGTCCGTGCCCATCCAGTGCCGTGCATCGGGCGCCGCGAGCCGATGCAAGGAATCGACGGAGAGAGGATCGAAGCGGCTGATGAGATCAGCGGATATCGCGGTCAGCACAAAAATCACCATGATAATCAGGCCGACAGCGCCGAGCACGTGGCGTTGCGCAAGGAACGTCAGCTTGCGCCAGCCGTGCGTGGAATGGGCGCCGGCGCGCCTCAATTCGGTATCGTAGTTGATCGTTGCCAAATTGCCTCCTAATCCGTATAGCGGATGCGCGGATCGACCACCGCGTAGAGCATGTCCACCGTGAAGTTTACGACCACGACGACCACTGCGGTCAACATCACCAGATTCTGCACGATTGGATAATCGCGCCACCGGATGGCTTCGACCAGAAAGCGGGCAACGCCGGGGATATTGAAAACGGTTTCGGTAACGATCAATCCGCCGATAAGGAACGCGGCGTCGATGCCGATCACGGTGATGACGGGAAGAATTGCGTTCTTCAGCGCATGGTGATAGTTGACGGATCTCTCGGATGCACCCTTGGCCCGCGCGGTTCTGATGTAATCCTGCCGCAGGATTTCGAGCATCGAGGAGCGCGTGATTCGCATCGTCAGTGCGGCGCTGCGGAAGCCGACCGCCATCGCGGGAACGCAATAAATCGCGAAAGCCTCGGTCCAGGTTGCCGGGTTCGGATTGAAGATCGGCATTGACCCGAACAGAGAGACGGACGCCATCAGGATCAACAGGCCGAGCCAGAACGACGGCAGCGACAGGCCGCTCAGGCTGACGACGCGCAGGGCGTAATCGAGCCGGGTGCCCTGTTTAACCGCACTGATGACGCCAAGGGAAATGCCGATCGAGGCGGAGAACAGCAGCGCGAGGCCGGCCAGCCGCGCGGTGATCGGAATTCGCGGCAGAATTTCCTGCAGCGCAGGCTTCTCGGACACATAGGAATAGCCGAGGTCGCCGCGCAGCAGCCCGCCGATCCAGTGCAGATATTGCACGACGATCGATTGATCGAGTCCGAGTTCGCGCTCCAGATTAGCCTTGTCCGCAGGATCGACGAATCCCGCGGCGTCAAACAGGATGTCGACAATGTTGCCAGGCACGACGCGCAGCAGCACAAAGATGATGACCGAGATCCCGAACAGGGTCACCAGCATCAGGACGAGGCGCCGCACGATATAAGCAAACACCGGGCTACTCCTGTTGGCGCGTATTCCACAAAAGTGGACACCGGTTTTGCGATCAGAATACGCGCAAGTTGTTAAGCCGGCTGGCGAGGTTTACCCCTGCTCGTGACCGCGGACGCTATTTATCCAGCCACACGTCCTCGTAGCGATAGCCGTTGTAGGAGCTGTTCACCATGATGGTAATGCCCTTTACATAGGGCTGCCAGCAGGTGCCCATGCGGCCATGGAAGATGATCGGCCGCGCAACGTCCTCCTGAAGCTTCTTGTCGATCTCCCATACCAGCTTCTTGCGCTTGGCGACGTCGGTCTCCTGGGATTGCCGATCGAACAGCTTTTCGATTTCCTTGTTGCAGTAGTTGGTGTAGTTCCGCTCCGAATTGCAGGAATAGTTCTCGTAGAACGACTGGTCGGGATCATCGACCGCATTGCCGGTGAGGTTGAGGCCGAGCGCATAATCCTTGCGCGCCACTTTCGAGAACCAGTTGGCGGTTTCGACCACATCAAGTTCGCCGTCGATATAGATGCTCTTGAGCTGATCGATCAGGATGACGGCGGGGTCGCGGTATACCGGGATATTGCGCGTAGAGACCTTCACCGCCAGATGCTTGTCCGGCCCGTAACCGGCCTTCTGCATCAGCTTGCGGGCCTGCTCACGGTTGGCATTCACGTCCGGGCCGTATCCCGGTATCGTCTCCAGCATCTCCTTTGGCATCGCCCACAACCCGCCCGGCGCAGGCAGCATGGTCGCGCCGATATCCGCCTGGCCTTCATTCAGAATCATGATGAATGGCTTTCGATCGAGTGCCAGCGCCATCGCGCGGCGAATATCAAGGTTGTCAAACGGCGGCGCGGACGAGTTGACGATGATATTGGTGCTGACGTTGATCGGCTCGACCACGCACACGGCATTGGGCGCCTGCGCCTTGACGTCCTTGAGCAGCGGAATCGATACCTCGGTCGGAAACGTCATGTCGAACTTTCCGGCAACAAAGGCGAGAATGGCGGTCGAGCGATTGGGTATGATGGTGAACTCGATGCCGTCGAGATGCGGCAGGCCCTTCTTCCAATAGTCCGGATTGCGGGTGAGCTTGATCGATTCGTTGGCCTTGAACTCGACGAATTTGAACGGGCCGGTGCCGACCGGCTTGGTGCGCATCTCGCCGGGTGAAACATGGCAGGGATAGATCGGCGTATAGCCGGAGGCGAGCAGCGCCAACAGCGCCGGCTGCGGCCGCTTCAGGTTGAAGGCGACCTCGAAGTCGCCGTTGGTCGTGACGTCGGCAACCTCGTCATACCAGGACTTGCGCGGGTTCTTGCGGAATTTCTGCGGCGACTTGCCCATCAGCATGTCGAAGGTGCATTTGACGTCATTGGACGTAAACGGCTTGCCGTCGTGCCACTTTACGCCCTGCCGCAGCTTGAAATTGAGTACCTTTTTGTCATCGCTCCAGGCCCAGCTCTCCGCGAGATCCGGGACGATCGATTCCAGGCTGTTTTGCGGAACGTCCTGCTTGTAGATGACCAGGTTGTTGAAGACGGGCATGAAGGGAATGTTGACCGAATAGGTCGCCTCCTCATGGATCGAGGCGCTGGCCGGACTGTCCCGGTGATAGATCCGCAAGATGCCGCCCTGCTTCTCCTCGCCCGCCTGCGCAAGACTGGAAACCACCAATAACGACAGTGCCGCGGCGGCACACGCTTGCACGCTCCGCATGCTTCCCTCCCTCGAGATTCCGGCCTCAGCTCGGCCCGATTTCTCGAACGATATCATGGCGGAAGGCCTGCGCAACCAGCGACAACCGGTCGCGGCATTGGTCCTTTGGACTAAGGCAGCCCGAAGGGGTGGCGGGACCGATGATCGAGCCGGAGATCAACAGGGGCGGTGAGCACGGCCGCGAGAAGCGTCAGGGTTCCAACTTGCCGCTCGTCCTCCAGCTTGACGATCACGGGCCCTGCTTGGGCCCGTGATCCCGGCCATCAACAGGCGAGGGAAGCAACGACGCCGCTTAGGCCGCCTTGCCCTTCTGCTGTTTCATGAAAGCCTCGGCGCGCTTCTGCAATTCCTGCGGCGCGACGTCTTCCTTGTGGGTGGCGATGAACCAGCTGTTGCCGGACGGATCCTTCACGGCGCCGCTGCGGTCGCCGTAAAACATGTCCGACGGCTCCATGATCGAGTTGCCGCCGGCCTTGATGGCCCGCTGATACACGCTGTCCACGTTCGGTACGTAGAGGTAAAGCGAAGACGGCGTTGCCTTGGCCATCTCGCTTTCGTCGGCGATCATCACCGGAGAGTCCCCGATCGTTACCTGCGCGTGCATGATCGATCCATCCGGCCGCTTGGTCGGTTCATGAGATATTTTCGCTCCGAACGCCTGCTGAAGGAATTCGATGACGTTCGAGGCGCCGCGCACGGTGAGATAGGGCGTCACAGTGTGATAGCCGTCGGGGACGGGTTTTGCTGCCATGATTGGCCTCCGAGTTTGCTGAGAAGCGCCCAGCGTCGTCGGGGATTTTGCTTTTTGTTTGCCGTCGTTGTGAAAATGTGATGGCAACCCTTGCTCGCTTTGGAACCGTCACACTTCCAGCTTGTCGCCGCCCTTCAGATCGAGGATGTCGCGGGCCTCATCCGAGGTTGCGACCTCGAGCCCGAGACCTTCGATGATCTTGCGGGCGAGCTGCACCTGTTCGGCGTTCGACGCCGCCATTCGGCCGGGCGCCGCCCATAGCGAGTCTTCCAGCCCGACGCGAATATTGCCGCCCATCGCCGCCGCCATCGCCGCAATCGGCAGTTGGTTGCGCCCGGCGCCCAGCACCGACCACACGAACTTGTCGCCGAACAGGCGGTCGGCGGTGCGCTTCATGTGCAGCACGTCTTCGGGATGCGCGCCGGTCCCGCCCTGCAGGCCGAACACCGTCTGCACGAACAGCGGCGGCTTCACCATGCCCTGCTCGAGAAAATAATTCAGGTTGTAGAGGTGTGCGGTATCGTAGCACTCGAATTCAAAGCGGGTACCAGTCTCCGACAACGTCTTCAGCACGTATTCGATGTCCTGAAAAGTGTTGCGGAACACGATGTCCTTGTTCTCGAGGTGCTTGCGCTCCCAGTCATGGTCGAACTTCTTGAAGCGGTTGAGCATGGCGAAGAAACCAAAATTCATCGACCCCATGTTCAGCGAAGCGACTTCCGGCTTGTAGACCGCGGCGGGCCGGACGCGCTCATCCACTTTCATGGTCGGCGCGCCGCCGGTGGTCAAGTTGATCACGCAGTTCGAACGCTGCTTTATGATCTTCAGGAACGGCGCAAACGCCTCGGGGCTTTGGTCGGGCTGGCCGGTCTTCGGGTTGCGCGCGTGCAGATGCACAATCGCGGCACCTGCTTCGGCGGCATCGACTGCGGCGTCGGCGATTTCCTGCGGCGTCACCGGCAACGCCTTCGACATCGAGGGGGTGTGGATCGCGCCGGTCACGGCGCAGGTGATGATGACTTTGCGGCTCATGCGTTGCTCTCTTTCTGGCGGGCTCGGTACTTCATGATTTGTCGCTTTGCGCGGCCTTGTGCGCGGCCAGTGCCGCAAGGCGCTGGTTGCGCCGCTGTGTCAGCGCCGCGATGCGCTCGGGCGTCGGCCGATGCGGCCAGGCCGCAATCACCCGGTCAACATTCGGGCTTTGGTAAACGTCAGGCCCGGCGGGAGCCGATGCGAGCTCCTTGTAGAAGCCGGTATAGCGCGCGCAATAATCCGGGATGCCGCCGGGCGCATTGAGTTCGATGGTCTCGAACGGTCCGAGAAACGACCAGCGCAAGCCAAGCCCATCCTTCACCGTGTGATCGAGGTCCTCTGCCGAAATAAAGCCTTCGCCGACCAGGCGGAATGCTTCGGCGAGCAGCGCACCCTGCAGCCTGTTGAGGACAAAGCCGTTGACCTCGCGGTTGATCGTGACCGGCACTTGCCCGATCTCGGAATAGATTTTGCGCGCGCGGTCGATGGCGTCAGGCGCAGTCCACGGCGCGCCGCACAATTCGACCAGCGGTATGAGATGCGGCGGATTGACGGGATGGCCGATCAGGCAACGCGCCCGGCCCGGCAGCATTTCCGTGAAGCGCGACGCCGTGATGGCCGAGGTCGACGACACCAGCAGCGCGTTGGGCGGCGCGAGCCTGTCGAGTTCGGCAAAGATCGCAATTTTTTCCTCGACAATCTCCGGGCCGTTCTCCTGCACGAACCCGACACCCTTGACGGCCTCGTTGAGACTTGCCGCAATGGAGAGCCGCCCCGCCGCACCATCCGGATCGTCCGCCAGCCCATGACGTGCCAGCGCCTGCAATTCCTCGCGGATCAGACCGGGCGCGGCCTTCAGCGTCGGTTGATGCGGATCGCTGAGCCGCACGTTCCACCCGGCGCGGGCAAAGATCGCAGCCCAGGCGCGTCCGATCAGGCCGACGCCGACGATGGCGACACGTCGATTTTGCTCTTTCATTTCCATCTCACAGCCACAGCACCTTGCGGCGCAGGTCGAGATCGTCCCGCAATGCCCTGGACGGTCCCTCGTGAATCACCCGGCCGCGCTCCAGCGCCACCGTGGTGTCGGACAATGCCAGCGCCAGATCGAGATTGTGATCGACGATGATGATGGCGATTTCCTTGCGCAGCCGGTCGAAGGTCTCGAACAATTGCTCGACCACGGCCGGCGCCAGGCCCTCGAAGGGTTCATCGAGCAGCAACGCCCGCACGTCGCCTGACAGCGCGCGCGCCACCGCCACCATCTGCTGCTCGCCGCCGGAGAGATAATCGGCGGGACTGTCGAGCCGTTCGCGAATCCGCGGGAAATATTCGTAGATACGCTCGCGCGTCCAGTGCACGCCGTTGCCGGTCTGGCGCTTCAACCCGCCGAGCTCGAGATTCTGCTCGACGCTGAGCCCGGCGAACAGGCCGCGGCCCTGCGGCACATAGCCGATGCCGAGACGCGCATGCTCCGCAGACGAAAGCCCGACCAGTTCATGGTCCGCCAGCTTGATCGATCCTAGTGCGGCCGGCGCGATCCCGATCAGCGTCTTCAACAGCGTCGACTTGCCGGCGCCGTTGCGCCCCAACAGCGCGATGATCTCGTTTTCGTGCAGCGTGAAGCTGACATCGTTGAGAATGTGGCTCTTGCCGTAGAACGTATTGACATTGGTTGCGGTCAGGAGCGCGTTGACGCGGGCGGCGGTTTCGCGCGGACGTGCGGCAACTTCGGTGGCACCGGAGCCGATATAGACTTCCTGCACCTTGGGGCTGGCGCGCGCATCCTCGACCGAGCCGTCGAGCAGCACCCGGCCTTCGTTCATGACGGTGACCTGATCGGCGAGCTGAAATACCCGGTCGATGTCGTGTTCGACCAGCAACACCGGCAGATCAGAGGAGATGCGCTTGATGATGGCGCCGATGCGCTCGCGCTCCGCCGCCGCAAGCCCGGCGAGCGGCTCGTCCAGCAACAGCACGCGTGGCGCGGTGGCGAGTGCCACGCCCATGTCGAGCAGGCGCTGGCCGCCATAGGACAGCATGCCCGCCTCGGCCTTTTCGATGCCGGCAAGGCCGAGATAGCGGATGGTCGCGTCGGTCTCGGCGTTGATGGCCCCGATCGACAACGCGTTGGTGATGGGATCGAAGCGGCGGGGATGGCGGGCCTGCACGGCCAGCCGAATGTTTTCGCCGACGCTCAGCGCCGGAAAAAGATTGGTGATCTGGAACGAGCGGCCGATGCCGGCGCTGGCGATCTCCTCCGGCACATGTCCGGCGATCGGCCGGCCCATCAGCGATACCTCGCCCTCGTCCGGCGGAAACATGCCCGACAACAGATTGAACGCCGTGGTCTTGCCGGCGCCATTGGGCCCGATCAGCGCGTGCAGCGTGCGGTCGGCAACTGATATGTCGACGCCCTGCACTGCCTTGATGCCGCCAAAGCTCTTGACGATGTGGCGGGCGGAAAGCACCGCGCCGTCGATGTGGGATTGCGGCCGCAGAAATTCCGGCAGCGGCAACACCTCGATCCGGCGCGCCGACATTGCGGCGTCTTCGGTCGTCTTCTTGCGGAAAGGCGCGATCAACCGCTCGCCGACGCCGACCAGACCCGTCGGCGAAAACACGATGAAGGCGACAAACACCAGGCCGAACCAGAACAGCCAGTTCTCGGTGTAGATGCCCAAAAATTCGCGGAACAGGATGAAGAACAGCGCGCCGAGCGCCGGCCCCAGGAAACTGCGCATGCCGCCGATCACGACCATGGCCAGCAGATCGCCGGAGAATGAGACGGAGATCGGATCGGCCGAGGTCATGCGGTTCTGATACAGCAGGAGTATGCCGGCAAGCCCGGTGATGGCTGCGGACAATACGAACGCCGCGAGCTTGTAGCGATTGGTCGGATAGCCGAGGAAGCGCGCGCGCTGCTCGTTCTCGCGGATCGCCACCAGCACGGTGCCGATGGTCGAATTGTGGAAGCGCCACAACAGGACCAGCACCAGGAAGGCGATGGCCGCCACGAACCAGTAATAGACGGTCGAGGATTCCAGGTTGAAGCCGAACAGCGTCGGCCGGGTAATGCCGCCGAGGCCGTTCTCGCCGCCGGTCACTTCGGTCCAGCGGAACGACACCGCATACAGCATTGCCGAAAGCGCCAGCGTCAGCAGCGAGAAATACACGCCGCGCCGCCTCAGGATCAGGAAACCGAACGCCGCCGCAATCACCGCCACGATCAGGACCCCGGCGATGGTCGGGCCGAAAAACGAGTCATGCATCAGGTTGCGCTGGATCAGCGCCGCCGCATAGGCCGCAAGACCGAACCAGGCGCCGTGGCCGAACGAGACGAGCCCGGTATTGCCGACCAGGATGTTCAGGGACATGCAGGCCACGGCGAAGATCACGACTTCCGTGGCCGAAGTCATGGTGAGGCCGAGCGCGAGCAGCACCGGCGGCAACACCAGGAGCCCGAGCGCGGCAATCAGCAATGGAATTGGCGGGCGCTTTGACATCTCCGGCGCCTCACTCGAACCGCATGATGCGTTCGCCGAACAGTCCGCGCGGACGGAACAGCAGCACCAGCAGCATCAAAAGATAGATCGCCGCGGTCGAGGCCGCCGAATAGCCGATGCCGACCATGACGCCCTTGACCAGGCCGACCAACAGCGCCGCGGCCACGACGCCCCAGAACGATCCGAGACCGCCGATCACCACGACGACGAAAGCGGGCGTGATGATCTCCTGGCCCATCGCCGGATGGACCGAATAGATTGGCGCCAGCAGCACGCCGGCCAGCCCCGCAAGCCCGATGCCGAGCGCGGCCACCGCGGACATATAGGGCTGCAGCGAGATGCCGAGCGCGCCGACCATGTCGGGGTTCTGCACGCCGGCGCGCACCACGCGGCCGAAGGATGTCTTTTGCAAGAGCAGCCACAGCCCGGCAATGCAGGCCACGGCGATGCCGAGCAGGACGACGCGATAGAACGAATAGATGAAGCTGCCGATCGCGACCTGTCCGCGCAGCCAGGGCGGAATCGAATAGGACAATGGCGCCGCGCCGAAGATCATCCGCAACACCTGCTCCGCCACCATCGCGAGGCCGAATGTCAGCAGCAGCGAGAGGATCGGATCGGAGCGATAGAAGCGGCGGAACAGGGTGCGTTCGATCACGATGCCAAGCAGCGCCACCGCGACCGGCGCGGCCACGAACGATCCGCCGAAGCCGAGATAGGGCGAAAGCACCAGCGTCAGATAGGCGCCGATCGCATAAAACGCGCCATGCGCCAGATTGACGATACCGCCGAGCGAGAAGATCAGCGACAGGCCCAGCGCGATCAACAGGTAATAGACGCCGTCGAGCAGCCCGTTGAGGATTTGCTGCGCTAACAATATGGCGGACATGGCTTGGCCCCCGACCAAAAAGCTAAACGTTCTGAAATTCTCACTGCGAGCCAACGAACCGGTGCGAATATGCCGATGCCGTCATTCCGGGGCGATGCGAAGCATCGAATCTCGAGATTCCCCGATGTGCAATTGCACATCTGAGGTCTGGTGCTCGCGCACCATCCCGGAATGACGGTGCCTTGTCGCTTTGCTCCTCGCAATGACGACCAACGGCGCGATTTTTGGCTGCAATTCGCCTCAGCCGGTCAGCTCGGGAACGTGCAGCTGTTCTCTTCCTTGGTGGCGGCGATCGCTTCCAGATCTTCCTCGGGGCCCGGCACCGGCGGGCTCCAGGTGAAGATGTCCCACTGGTTCTTGATCTTGTCGGCGGGCAGCGCCGTGACGGCATACATTTCGTGCATCAATTGATGATCCGAGGCGCGGAAGTAGCCTTGCCGCGTCTTCAGAATATCGAATTTCGCGCCTTTCTCGAAGTGCTCGATGATTTTTGGCGATTCCGCCGATTTGAGCTCGTTGATGGTTTGCGCCACGATCTTGATGGCGATGTAATCGCCCCAGGCCTGGTTTTCCGGCGGCTTGGAATATTTCTTGGAAAACGCCGCAACGAAGGTTTTCGAGCCGGGCGTGTCGATCAGGTGATGCCAGACCACCGGCCAGGTGCCGACGAAATTGCCTTTGCCGGCGGCCCAGGCCAGCGCGGTGTCGAAGCCGAAGCCGCCGACCGGGAAAGTCAGGCCGAACTCGGCATATTGCTTGAGGAAGTTGGTGGTCTGGTTGCCCGCCAGATTGATCACGACCAGATCGGGCTTGGCCTCGCGGATTTTCAGCAGGTAAGCGGAGAAATCGGCGGCATCGGTCGGCACCAGGTCGTCGCCGGCGAAATTGCCGCCATTGCCTTCCATGAAGCGCTTGGCGACTCTCAAGAGGTCATGGCCGAACGCATAGTCCGCCGTCAGCGAATACCACCTCTTGCCCTTGACCAGTCCGTCGCGCAGGAACGAGCGGCCGACGGTTTTCACATACATCGAGTTCTGCGATTCAACGTGGAACATATAGCGCTGGCAATCCTTGCCGCGCAGCGCATCGGAGTTGCCACCGCTGTTGATGTACAAGGTCTTGGTGCGCGAGGCGACCTGCGCGATGGTGAGGCACGAAGCGGAAGAGATCTCGCCGATGATGCAGGCGACCTTGTCGCGCTCGATCATGCGCTCGGCCTTGGTCGATGCGGTCTGCGGATTGACCGAATCCTCTTTCAACAGCTCGACCTTGCGGCCCATCATGCCTCCGGCTGCGTTGATTTCCTCGACCGCAAGATCGGCCGCCATCACGGCATACTCGCCGAGCGGCCCAAGAAAGCCGGTGCGCGGCGTCAGGTGGCCGATCTTGATGACGTCGGCCGTTTGCGCGCGCAAAATCGCCGGCGCGGAGATTCCCGACACCAGCGCGAGGCCGCCGGCGGTCTTCAACAGGCGGCGGCGCGTGAATTGATTGTTGTTCGACATCAGTCCTGGTCTCCCTGATACGGCCGCGCGGGGCTGCGGCTGTTTGTTCTCCGGCAGACGCCGCGCCGCTCTCTGGATAAGCGCTTGGTCTCACTTGCCGTGATCTGTGATCACAGTTAGAGTTGCAAAAGACGGGGCCGTTGTCGAGTCCTCTCTCGAAAATTCAGGCCTGCAGAAACTTGCACCGTGCATGGAGTTTTCGCATTGAACTTGCCCGCCGCGCTCAATCTGGTGGAACCGCTCGAGCGACAGACGCTGGGCGAGCGAGCCTATGCCAAGCTCGCGGATCTGCTGATTTCCGGGCGGCTTGCGCCGGGCGAAAAACTGTCGCTGCGCGCGGCGGCCGATGTGCTCGGCGTCTCCATCATGCCGGTACGCGAGGCGGTGTCGCGGCTGGTCGCCGACAGGGCGCTCGAAGTGACGCCGAACCGCGCGGTGCGCGTGCCCTTGATGTCGGCGGCGCAGTTTCGCGACCTCACCAGGGTGCGCATCGCGATCGAGGGCCACGCGGCGGCGCAGGCCGCGTTGCACCGAGACAAGCGCGACCTTGTCTCGATCGCGCGCGCGGAAGCGGCGATGCGGGCGGAGAGCGAATTGCCGACGCCCGATTTGCCGCGCGCGGTCGAACTCAACAAGACCTTTCATTTTGCGGTCTATGAAGCGGCGCATTCGCCGATCCTGGTGGAAATCATCCGCGCGCTCTGGCTCAAGGCGGGGCCGGTGATCAATCTCGATCTGCGCGCCAATCCGGAACGGCTGGCGAAGGGCGACGCGATCAGGTTTCATGCCGATGTGCGCGGCGCGATCGCCGCCGGCGATGCTGCCGCGGCGCTGAACGGAATTGCCGCCGACATCAGCGGTGCTGCGGATTTTATCCTTTCTCGCGGCGGTCTGGCCGGCTGAAATTCTTGCAAAACTACCGCGGAGCGATCATGGATCTCGATATCATCGGTTTGCGCGTGCTGGTCACCGCCGGCGCCGGCGGCATCGGGCTTGCGATCGCGCGCCGATTCGCGGCCGAGGGCGCCAGGGTTCACACCTGCGATGTAGATGAAATGGCGCTGTCGGCGCT
>Ga0137359_10000891_pt1 | contig 23240 bp, 22 predicted proteins | sample Mad1_40_16metaG_FD_108281 | JGI IMG/M metagenome (GOLD analysis project Ga0137359, IMG submission 108281) | Vadose zone soil microbial communities from Angelo Coast Range Reserve, California, USA - Mad1_40_16 metaG | ecosystem: Environmental > Terrestrial > Soil > Vadose zone | place: USA... | reverse complement strand
CAAAACCGGGTCAATGTTTTGAGCCAGAAACTAATAGAGTAAGGCTCACCGGGATTTTTGATGACGTCGAAGAGCATCAGTCTATGACTTAAAGTGTCAGGGAGCGCCCTAATAAAGTCAAAGTGTGGGATGTACACACTCGCGTGAAGGTAGCTTCACACTGAGGACAAGCGCTTGGATAAGATTAGTATTATGGGCAGCGCGCAACCACGATAAAAGACAACACACAATCCTGGTTGTGAGTGTAACTTTGTCGTTCTCTGGTGCCGCTTCAAGTCTGCCTCGCGGGCGAATTCTTTATTACACCCATTTATTTTGCAGGGCCATATACCGGTCTCAGCTTTCTTAGAGGACGATTTCTTCTTCTGAGAATCTTTCTTTTCTTCAGGCTAACGAATAGGCGCATAAATGATGTCAACCGATACGCAAGAGATAGGGAAGAGTTCGATCGTGGAGCGAGGACTCACCGTGGACTTAAGCTGGGTTCTGACCATGAGATTCGTTCGATTGTGGCTGGAGACAGTTGCTGTGGCGGGCGATGTGGCACAACAGTGGCGCGCCCCTTTCACATTGTCTCAATTTCAACCTCCGGCTCTCGGCAAACATCGGCTACATTCGCGTAAATTTATTTATTTATTTATTTATTATGACTTTGCCATAGCGCTTGTCCGTTCCAGCAGTCCTTGTACCCTCCGATTGAGGCGCTCGGCATGAGTCTTGCGCTCCCAAACCTGGTATGTAGGCGTTTGCTTTCTCGGAACCCACCCCTTTCCACCACCCTGGCTTGTCTTCATCGTGGAGAGATCCACCACACGCGGCGTTGACGAAAACTTGATCACCTCCCTGTATAATGCCTTGGTCTCTACCGCCAATGACCGGACTGAGGGTACTTTGTTGCTGGACTCTATATCAGATTCGTCCGTATCCGATAAGCCAGATGTATCCAGCGGTGGTGTCGGAAGTCGGTGCCTAGTCTCAGGAAGCGGAGGGAGTCCATCAATTTCCCGCAAGAGGTCGTTGCCTTTCAAGTAGGAATTTTCAGTCCGCAAGAAACGAACTGCTCCCCTGTAGCCCTCAAGCTGTCGAGAATTGAGTGTGAGGTATATGGACGAATGGAAGAAAAACGTACTTGTTCTAGGAGATGCGTTGTCTCTAAATTACCGTCCACAGGTAGGACGATTTGCGATTGCGTCGTCGTAGCACCAACGACTAACAGAAGGTAAGGTCACGGGTCGTCAAGAACCTTGTGATACATACCCTCTTTTTCGGATGCAGTCGAGACAGCCTTAAGTTTACTGTTTTCTTTGGCCAGCGAATCGAACTCGGACTGTAGCTGCTCCATCGCCTCGACATAGTATTTCTCCTGCTTCTGTGCTTTCGCTAGCAGCCCTTCGAGTTCGGTGACCGCCTCCGCTTGCTTCTTGGCTGCTTCCATGCGGCGCTCCATCAACTCTATTTTGACGGCAGACTCTTGAATGTTCTGATCTCTGGACTTCAAAGTGCGCACAAGCCCTTGCATCTCTTCGTTCAGCTGTGCCACTTTCCGCTCGGCTTCCTCATTGACCGCCACGGCTGCCTTTACCTCCTCAATGCGAACGATCCATGGTGCCGCCCCGGTGACTGTGTTCGCAATAAGATAATGTTCCCAAACAGGAGGATGATGCCACACTTTTTATAATGTTTTCAATATCCAATGTGCTTGGGAACAGAGCATTCGCTTGAGCAACAAGTTCAGATATAGCGTCGCTCAAAGCGGTCCATGGAGACAATGTGTTCTTGCAAATCTTTGCAACCGTCGATGAAGCAACGTTGTTGACAAATGATAGGACTCGGCCGAGTTGGAAAGAAGATTTGGAAGCGCGCACTTCGTCGATATGAGGCATAGTTTGCTGAGCAAGCTGAAAGAAATTCGGCTCGAAAAAAAACATAAGAACGCCTCATTGATCTACGTACCTGGATTCCAAGGTTAACCATTTCAGAAACTATACTGCAGAGCGCCTCAAGCTGTGGTACAAGATAGGCTTTCAATGCCGATGACTCATGGGCCAGTTCTTCCAAGCGTCTGACTAGCTTCCTGCACGTTTGAGTTAGTAACCGACTCTTCGACACGGATAAATTGACTCACCTTGCTACCGCCTTGGCATTCTTGCACTGATCAAGTGATTTCTGAATCGGCTCCAGGAAGCTCTTCTCAGGATCCGTACCATTGAGATCTCGGGGGATATCTGATTTTGTGGTTTGGTCAAGAAATTAAGTATACGTCTGACGAAACCTACCCTCGTCATTCAGAATGGCTTCGACCGCAGTCTTTGTCAACCCCATGGAGGATGCATACACGTCCAAATCGTGGTCTAACGAAAGCACAAGACCAAGCTCGCGTTCGCCGAGGTCGAAATCGAAGTCTTTAAAGTAGGTATCTGCCAGGTGGTTGAACTGCGCTTGGATTCTGTCAAGACCGTTCACAGTGAGAGCTTTCGCAAGAAAAATGAATCGACCATACTTGTTGATGTCGCTTGTGCACTCCATTTCCCGGAATTCATCACGTCGCAGGAGATCAATATGTATGTCGATCCGCTTTTCTAATGGTGCAATCTCTTGGAAAAGCCTACCAATATTGATGAAGGACTCCACGTCGCAGTGACGGATAATTGCAGCAAAACGTTTGCAAAGAGTCGAAAGCACTGCAATGGCACCCCTCATCTAATAGTACAATCAATAATCGCAGTCTAATCGGCGTGAACAACAGATACGCTACCTCACAAACACCAACCAAGGTTTCAGAAACCTGGCCGTTCAGTGATTCGGGTAAGTTGTGGGCATGCGCTGTGACGGTATTTATGAGATCGGTTTTGGAAGCCATTCTCTGGAAAAAGAGATAGCATCTTGTCGCATCGCCATCTGTCTCAGTATAAATCTGAGGTAAGTACGGCTGCAACCCATCTTTGGTCAATGCATGGATTAGGCATTTAGGTGCGCATAACGCATCACCTGGACGATATTGAGCCATTCCTTGGCCTCGCTCGCTTCGATTCTCTTCAGCTCGTGATCGATGTTCCTGGCCTGATTTCTTGTCGCCGTTGACCGCAGTTTGAGATTTACAGACATAATCGCAGCTGTCTGTGATGCCGCTGCTGCCGATTCGGTTTGTGCGTTCTGCGTTTCCGAACGCAGTGTCTCGAGCTCGCTGAATCATTCACTTCAGTTGCCGCGAAAATTTTCGCACATGGCGTCCATGCCACTGACCTTTCTAGCTGGAGGACTAGCTCTCGGAACCGTGTGATAGTTCGCTCCAGGTCTTGACAGACCTCCTCCAACGTCTCTATTCTTTGCTGCCGTTCTGCAAGTTGTACATCCTTCTCATCTAAAATCCAAATGGTATTGTATACATTCCAACCAGTGGAAGAACACGTACTGATCTCATCTTGCATTGCTCTCTCTGTCTCGACATGATTCTCCTCCAGCTCCTCGCCCAGTTCCTTCAGAGCTTCTAGATCTTCGATTGTGACTCGCATTTCTTCAATTTTCTAGGCGCGAATGAGTAAGAAAATCGGAGTTTGTCTTCGAGAAAGTCATTACCTCCCCAAGCATAAGGTTTCGTTCTGTAAGCCGCACGACCATTTCCTCCGCTTCGAGAGCATCATCTAGCTGAACTTTGAGATCCTCGATCTGTGTATCTGCATTGGCAAGCTTGATGAGGGCAGATTCAAGTTGCGCTTAGTACGTTACGTTTCAGTTGAGAGTGAAACATCAAAGAGAGCCACGAAGCCATTTACTGGAGAGATCGTCGACACCCATTATTTCTTTTTCCATCTCGGCTATTCTCTTGCGCTGCTCTTGCTCGGTCTCCTGACTTAGGTCACGAAGACTGACTAAAACGTGAGGGCATAATTGAGTGATGTTTGGAAAATATCACGTACCGAATCAGGGCTTCCTTTAAACGAGCATTCTGTTTCTCCAACTGGATATACGCTAAAGAACCTGCCATGTTCAAGTCCCCTCCTGCTGCTTCGAACGAGTCAGTATTTCGGTTTCGAAACAAACGTGACATACTTACTAGCGCCTTCTTTTATTGCCTCTAATTCCACCTCTACAACTGCCAACTTCTCTTTCAACTCATCTAGCTCACTCTCAGCACCCTCCGCACGTTCTTCTGCAACTTCCTTGTCTAGCGCGGCCATTTCAAGTTGTTCTAACGCGTCTAGTTTACGGGTATCGGCAAGCTCGGAAAGTTGCTGTGCATCAGCAATTTCTCTGCGCGCCGCGATAAGCTCTGTCTGTTGTTGCATGAGTTTGGCCTGGAGTTTGGGTCGCAGAGCAACAAAAGATTCGGCCTCGCTGAGCTTTGTCTCAAGTTCTTGGACATGTCTGGCGTCGTCAGCGCGTTTGATTTCTAGAACACGGACTTTTGCTCGAAGCTCTTGCAGTTCTTCGTCATTCACGCCTAACTTCACATCCGTTAGCGTAAAACCCAGCGCTCAAAAGTTCTCACCGATACCCTTGGCTCTGGGAATGACGGCGTGGGAGAGCGTAGATCTGAGGTAGATTGTACAACACCTACCAGTGCACGATCTGAGGCCAGCTGCGCAGGCGAGGCGACTTGTCTGAACTGTAACGTCCGTGAGAGGGGCGCCGCATCAGGAGAGCGATCACGAGGGGTGCTCGAACTACCCATGGGTAAGTTACTTTCGTGCATGGAAGGGCGCCTTGGTGTCAAGACGGCTTTTTTGAGAGAACCTTGTGGTTGAATGCTCGGAATCGGACTACGCTTGGTAGGAGAAGGAGGGGCGAGTCTTGTCTCCCCGCGCGCACTCTGATTTGTACTAGGCTTGAGGGGGCTAGCGGCACGGGGAGAAGGAGGTGGTATAGAACGAGTAGAGGGCACACGCGAGAGACCAGTGCTAGGTGTTCTCGAATGGCCAAGGGTAGCTCGGCTTACAGGTTGTGAGGCTGACTCCGAATGAATGTCAACACCATTCAGGTCAGTGGTAGTGAAAGTGCAGGAGGCTTACACTAGCCGTTGGCGGTTGCGGATCTTGTACGAGCTTGACCTGACTGGCCTTAACGAAGACGCCATGATCCGTTCGACAGGAGAAGTAGGTGACGCCTTGAACCGAACCATCATTCTTGCCGACGGGTTCCGAAAGCTCGATCCCAACCCATTTTCCTGAAGAAAAGGAGGTCGTTCCACAGAAGCGAACGACACCCCGACCTAGGTTTATGACGACGGTAGCACCTATAGGGAAATCCATTGGAATTGAGCCTTGAGTGAGACGCTGCACTGAGACTGCCAGCGGCAGAGGCAGAGATGAGTACGAGCACGTGATTCGGCGTTGTGGTGATTGATCACATCGGTAGACCACAGCTACACAAGCACAAGGCCTCGATATTGCTGTGCGACACCTAGCCTCCGTTCTTATCCCATGCACACCGGTAGACAAAACGGACATCTGAATGGTCTGTGTTTCCTCGTACTGTGCAACCTAGGCACTTACTTTCCTTCTAGGAGTCAATAGTGGACCTGGTCCCTCTTATTGGCGAAGTCACGGTTCAGACACGGATACAGAACGTGGGGGCAGGCACTTCTTCACCACACCGTCCGAACCGTCTTCTGCACAGACCCACCCAGATCATGGTCGACCTGGTAGCTCTGAACCTGACGGCAGAGGGAACGGGTCAGTAGGCACCGCTCCAGATCCAATTCCTATCATTCCCTACTGGTCAGCAAAACGCCACTTAACTTGCGGAAACCCCACCCCACCTCCCTCCTGGGCACCGAAGATGTCCCCCTGGAGATCATCTCCCGGAAAGCTCAAGACCGCCAACGCCGCACTAGTCCTATGTTTGAACATAGACGTTGACCCTCCAGATATTGTCAAGACAAACCCATGCGCTGTACTGGAGTGTTGGGTGGATCCACATACTATGCCTTCTCACAAAGCCCTTGAAGTCATTGGAACAAACCTGCAGCATCAATTCGAGGGCTTAAGCCCAAAATTATCATACAAACCCATCTTAGACCCGTCTTATGAAGATCTGCGTCGTTTCTGTGCCACATTAAGGAAGCAAGCCAAAGAAGATACGGTCCTCTTCTACTATAATGGCCACGGGGTCCCCAAACCAACTGCTAGCGGCGAGCTATGGTGTTTCAACAGAAATTATACCCAATATATACCCGTTTCCTTGGCCGAAGTGCAGCACTGGCTCGGTACCCCTTGCGTGTACATCTGGGATTGCTCGGCGGCCGGAAATCTCTTATTGAATTTCAATATCTACGCTCAGAGACGTGATGGTGAGAATGCCAATGCTGGTCGGTCAGAAGGCACGCCACCCTTCTCTGAATCTATACAGCTCGCTGCGTGCGCCGCAAACGAACAGTTGCCCTCGTGTCCAGAACTCCCCGCCGATCTCTTTACCTCGTGCCTGACCTCCCCCATCGATATTGCCCTGCGTTACTTCGTCATGCACAATCAACTCCCGAATAACATTACTGCAGATATGGTTATGCAGGTACCCGGGGATCTTAAGGACAGACGCACTCCTCTAGGAGAGCTTAACTGGATCTTTACCGCCATCACAGACACCATTGCGTGGACATCATTCTCCAGAGAATTATTTACTCGGCTTTATAGGTCCGATCTTCTGATTGCTTCGCTCTTCCGAAATTTTCTTCTGGCTGAACGCATTATGAAGAATTATCATTGCACACCGCATACATCCCCGTCCCTACCTCCAACCAATACACACCCTTTGTGGGCAGCATGGGATCTCGCTGTTGACTCCTGCTTACGCCAACTTCCAGAATTGCTCAGACATAGCGATACGAGCATGCTTGGCATGGCGATGGGGAGCGCATCCATGAGGGCGAGGAGGCAAGCACAAGCACAAGCCGCTACTCCTCGTCAGGATAAGCTGGGTCATGGCGAGAAAACTTATAACTACATTCCCAGCCGCTTTTTTGCAGATCAACTGACGGCATTCGAGGTATGGATCTCTCGTGGGGGCTCTGCGTTGACGAAGCGCGGGCCCTTGTCATTACCTCTTCAAAATTATGACGTGTCTGAGGTCGAGGATGATGAAACGGGTGGCGGCTCAGGATCTTCTGTAACCGCAACCAAGAAAGACCACCACTTGGTCCCTCGCAAGCCTCCGGAGCAGTTACCAATCGTCCTCCAGGTTCTGTTATCTCAGCCTCACCGCCTGAGAGCCCTTGTCCTACTTTCTCAATTCGTTGACCTTGGCCCATGGGCAGTTCATCTCGCACTTGCCATTGGGATCTTCCCCTATATATCCAAGTTACTTCAAGCCGGTGGCCAAGATCTACGCCCCGTCTTGATTTTTATCTGGTCTCGTATACTTGCCGTCGACCCCTCATGCCAGGTTGATCTCTACAGTAACGGTGGCTATAAATACTTTGCCAACATTCTTGCTGCTCATGAAGATCCCCAACATCTTACTATCCCCAATGGATCGGAACATAAGGCTATGTGTGCGTTCGTTTTGGCAGCCATTGCACGTGACTACCCTCACGGTCAGAATGCATGTTGGCGAGAGAAAGTATTTCATTCTTGCTTCGAACGTTTGGATGAAGGCGACTTCCTTTTGCGACAGTGGTCGGCTCTATGTATCGGGCAAATGTGGGACGGAAATGATGATATCAAGATCTTCGGTGTGGACAATGGAACTCAGGACAAGTTCATTTCTCTTCTAACGGATGACTCGCCGGAAGTGCGTGCAGCCGTGCTCTTCGCGCTAGGGACCTTCATGGGTGCATCCGGGTCAGCAAACCCGACGAAGACTGGTGGGGGAGGGACAGGTACCATTCATCATCTGGAAGAACGCGTTCACTTTCGAATGGAAGTAGCTGTTGTTACGGGAAGCGCATTGGCTATCAAGGAAGATGCTAGCCCTATGGTACGCAAAGAGCTCTTGGTTCTCATCAGCTGTCTTGTCAAGGAGTGGCGGGGACATTTTGTTGTCTGCGCCTGGGTGTACTGGGAAGAAGACAGGAGATGGCGGCTCGGTGCTAACAGTGAACTTCGTGAAGAAGATTTGACCAGTCAAGCTATCTCAGAATGGTTGGATAGCTTCGGAGATGAAGAAGTTCGCGAAGAGAATCGGGTCATACTATCGTCGTTCTTTACGATTTTTTCAGTGCTCCTAGAGCTTTCGGTGGACCCGTATCACGAAGTCGCGACAAATGCTCAGACAATTGTTGACTACATTATGGCACTCCTTCTCGAGTCACCTTTCACTCGACTTGAATCAAACATACTCCATCAGCTACCTTCCCCTCCACAGACGTTTGCGGGCGCTCGCTCTCGTAGATCATCTCTCACTTCTTCACCGACATCTACGACGCGCCCGTCATCACCAAATGTAACTCGCCCCGCTGTCGTGACAGGCACCATATCTTCTGGGGTAAGCAGCACTCTCAGGCGGACGTCATCCTTCGCGAATGCTCTCAAGAACTTGGCCGGGGGCATTGCGTTTCCGCCCATCGAAGATGGCCACTCCTCTCCGCATCGTAGTACACACGCTCACTCTTCTATAATCCCTTCCTTGAGCGGCATCTCGCGGCCTCCATCTCCAAATCTCAATTTTGCACAGTACACATCTCCGTATTCGCGGCCTCCCTCACCGCAAGTGCCTGCCTCTTCAAAGAGTGCACCGGCCTCCCCAACAGCTTCAGCACGGTCCTCGACAGACGATCGGTCTCATCAGGCAACTGACTTCCTACCGTCTGATGTAATGGAGGCGCTGATGGAGGAAGATATGGAACGCTTGCGTGCACGACGGAGAGCGACACACGGGACGAGAGGACGCAACGCCGTGCCCCATAGCCCGGCAGACAGTACCTTTTCCAGCGATTCGGCTGGGAGCAGTGTTATTCTTGGCTTGGGAACGGGTTCGGGCATCCGCGATGTCCTGCCATTAAAGAGCAGGTTCTTCGATTGGTGCTGCGAATATTTCAAGGAACCACAGATGCGGGTAAGAGACCTCTAACTATGCTTTGTTTTGTCCAGAACCTATCCTTTATTATGTGCACAGCAAGCTGAAGCTGACGAGCCGGGAAGCCTGGAGTACAACTATCAGGCCTGGCGCCAACAGCGCAATGAGCAAGTCCTTTCTGAGACTTCGAATCAGGCGGAGATCGCTTGTTTGTACTCTCTTTAGTTACCGAGTAAGCGCTAATACTGTTACAGTTGGTCGTCCTTGGGATAAAGCAGTGACCACCTTGCATATTCATGGCGTCCCGCTGTCTATTGCATTCCATGCATATGACCCCCATATTGCTATCGCAAATGAAACGGACGTTATCAGGTCCGTTTCGTAGATTCAGATGGACGCCCTGTAGATAGTGACATGAAAGTGCCAGTGTCTGGGATTGGTCGCGACGTCGGCAACTGACGACTTTCTGTAACGGTAACCCTAAGAAAGCAAGTATCACCTCGCTTCAAATCATTAATCAAGACGTCGGTGGTATATTACTCGCGGGCTCTGGTAATGTGCTGTACCCTCACCGTTTTGTCGTCCTACTGATTCCGCCATCAGCTGACGGCATGATTCGACTTTATCGTAGCTATGACCCTGCAACCAGCAACACTGATGTTCAGATGGTTAGCGCGTTCCGCGGGCTGAGTGAGATCATCAGCGTGCGTCGCGGAAGCGGTGTGGTTGTGGATTGGAAACAAGCCGGTGGTTTCTTACTCGTTGGGGGCGATTCACGGATTATCAGAGTGTGGGATGCCCATACAGAAGCCCAGCTACTGGTACGTGAGCGCTTGTTTCTCAGCCATGAGCTAACCTGACAATGGGTATTCGCAGGATTTGGAAACCAACTCTGACAGCCCAGTTACGGCGATTGCCTCTGAACGGGGCCCCTCGTCCGTTTTGCTGGCTGGTTTTGCTGATGGAGTAACCAAAGTGTTCGATCGACGTCTGGAAGAGGAGGATGCTGTTGTACGGTCTTTCAACGATCACACCAATTGGGTACAGAATGTCCGCTGGCACCCTCACTTTGGGAACCAGTTCTTGTCAGCGAGGTCAGTCACACTTCTACTATGTAGACGGCTTCTGAAGCATCGCTTTTAAGTATGAGTGGCGAGGTCAAACTATGGGACATTCGTGGTTCTGACCGGGCTGTGGAAACCTGGGACATCCTCCCCGGAGGACTTGCTGCGTTTGATGGTCATTCGCAAAGCGGAGTGTTTGCAGGGTTTGTAGCGATAAAAACCATGACGTGCATTTCGATGTTCACGTCCATCCTATAGAGTTTCCACCCTATCACCTTCGAACTGGCGGAATCAACGTGTTGTTGTACATTCAATTTCGCGGCCTACGGTCCTTTCGACAGCAACCATGAGCACTGGTTTAACGACGTCTCCGACACGGGGATTCCCATCCCAGTATATCCCGCGATCGAGCTCCTTAACTTTCCATCCAACAGAAATGTTGTATGGCGTTGGTAGCCCTGATGGAACAGGTACGTACTTGATGCTCAGTTGAGCGAAAGCAAGTTGCTTAAGGAACCGTTCCAGTGCGTATTTACGGCTCCAAGTTACTGTGAGAAAAGGTTGTCAATACATCGATACCATGTCATTTCTTTACCTCTTTACCATCTACCCCAGTTCCTCTTCGACGTGTAGTTTACAAGCCACTAGTGACGTTCTGACTGATTCACTGTATTCTCGTTCAATCATCCTGATTTACGCATAATTCACTCAGCTTTACGTAGTCAGGTGTCAACGTAGGCGTCACACCTCGGGATTCACGAGAAATTTATAAATTCCATCCATTCAAATGTCTTCAACTACGGAGAAGAGTTGTCCTTCGCCACACGATCTCGACGACACGGAAGGCGAGGAAAGCGACGAATACGATATTGAAGTAGGTTGAATCATTTTTGTGTTTTCTTTTTGCCATACGTCCTTGGTAGGACGAGGAAGACGAGGAAGACGATGACGAGGAAACCGGACAGAACGGCGTGAGTGCCCTGCATCTCTGCACAATCTATGATGTATTTATCATCCCCGGCTGCTAGGAAAGCTCCCTAACAGCACTACTAATCGAAGGGAACACGGACAATGGAGAGGAAGAAGACGAAGAATACCACGAGGGTGAGGCAGGAGCCCCTTCAGCTCGAACGGGCTCTACCAAACGTATCAGAGATAGCAATGAGGAAGGGAACGAGAACGGGGATGACGAGCAGGACACGAAGAAGCTCAAAGTGTAGGGAATTGTATTCTCACCATATCGGAATTATTTAACACAACATCGTGGAGGATACTCAGAGCCACCTCAGAACACAAATACATGATGGTTTCGCAAATGGATACAGTTCAAAGTCGGTTCTCTACGGTCGCGTTCATGTTCACGGAACAACCGTTTCTTCACTCCAACCATCTTCCGTACGGGTAAAGAACGTTCGTTGGTTGGGTTGGATGGCCATCTGATACCAGTCAACCCTAAGCGGTTCGATGACAATGATGGCATAGTTGCTGAGGGCAAGCTCGGCAAGCTCCTTTTCTCTGTCCGTCTTTGCCTCACTTGGTCTGGGAACCCTCACAGGCCAGTCGTTTGCCTCTCCCTCTTTCAGAGGCGTGCCAGGGGTTGGACGGCACCAACTAGCGCGCATCTGTTCATTCACGGCGTCGAAAAGTTCACGTCGTTTGGCTTCCCAGTCGATCCCGCCTATCTCGAGAGCACCGATGCCGGCGCATTCGACCGTGCGATGTAGAGGGGATATGGAATGCTGAGGCGGAGCAAAAACACGAGCACGGCCAGATATTCGGAATTGATCCAACGTGGCGTTGATCCACCAGACGAGCTCGACAGTGTCCGCGTGGGCTATCTGAATGACTTTTGGAGTGCGAATGTCGGTAGATGCAACTATGACAGGGAAGGCAGGCCTAGAGGGCGGCACAAGGAAGGCACGGTGGATGAGTGAGCGAACATGAGGTTTGCCGGCGTCATCAACAGTAGCCAGCTGAAAGACTGAAAAGTATTGATGAGATGTCAAGTTGATTCGCAAGGAAACACTTACGGCTCGAATTTGGGTGTTGTGTAACGGCCTGTTTGAGGGTTGTGTACCATCTAGGGTGCAGGCTTGACATTGGCAAGTGAGTAAGATGGAAACTACACACGCCTGAAGATAGTCTCCCTGACTTTGACGGTCAGACGAACAAGTTGAAGTTCTATTGCGAGAACGTTCCCCTGCTCGGCAACGCTAAAGAAGCTCGCTGCTGGGTGAGATACCGTGGTGCCATATCCTGCCGTTTCTATAAGTCATTGACAAGGGACATAATGTTCAACACAAGGCAAATACATCATAGTACACATGTACTACGGGTAACTGTCGCGTTATGAGATCAGAACCACGGCGCACCGCTAGTGCAACGGTTCCTCTGTTAAAGGCGAAGTATCCCAGCTAGCCAAAAATAATCGAGTGAAGCAGTTTTCGGGTGTGAAGAGCGGCCCATGGTCTCCTGGTGCCATCCGTGCCCAGAGACAGATCGGTCCCGCCGCTGACCGCTCGATCGTCGTGAATGAAGTAGTGTGCGTGGAATTAATAAAAAAACAATATGAACAAAGAGGGTGCTAGGCTGGTTTCTCGAGGGGTTTGATGATCGTCCCCATCTAAAAGCCAAAATGGTGAGCATCGGCTGCGCGGGAGTAAAGGAGGTACGGGACCTTTTTAGTAACTTTTGGCAGTGTGGCATGCTGCGTGGCGATGCGCGTGTTCCACTCTCTCCCCAACGGGTTCCCTAGACTGCGCTCGAACTGTGCCTTGCTGGTATAAGGATATGGCAAGTCTCGGACCAGGTACTTTGCCGCTTTTTTGTCGCGCTTTTCGGAAATGATTACATGAGCCTTACCAAAATCAGCTCGAGATTGAGGTGTGATGCCAGCAATCTTCTTTATCAGATGAGGCTTAAGGGAAGCCTTTCGCGTTCCTTGTCCACCCCAGGCACCCTGTCAGGGTTTACAAGTTAAAATAGAAATCAGAGTCGAGAAAGGCAAACTTACCCAGCCAGGTAAAGAAGTATCAACCTCTCGTGGAGCGTCCTCCTCGATCTCACGACGCTTGGTTTCCTCGAATTCCTGAGATGAGCAGCGTCAAAATTACACCAAAAAACACACGAGAAACACACAAACCTCCACGACATTATCCCCAGCAAAAGCCATTGTAACAAGGTCCTTTTGCCGGAACGCATTGAGTTTACTGTCGGCGGCCTTTTGCATGAGCCCCTTCTCTTGCTCTTCGACTTCGTCATCCTCGTCGGGATTAGAGGCGCTGGTTCTTGCTCGAGTTCGTCGGCCATCCTGTGACGACGCTAGCAGCAGATCTGTGGGAGCGATCTCAAGTGCAGCATCCTCCCGAGCTTTCGCTACTTCGTCCTCGGTTTCTCTCTGCCTCTTCCGGAGCTTATTTTTTGTCTTGGTCGTAGTGTCGCTATCCTTGCTGATAGCAACCTCGCTCCTCTTGAGAGTTGTGAACAAAGATTTGTCATTACGGGAAAGCCAAGGGTTATCCTCACTCCAAGATTGTTGAGTATGTTGGCTCTGAGAAACAAAGAGGGTCTGTGAGTCGACAGGCGACATCGTTGGAGTCACCCCAGAAAAAGATTGAATGTCGGTGGACTTGAGCGTGGTACTCGACGCGTCTGATGGCGTAGGTCGTTGCGTTAATGTTAACTACGAAAAACGGTGAGTGTACAGTCACCGTCGCGATTCAAAGCACCCACGCCGCTGGGCCTAAGGGAAATTCTCCCTCCTGTGCGCTGAAAGGTGACAGTGGGGTCGTCGTCTTGAGTAAGTTTGTGGCCGTCGAAGCCATCTTCGCGGGGAGCGCTGTCCAAGTCTTGGATTTCATTTATCAGGTCATCCACTTGCTGATTGACCTCACGCTGTTCGCGTGCAACCGAGTCCTGCATGAATTTCATATCAAAAACGCTCTTGCCTTTGCCTTTGGGTGAGTCCGATTTTTCACTTTTGAGCTCGGTCAGTTCGTCGAAAGCACGAGCTTTAACTCGTACTAATGCTTCGCTGTTCATGTCGTCGTCGTCGTCGTCGTCGTCATAATCAGAGTCGCTGCTCTCTTTCACCCCCTGAATCCTCCTGCGTAGCATCTCCCCTCGCTCGAGCATCTCCGCCATGTCTTGGCGTTGATCGGCGTCCATCTCCCCCTTTTGTCGCATCGCTTTGGCCCATTTCCCGGTGCTTTTGTGTCTGAGTGTGGCCCGCTCCTTTGCACGTTCTGCCAGCCTCTTCAAAGAGACTTCAGGTCCTGCAGAGTCAGCTGCTTCATCGCAACCTTTCTCCTTGTCGCGCCTTCTGAGGCGTCGATAAGCCTTGCTCTTGATTTTGGCAATCCGCTTCGCCTTCATTTCTGCGCGGAACAGGAGCTCGCGAGTCTTCATAATTTCTGCACGCCGCGAAGCCACCTCCTCGGCTGAGAGATGGTGCATTTTGAGTTCCTCAGTCTTCTGAATATCTTCTTCTCTCATTTGTGCCCGTTTAAGCAAGCGATCTACAGCAGTCTCCAACTCTGTGGACGGCTGCGCAGGTGTATCAAGCAGTGAACACATCACAATACGGATGTGTCGGAAATAATCCCCACCTTGAACTTTGCTGTGAGCTCAAGATTAGATGTATTTGCAACAGGCTCTGCTTGTAAGGGAAAAGATAGGTGTTCAGCCTTTAGGTTAGGTGGTTAGCCAGAGTAAGGTGCGAGGGTATGAGCCCAACCTCTTTAATCTGCTTCATTGTGTCTGTCCATTTGTCAACTTCCGTTTTTGTCTGCTCATATGCTGCCTCTCTATCCAATCGCTCTTGCGTCCGTTGGGGCAGCGGTGCTGAGAGTGGTGCCCCACGAACTCGTGAGGAGTCCAGAATCTTAACAGATTTCTTGAGTGATTGCACTGCTGACGAGTGAGAAGCCAGCGGTGCGAGCAGGTCGTTTAATTGAAGCTGCTGGCCTAGTAAAGTTTAGAAGAATCCGCAGCATACTAGAGTTGGACGAACCAGACGGTGGAGCTGCGAATTCCCTTTCTTCTCCAGCTGCCGTCTTTTCTTCTAAAAGCCTTCTCTTCCGGGGGGGTAACGTACTTGCTATGTCGCTGTCGCTTTGGAACCTCTTTGACGTCTCTAGAGACGATACCAACTTCTCGAGACCCTCTAGAGCGTTTGGGTCGACCTCCTCGTCTGCGGACAATGAAGGATCTTCGTAATTGTCTCCTTCTCCTTCATGCTCCTCCTCCTCCTCCTCCTCCTCCTCCTCTTCTTCTTCTTCTTCTTCATTCTCCTCTTCCTCGACGTAATGGCTCCCCGGTACTCCTACTTCTTCACTGTCTTTTCTTCCTGGCCCGACGGTCTTCCCTGTCTCTGCGTCGCGGCCTCTGGGACGCGTAATTTTTGCAAGACCTATGTCGTCCGCAACGCCATCTGTACGGCCATCGAGGATGTCGAGGATATCCACGAAATCATCAGAGTTACCGACTTCTAGATTGGCATTGCTATCTTCCTCTTCATGTAGGTCTATATCATGGGAGCTGGAAGCATCGCTCCCTATAGACCCTTTATGCGGAGCCTTTTCACGAGACTAATCGCGTAGTTACTGAGTGAAATGAAAGGAAGGATTTAAACATGGCGCACCTTCGGGAAGGAGAATCCTGCAAAGCGTTCCTCGTCACTCTCTTCGAACGCTGCATCACTATCGAGCTCTTCGTCCTCGTGCGAAGGTACCTGCTCGTCCTCAACACTTTCGCCAATGAGACGTGCTTTCCGAATGTTAGCAACAAGTTCGCCGTCAGAGTCAAAACCATGTTCAGTTTCTTCTTTGTCAAGAGAGAGAGGTATGTTGGCCCTGCGAACTTTCTGTGATTGATATTCATAGACATCTGAACGTAAAGAATTACGGGGAGCATTCAGTCGTCCCCGTCGTCGGCTAGATTTCGAGGAGCCCGAAAAGAAACGGGAAGAGTTGGTCATGGTTCACTCGGACCGAAATCATCATCGAAATCATCATCACAAGACAAGTAAAATTAAGTGATAACACCGGACCGAACTGCCGGGGTTGTATCCTACACAACATCGACCAACAACCAACGACCAGCCATCCGGCATATGTGAATAGACTACTTCAGCTTTTTCTTCCTGTAAAAAGACAGACATGAGTGGGGGCTTCCGGACGAGTTTAAAACTCGACACTGACGGACGAAGCTGGGAAGAATGGCCACACGATCGCTTCCTGCAGTTGGTAGCACGAGGAGGAAGACGGGCATAACACTTTCGGCAGATCTGCTTGTCGCAATTGTACTTGCTTGCAAGTACCTTAAGTGAGGGCTCGATGAGACCGCCACGAAGACTTCATGAAGATCAGATGAGCTAAGCCAAGTTCCAAATGGTGCGAACATACCGAAGGACCAAGTGTAGAGTTGATTCCTTTTGAATGTTGTAGTCGTTCAATGTCCTTCCATCCTCGAGCTGTTTTCCGGCGAAAATAAGGCGTTGTTGATCTGGAGGAATCCTGAAACAAATAAGAATTCGCAACTCCAAGCTTCAATCAGTCTCACCCTTCTTTGTCCTGAATTTTGGCCTTCACATTATCGATAGTATCGGAAGACTCAACCTCTAGGGTGATAGTCTTTCCTGTGAGTGTCTTGACGAATATTTGCATCTCAGTTCTTTGGACAATAACGAGCGAGGTAGAGTTGGTTACAAAGCTATTGAAAATAAGGTTTCACCTGTACAGTTCTAAGCACGTGGTTCGAGTGCTAAGCCCTTTCTCACAACTCTACCTAAATCGTCCTGCAGGAGGTCGAGTTCTCCGGCGGAGTCGCCTCATATTTTAAAAGCTTGCCCCGGCTGGTCTCTGTGGTGAGTACGCCCTTTCAAATCCCCCAACTTGATGATACCAACTCAGCTCACTTTGATGCCAATGTGCACACGAAAAGACTACCGATACATTTCTGACTTTTTCTTGGTATTACTTTGACGGTTCTCTGACTGGCCTTGATTTTCAGGACTGTGTTGTTCAATTTCGGTTGCATTGGTCTTTTTTGTTTACCGTGAGTGTCACTGCCATTTTTTTCACTCAAGATGCAGAACTCTTCGTGCGATATGTCAAGTCACATTGAGCTAGTTTTCCCTCTGGGAAATGATTCAAGTCTCTGATTCAAAATTTCTCATCCGGGCATGGCCTTGTAACTAACTCTGTAGCCCTTCAGATCGCTTAGAATATGCGCTCTCTGTTATTTGTTTGTAGCAGTTAGATAACACACATTGAGACCTTATTTTCTGTCTTAATTTTATCGGCGGTCATAATGTTCTGATACTATAACCCAAACATGGATCTGTCAGGCCGAGGCCTTTAGCATCGGCGCTGTCGGCTTGTTTGTGCCGTCACACTGCAAGCCGTCGCACTAAATGTCTGATTTTCATCTCGTTGATAGCCAAGGATGGGAGTGCGACCTCCAGTCTGTGCGCGCATTCAAGAATCATGATTCCGTCCACACGTCTCACTACACTCGATAGGTGTACGCTGCATACATGGGTTATTTTCAACTCAATGAAATACCCTGGCAAGTAGTTATACGTTCAAAACATGGTAAACTGACACTGTACATCCTGGAATAGGTATGAGCGTTCTTGGGGCCACCTGTTCAACACCTTCGAGGATTTCCTGTCCTTCTCGTGGCCAGTCATAACCGCCACAGATGCGTACACGGGAAGAGCTCACATTGTCACGAGAATGACCTCCATCGGCGCGTTCGTAAAAATGATCAAGACGAGGTTCGGAGACACCTTACCACTGGTTGACAACGTCTTGAAAGTACATCCGTTTGAAACGCACCAACGGCAGCTACGAACAATTTCCGATTTTACGTCGTACAAAAAACTCCACGCAACCTTGCGCGCAGTGTACCTGTCTGCTCTCAAGGCTCGTATTCGCCTCGGTGAGCCAAGAGCGATCCAGGAGCTTTGGGACCTTCGCGACAAGTCCTTTCTTGCCATCGATTTCGAGAGTTCGGAGCGGAACGCAGCCACAGTCCTCGAATGGGGTTATGCAGCCGTTCGCTGCGGCCACTTGGATGCGTAAGTCAGAGAGTATGATGCCTATCGTTCTTATCCGAATGCCTGCCTACAGCCTGGAAGCTTGGCCACCGAGTCCCGAGGATAATTATAGGTAAGACCTTTCCGTATAACGTGTAATCACGCTTTCTCATCATCTTCAACAGAAGGGGACATTACGTTGTCGGCGAGTATTCAGAAAGAATCCGCAACAAGTACAATCCGACATACCCTTGGCAGGTAGGATAATTAATCAGATCGACTGATGGGCACAGAGGACAAAGTTGCTGATCCACACCCGGCAGTACGCAGTAAGATTGTCTCCGTTTGTCTTCAACTTCACTGGGCTATACCCTACTTTCTCAGTTCGGTGACAGTCAAGTTGTGGCGAAGGCTAGACTGCCACAGATAATACAGGCAATAATTAGGTGAGAGAGACCCAATTACAGAATACATGCCATTTGATATGCCTGCCACAGCAGTCTTGCCAGCCCTGACTCCGAGACCCAGGCAAACAGTCTTGTCTTGATCACCCACTCTGCAGTTGAAGACCTTCGTCGGTTGGACGAAATGAAGATTAGTAAGTGCCTATTCAGACGAGCTACTATTATTATTCACGCTTGAATCAGAACTGCCTCATAATCTTTTGATAGTCGATGTCACCGTCTATGAATGCTGTCTATTCAAAGCTGGCCTCCGAGGGGCGATGCTTGACGCGAAGACGGGGTCACCTCGGCAGCCAAGCTCATCGCTTTCCCTTCTCAGCATCCTCCGCTCACTCCACGTGCCTCTCGATTTCGCTTTACACAATTCCGGGAATGATGCCTTCGCTTGTCTTCTCGTCTTTCAAATGCTGGTAGACCCCAAAAACACCCAGGCTCCGCCTCCACGAGTGCAGCAACCCACCCCACTCACAAGGAGCGTTACCCAAGGCTCGATTCCATTACTTTCGCCTATGCTCACTCCCCTCGCGATGGGTATGGCCGCTGTGCCAAGACCACACTCCGCTTCTCCACGGACTCAACTGTTCGACACGAGAGACAGCCAAGCGATCTCACGACTATCTGCGCATCGCTTGTCTGTGGGGGATATAAATCCCAGAATCTCCGTTACTGATGCACCTGACCAAGAAGGGAGGATTAAAAGGGCGCCAGATGCCCTTAGTAGAACGATTGCCCGCGCAACCATCGGGTAAACAGAAAGTTGCTTTCTTGCTTGCTTCGCATTCCCATTCTCGGACTCTGATAATCCACGGACACATCATCGCTATCGATGTCGCTATCAAATGCGTAACTTTTGTATATTTCTCACACAAATGTTTTGGACCCTCTTGTTCGCCATGTTAGTGATCGTATTGGACACTCACATCTTCCTTGATTAGTTTCATGTATCGCTGTGCCAATATATCGGTCGCATAAAAATGCCGTCCATTTGTGCGACAATGACTTGGCGACGTTCGAACAGATTCTACCAGTATGAAGAACTTATATATAGGGGAAAGCCAGTGCGTTTGCGGAGATAAGTCAGAGATCGTTCGATTGCGAGCCAAGCATGTTGTGGTGACAGCAACGCAACAACGGAGTTCCTCGATCCTCTCTTTCTTTTCTCCAGCTAAACAAATGATAGAAGCTGTTGATACCCTCCAATTACCAATTTTTCAATCATGCCCCCGTGCTGACATCAGCGTTATTATATAACAATGCTTACACGACAAGGTAGTTCTCCGTTGTGAAGCTCGGATCTTCTGAGAACACTACATCTTCGCCGTCGTCTACTCGCGAAACTGACGCCACACGGACACCCACAGTGTTCCCTAGTCCCACAAAGGATGCTCGGACGGGGAAGAATGCACTCACATCGCCGCCACTGACGGAGAACTCTAAAGCGCCCGATCGGTCATCGGCATTGACGAGAGGTATGGTCCAATCGAGATGGTGACTAGACGGGTTGAGCTGCCATTCGCCAGAGTGAGACGCCACCGTCGGATAAGAACCAGCACTTGTCACGAATTGTGAAATGTGAATTAATGTGGAAGCAACTGCTACTTACGGAAGCGGGATGGAGACAGTAAGGTCATAAAGGGAAACGTTCTCATTCTCCAGTTCGTATTCGATATTGACATCGCAGGTGCCATCATTAGAGGGCGTGGGCCAGCAATTGACTTCCGAACTGCGATCAAAGATTGCCAGGGAAAGTAATGAGGTTGCTTACTAGACAGAGGGACGTAGCTTTCGTCCATTCCCGTGTACCTCCACTTCAATACCGCTATGGACTGGTTGACAGGAAAAGTACGAGAGGAATCTTTGAGTGCAATGATTCTTTCTTTGTTCACGGCTAACTTCCCAACGTTCGGGTGTTGCTTGAATTGAAGCTCTGGTCCGAATACAGATGGCGCAGGTAGCAGCGTGACTTTGATCCGAGATAGCGATGGATCCGCTATGAGCAAATTCATGTCACCCTTCAGCTCTAGCGATTCTAGGCCACCCTCTCGAGACAGAGACAGCGATATGCTTTCCTTCGTCGTGATATGGACACTAACGAGAGGCTCAGTTGGAATTGAGGTTAACCGAAAGGGGCAACAGACCTTTCTGGGGTGACCGTGGGGAGAGAGCTTCGGATATCCTTGACGATAGTGGGTTCGGGAGTAGACGCAGCTGGGGTGTTGGGGGTAGATATGTCCTCTGAAAGAAGCGTGCTACCACCCAGAGCATCCAAGAGCTCAGCCTGCTTCGTTTTTTTGCTGCCGAGTTTCATGCCAGAACTTTTGAATGCCGGAGCTTTCAACGACGAAGGCACAGGGGACGCCACTCGAGCAGGAGACGAAGGGGCATCAAATCGTGGCGCAGGAGAATAGCCAGAAACACCTCCACCAAGATAGTTGTTGCTACCTAAACCGCTTCCACCAGAAGCAGCGCGTCTTTGTTGCTCCCGTCTCTGCATCTCCAATTGCTTGGCCCTGCGTTTCAATTCCTCCTTGGCCTCGGCTTCTTTATTCTATAGAGAATGTCATCCACAAAAAAACAGTGCATGATCGACTGGGCGTACCCTGGAAATGATATCTTGTATTTTTTCCTCATGACTCTCCATCTCCAGAATGCTTCTAACCTGCATCAAATTGACCTGCTCCCGGTAGCCTAGGCTCACTATTTCGTCAAACGCGCCAAGTAATTCGAATGAGTTTTTCACGATCTCTTTCTGGTCTGCACTACGGCACATGTCTGATACAACACGGGCGAAAAGGTGGAGAGTCTCAATGTCTTGCAGGATATTCGAGGCTTTGTTGGTTATGAGGACAATATACAGGTCTTCAAGAAGTTGATAGACATAGCGAACTTCAGCAGTTTCGACGGAAGTATGTTGCGTATTAGCGGGTATGAGTTTTGGAAAAGAGGCCAGCAAAGCGTCAATCCTAGTCCGGGACATTTCCCTGAATTGCCGTGATATTACAGCTGGTCATTTGTGAGTAAAGGTTTTTCGTGTATGAATTTGATGGAGCTGGCATACCTTTACCTCCCTTGGTACATACTGAAGCGGCGAGTACGACCTAGAATCAGAAAGAATGAGCAAAGTAGGGAGAACGTACGGAATGAAATAGCACACCATAACGAAATGCCCACGGCGTGCAAAGAGAGAGCGTACGTGTAGCCAGCGCCAGGACCGCCCGGCTTGCGGGCCGTCCCGGGCCGGTGGGACACCTCTTCGTTGACTTTCTTCGCCTCGTTATCCCGTCACCGAGCCGTGACATTATCACGGGCCCTTTTAGGAAATAAGGGTGACTGAATGGTACTGTATCTCCGTCACCCCATTCTCTGCTGTTCGGATCGATATCTGAGAATGTTCGTCCGAAGCGCGGGTATTTCATTCCGCCAAGTTATCTTACCACTTGGAGATCTCCGTATAAAGTGCTGCTGCTGCGTCGACGTAAAATGGTGCCCGTGTCTCTAAATCTATATCGGCGCAGGCGCACAATTCTCCGCTTCCAGCCGTTTTGAGGCCGCAACCTCTGTCACCGGTTCAAGGGTGTGTCCTCGCCGTCGTTTAAGCGTTTTCCATCTGAAGAGTCACGGAGTGTTGCCTTCTGTGCACCCGCCGATCGTGTTCTCGGTTATTCGTTCGAAAGGTGAGAGTTTAGGAGGGACCGAACAATGTGTCGAACGCTTCCAGATAGATCTTGGCGGCTGTCAGGTGGATTGAAGGGGCATGTCAAACATTTTAGCAGGCCTCATCGGCCCCATCGATCAATCAAGTCGTGACTCATGACTTCTTCGAATTCTAAACAGGCGAGAGTCGAAGAGGTGTGGTCACGCTCTCGTCTTGGAGCCGCAATTAATCGCAGGCTCGAATGTTCCTCGTCCTGCGCCCTGCGTGTTACACGACGTGAAAGAGTGGTACCTGTTCTCGTTGACATCCCGTGTGCACGCTATCAAGTGAGTACCTCGAAACAATTTCTTGAGCCAGAACGGATCGGTATGATGCCGGGTTACGGGCTACAGCACCCAGCGCCGCTACAGCGTCAATTTCACCTTTCACCTGGTGTGGAGATATGGTGATTGCCGACATCGAGGATTATAAGGGTCGTGACCGGTTATACTCCAGGCCTCGTGACTACATACTCGGACCATGGCTGCGCCGAGCGACACCAAACGGGTGGGTTTGAATCTAGAATACAGTCGGTGTGCCTTCCCGCCGTGGTGTGGCCGGAAGCCTTCTTATCCGCGTGGAGCCAAGTGAGGCTATACGGCAAGAGGGTAATTCTAATTCCAAGGGCATGTCTCAGTTCACTCCGTCGCTTCAGGGTTGACATGCCTGTCCTTGAAGAGAGACCACCTCGCGCATCATGTACAACAGCCCGCACTGATTGCTACTTTTGGCCCGGGAATTCTGGAAAGCGTGGCGACTGGTCGAGACTTGCGCGAACGAAGTGTACGGCGGCGAGCGCATGGGACGGGCCCATTCCGATATCAACGGAAGGGTTCGCCCCATGAGTCGCTGATTAATCTCAGGTTGTCTGCGAAAAAATACGGCCGAGACGACCTGTGTCTGCTGCCTCTAGAGCATGCTCTAGGTTGAACGACGACGGCCAGCTCGAAGGATTCCTGGCGCTTCCTGTCACAAGGAAAGGGTAGTTTCTAACACAAAGTCATCCAACACGTGTGGACCCCTCTTTT
>Ga0137359_10000886_pt1 | contig 23273 bp, 19 predicted proteins | sample Mad1_40_16metaG_FD_108281 | JGI IMG/M metagenome (GOLD analysis project Ga0137359, IMG submission 108281) | Vadose zone soil microbial communities from Angelo Coast Range Reserve, California, USA - Mad1_40_16 metaG | ecosystem: Environmental > Terrestrial > Soil > Vadose zone | place: USA... | reverse complement strand
GCGTGCACATCGCTGATCGTGGCCTCATCGAGATGAAATGGTTTGACTGAATTCTGCGCACCAGCGCCGTTCGCCATCAACATGACCGTCCCAAACATCAAAAGGCGCATGAATTTCATATGACTGGATACGCTCTTTCTCTTCATTTTGTTTAAATCTCATACTTACAAGAAGTGCGCCTCGTAAGTCTTTAGAATTCATACTCACGAAAAAGGGGGATGGGGGTAGGGTGGCATAGGCTTCAGCCTGTGTTCTCGTAGAAGGGTTGCCGTGTTTACCAATCTGCGCGCACTGGAATATCTTCGCCTCTAGAGTTCCCCTGGAGCTGGTCTCCGGGTGCCGATCACTTACTTCCAAACGCTCTCGAGCCCATCACGCCCTTGCCCTCCGTGACCACGACCGTCTGCCCGGCGTTCACGTTCGATAGCTTATCCACTTGACCGTTAGGCCAGCGAATCTCCACCGCGTCGCCCTTCGTCAATTGCCCAAGGCCAAACGTCAGCACCAATTCATTCGCTGCCAGGTAGCTCGATCCGCTCTTCAACATTTGCGTTTGCGTTCCGTCCGAGGAAGTCACTCGCACCACAGCGCCAATTCCGTCGCGATTCGATTTCGTTCCAATCAATTTGAATCGCACGCTGTGATTTGGTTTTTCTTTCGACGCGCCCGCGGCAACATTTCGAAAAAGATGCACCGCGCCGCCATTCGTAGAAAGGAGCACATCCAGCCGCCCATCATTAAAAACGTCAGCGTACGCGGCCGAACGCCCCACGCGCGCAGCGGCAAATTCCGGTCCCGCAGATTTCGTAACCTCCGCAAATTTTCCTTTCCCCAAATTCCGGAAAAGATGTGGCGGCTCCGCGAACTTCACATTCACTTGCACTTTTTGAATGTCCGGATCGATATGCCCGTTCGCCACCAAAATATCCGGCCAGCCATCCAGGTCATAATCGAAAAAGAAACATCCGAACCCAAGCGTAAGCAGGGAAGCGCGGCCCACTTCGCTGCGCGGCGCTTCATCCACAAATAATCCTTTGCCTTCGTTGTGATATAGCGAAAGCATCTGGTTGGAAAAATTGCTGATCAGCAAACTGGTATTTCCACTACGGTCGTAGTCGGCAGTGTCCACGCCCATTCCCGCGCGCGCTACGCCGTCTTCGCTGAACGCCACCCCCGCGACGACAGCTTTTTCAGTGAACGTTCCGTTGGCATTGTTGTGATACAGCTTGTTGGGTTGTGTGTCGTTGGAAAAAAGCAGATCCGGCCAGCCATCGTTGTCGTAGTCGAGCACGGCGACTCCAAGCGTTTTGGAAGTCGGTTCGCCGAGTCCGGCTTTCTGCGTCACATCAGAGAAAGTTCCATTTCCATTGTTGTGCCACAGCCGCACCGAAGTCCCTTTGTACGATTCCGGCGTGCAATACGATTTGCTCTTACCATCCATGGTGCAATAAAGATCCGTTTCCGGCGACCACTGCACGTAATTCCCAACGACGAGATCGAGTTTGCCGTCTTTGTCGTAGTCAACCCAAGCAGCGCTGGTGCTGAATTCTTTCACGCCGCCGAGACCAGCTTTCTGCGTCACGTCAGTGAAAGTGCCATTGCCGTTGTTGTGGAACAAATGGCTTTGGCCATACGCAGTGACGAAGAGATCGTCGTAGCCGTCGTTGTCGTAGTCGCCGACTGCCACGCCGATGCCGTACATTTCAACGTCGAGGCCTGCTTTGTGCGTGACGTCAGTAAAAGTACCGTCGTGATTGTTGTGATAAAGCTTCGGCGTGGTGTGCTTTTGCCCGTGTCCCGGCCAGTCCGTGCCGTTGACCAGGAAAATATCCGGCCACCCGTCGTTGTCGTAATCAAGGAATGCGACGCCCGGCCCCACCGTTTCCGGCAAGAACTTTTTGCCAAACGCTCCGTTGTTGTGGACGAAATGGATTCCGGCTTTTGCGGTGACATCCTGAAACGTGACTCCAGCCTCGGTGCTTTGCGCGCGCGCAATCGGAGAAAAACCCAACGAAAACAGAAAAAGGAAAATGGAAAAAGCCGAAACGGCGATTGCACAAAGTTTCTTCAAGGTTTCTCCGCAGGATTTTCGCGGCCAACGCCCAGCGCATCGGCGACGCGATTGATGTAGTTGAACCAGGACGCAATCAAAGTGATTTGCAAAATCCCTTTGTCGTCGAAGCCGACGGCGCGCAGTTTGTCCAAATCCGCGGGAGTGCATCGCACCGCATCCTTGGTAAGTTTGACCACATAATCGCACATCACGCGTTCCTGTTCGGTAATCGGCGCAGTGCGATGATCGCGGCGTAGTGCATCGATCAGCGAATCGTCCCGCGTCACTCTACGCAGAAACTCTGCGTGGGATTCGATTCAATAATGGCACCGGTTGGTAATCGAAACCATGGTCGCAATCATTTCATGCTGCCGCCGCTGCAGCGGCAATTCTGGCGCCATCATCGCGCCAAACGCGCTGAAGGCGTGAAACAAAACATCCGGCAGCAGCGTGTGCGAACCGACGATACTGGCCTCAAAACCGCGGTCCACTGCGGGCACCGGGGTTGCATATTCTTGCGGATACAATTTGCGCTCGGCTTCGATCGCAGCTTTTACGCGCTCGTCGTCGGACATGGAAACAGTTTTGATCCAGGTCATTTTGTTTGTTCCTTGGCGAAATGTTTTTGCTCAATCAATCTGTTCCGGCAGGCGAAGTCGCCGACCCGGTGCTTCGCCCATTTGCAGATTTCCTGGAAGAATTCGCTGACTCTTGCACGTTGGGCGATATCGGCTTTGTGGCATTCAGCGCGACAGAAACGTGTTCGTGAATGGACTGGCGTTCATTGTTGTCTTCGGGATGATTCTGTCTGTAAGGTCCGGTGATGGCCTGCGCGGACTCATCGGCCTTGTAACGTAAATAACGGATTTTGTGAGCTTCCGCTTTGACTTCATCGCCGAGACCGTTGTAGCAGAGCATCAAATTGTAGTGGGCCTGAAGATCCTCGGGATCGATTGTCAACGTGGTTTCAAATTCTTTCACCGCATCGGAATATTTCTTTTGCAGAAAATAGATGCGGCCGAGTTCGTTCCGCACCACGCGATCGCGCGGATATTGCTGCAAAACGCTTTGCAATTTCGCAATCGCTTCATCGTATCTGCCTTCTTCTTTCAGGTCGCGTGCATAGAAATAATTTGCGCGCGCTAGGTTCGGCTTCAGAGACAACGCCTTATCCAGCGCCTTGAACGCGCCGGCGGTGTCGCCCTCCTGTGTGCGCACTCTTCCAATATTTACCCAGCCATCGAAATTATTTGGATCGGCTTCGGTGGCTTTGATGAAGGCAGCTTCGGCACCCTTGAAATCATTCTGAAGAAATAGTCCGATGCCGTAATCGTTCCACCGCATCCAGTCTTCTTTCGCAGTAATCGCGTTCGGAGTTGCAGGCGGACTGGTTTTGGGCATCACCGAAATCGATTTAGTGTCTTCGGCGACAGTGATGATGGGAAGATCAGGAATTTGTTTTAGCGCGCCGGCAACTCCGCTGGTATCGCCATGGAAAACGAATTTGCGGTCGTCGTAATCCGGAGTAGTTGCGCCTTTTGCCTGCGCGGGATCCTCTTCACCGGCATAAGAAAACTGCGTGTTCCACCACATGAATTTTCTGTAGTTGAGTTTGGCGTGGAGATTGATCTTGTCGCCGGCATTTTCCGGAACGTGCATGTGGAAATGCACGGTGTCGGCTGCGCCGGGCGGGATCAGATGCACATAGACGACGGCGCGGTTAGACCATGCGTTACGTTTATTGATGACGTTGCCGTGAGCGTCGATTTGTTGCGAGCGATAGAAATGTGCGCCGGGTTCGACCGGGCCTTTGCCGTCGTCCTCGACTTTGCCGCTCCAGAAAAGGATCTGGCCCTTTTCGTCGGTGGCTTGCAGCTCAAGCCAGACATCGAAGGCGTCCACGGTGCCGCCCGGGAAGAAGTGGCCAACTTTGCGGGTTCGAACGACCACATCCACCAAATAGTCGTCGCCGCGGCGAACGGATGCTTGCACGCGTCCGAGTGGCGCAGTGATGGGCCGCGCTTCACCCTTGGGGCCTTGCGGGGAAGTGACGTCGGCTTCCTCGCCGACAGCGAAAGTGGTGGAAAGCTCCTGGCCATTGGCTAGAGGAGAAGCCGCGGGATGTGGAATTTCTCTTTCGGCGGGAGAAATCCCAAACACATCAACGGTCACTTGCTTGTCCTGGAGAAAATTCACGCTCTGTGCGAGCTGCACAGGATCTTGGTTTGCAGTAGGTACGGCGGTGTTCGCTCCGGGAAAGCGATGCGAGTGAACGAATCCGTTGACGTTGCCTTCGTCTTTTGAAGGCAGCAGCGGCATGTGGCAGTCGGCGCACATCATGGAATTCGCCGGATAGTAGAAGGAGCGCGCGCCTTGGCCGGAAACGCCGCTGGCCTGCCAGTTGTCGTATTCGTTGAAACCGCGCACCCAGCGATAACGATTCACGGGAACGTCGAGATGAACTTTGTGGCAGCCGGAGCAGAATTCGGCGGTCTGCTCGCGCATGAACGGCTTTAAGAAAGTGCGGCGGTGCGGTTCAGGATTTACTTTCACCATGAAGTCGTGCAGCGCGCGCGTCACGGGATTTTCGCTGGCGGCGAGTTCGTGGAGCTTGGGATATTCGAGAACGAAATCACCCTGGCCCATGGTGCTTTTCACTTCGACGATGCTGTGGCACATCATGCAACTGAGACCGGCTTGCGCAGCGGGCGTGTTTTCAATCTGGCGAATCGGAGTATCGAACATTCCGCTGAAGAGAAGCGCTGGATCGTGACAGCCGGCGCACCATTTCGAGGATTTCACGCCGGCGACGTCCTGCATGTATTCGATGCTTTTGCGATACCACTGATTGTTGAAAGAGGAGAAGTGGTGGGCTGAACTGTTCCACTGTTTGTAGATGTCCGAGTGGCAGCGTTCGCAGGCTTGCGACTGCATAAAATATTTTGCAGGAATATTTTTGCCGTCCCGCGTTTGCGCGGAACTGGGGAAAAATTTGCCGTTCGGCCCATCGCCTTCGCCGTCCATCGTTTCCGTTGGCATGTGCGGATTCACGACGCGATTGCTGTTTTTCCAGGCGATGTCGCGGGTCCACCAGGAACCGGCTGCAATTCCAAAGGTCAGGAGAGCCAGCGCGGCGAAACTGGCAACTGCTCCCGTAAATCCTTTGCCCAGCCAACCTTGTCGAGTGAGCCAGGAAGTGGCAACGATCAAAACTCCGGCGATGCAGAGAGCGATGTGCAAATAAAGCCAAAACCGAAAGCGATTCGGCGTACCGATTTTGATCAATACCAGACCGAGCAGAGTTCCTGCGGCGATCAGTAACCAGCCGAAACGAATTTCCAGAGAACAATTGCGAAACACCTGGCGCAAAATCGGGATGAGCAAAACAGCGAGAAGGATTCCCGCTCCGGTGTGAAGCAAAACGCCGCCGCCGTAGATGATCGTGGCAGCGGGATATGCGTACAGATAGATGGCGGAAAGAATAAGCAGGAGAAGAAGTGGAAACCGCCAGCGAGTCATAGCCCCTTTACCCTAAAACACAAATTTTCCCACTCGCCGATCCCCAGGAAATACGAACGCGGCCGGAATAGTTTGCAGTATCCGACCGCGTCGTCAAGGGGGTGCTCCCGAGGTGTCGTCAAAATCGTAAAATCGGGTAGCGCTGGTACTTTGTTGGGAGCATTTATATGAGCGGCGGCAAAAACGCGCAATAACGCAAACATACTAGAATCATCGTGCATCTGTAAGCGCTTTATTTTCATGTAGTTGGTAGGCCTTGGCGGTGGAGATATTTTTAAATTCCTGGGTGCCACCGCTGGGCCATTCTACCGTTAAACGGTCGATGCGATCAGCCTTGCCCACGCCAAAGGTGAGCGGCAGTTCGGATTGGGATAAATAACTAGAGCCGGCGCGCAAGGTGCGCATCTGAGTCTCGCCGCCGTGATAAATGCGAACAACGGCACCGATGGCGTCGCGATTGGATTTTGTGCCGGTGAGATGCAGGCGCAGAAACCTATTGCCACTGTTTAGATCGTTGCGGAAAAGATGCGCTGGACCGTTGTTGGTGGTGAGCAGCAGATCCACGTCGCCATCGCCATCGAAATCCGCGAAGGCGAGTCCGCGGCCGACGCGCGGCGCGGCAAAATCTGCGCCACTGGTGGCGACGACATCCTGAAATTTTCCATTGCCGAGGTTCAGGAATAGATGGGGAGGCTGGGCGTAGCCGACATTGCCGCGAATATTGCGAACAGTGTCGTCAATGTGACCGTTGGCAACGATGAGATCGAGGCGGCCATCGAGATCGAGATCGGCAAAGCCGCAGCCAAAGCCGAGAGTATTTCTTGAGGGGCCGCCGACACCGGCTGCAATGCTTACGTCCTCGAATTGTCCCGCGGAAGGCGAGCGGTAGAGTCCGACCATCTCGTTGTCGAAATTAGTGATGGCGATGCCGGGGCGGCCGGAATTTTCGAAGTCGCCGACATCCACGCCCATTCCGGCACGCGCTTTGCCGTCGGCGCTGAAGGCGAGACCCGCTTCGACAGCTACGTCTTTGAATTTTCCGTTGCGCAAATTGCGATACAGCTTGTTGGGTTGAGTGTCATTGGCGACGAAGAGATCGGGCCAGCCGTCCTGATCGAAATCCAGCATAGCCACACCGAGCGACTTGGAACTGGTATCAAAAATTCCGCTGGCGGCAGTGATGTCTTCGAAGGTGCCGTTGCCACGATTGCGGAAAAGCCAGCAGGTTTCTCCGCGGTAAGCTTCGGGCGTGCAATAGGATTTATTTTTTCCGTCCAGACTGCAAAAGACGTCGTGTTCGGGCGACCAGTTCACATAATTGCAGACGAAGAGATCGAGATGGCCGTCGCGATCGTAATCGAACCAGAGGGCAGATGTGCTGAAGGCCGAGCGGCCGGCAAGACCGCTGGTCTTCGTTACGTCGCGAAACGTGCCTTTGCCCGTGTTCATAAACAGGCGATTTTGCCCCACACCCGTGATCAAGATGTCCGGGAATCCATCGTTATTGTAATCAGCGACGGCAACGCCCATGCCGTAGAGTTCGATATCGAGTCCCGCGGCGCGTGTAACGTCAGAGAAAGTGCCGTTGCGATTATTTTTGTAGAGTTTCAACGAGGAGCGAGCGCGTTGGTGGCCGGGCCAGTCCATGGAATTTACGAGCAGGATGTCGGGGTAGCCGTCGGCGTCGTAATCGACAAAAGCGCAACCGGAACCGAGTGTTTCTGGGAGAAGTTTGCCGCCGTACGCCCCGCTGTTGTGGCGGAAGTCTATTCCAGCCTGCTCTGTGACGTCTTTTAAGAGAAACGATGGTTGCGGCGAGCGCGCGGCGCCGGAGGCCCAGCCAGGCAAGAGAGAAGAAGCACCGGCGGCAGCGAGCAGGTCCAGGAAAGAGCGCCGGTTCACGGCAGACTCACCAGCCCATTTCGAATCGCGTACACCACGAGCTCGGCCGTTTTGTGAATTCCAAGGCGATCCATGATGTTGGCGCGGTGCACGGAAACGGTGTTCACGCTGAGATCGAGTTCCGAGGCGATTTCTTTATTCGATTTGCCGGCGACAATGTGTTGCAAAATTTCGAGTTCACGAGCGGTGAGCGCGGAGTCGCGCTCGCCTTTGAGTGTTTCTGCGCGCTGAAGTTGCGGATCGATCACGGATTTTCCGGCGGCTACATTTTTGATGGCGCTTGCCAAATCGAGATCGTTGGCGTTTTTGAGTACGTAGCCGCGAGCTCCGGCGTCCAGAGCCTGACGAACGAGAGTGTCCTCGGAATGCATGCTGAGCATGAGGATTGTAGTTTCGGGACGAGAGCGCAGAATGATGCGCGTGGCGGCGACACCATTGAGTTCGGGCAACTGACAGTCCATCACGATTACCTGGGGATGCAATTGTTCGGCCAGCCGGACCGCTTCCGCGCCATTGCTGGCCTCGCCGACAACTTCCAACGTTTCATCGTCATCGAGGATGCGGCGGAAGCCGCGCCGGACGAGGGCGTGATCGTCCACCAGCAGAACGCTGATTTTATCCGACATGCGATTCCACTTTTTCCCGCGGCGCGCTCATGCGAACCAGAGTGCCGCTCGCGTTGGCTTGCAAATATTCAATATGGCCGGCAATCAATTCGGCGCGTTCGCGCATGGCGACCAGGCCGATTCCACGTTCGTCTTTGTTCGACGAAATGCCTTTGCCATGATCCTCGACTTCGAGAATCAATGCATCGGGCCGGTACATCAGGCGTACCCAAGCTTCCTGCACACCGGCATGCTTGCTGATATTGTTCAACGCTTCCTGCACGATGCGATAAACCTGCACGCCTGCTGAGGGCTCTATGATGAAGCGTGCTCCGGATTTTTCATAGTGCAGCACCAGACCCATTTGCCGCTCGACGGTAGGAATATACCAATCCAGCGTGCTTTCCAAGCCGGCTTCTTCGAGCAGCACGGGATGGAGAGCTTGCGAGAGGCTGCGAATATTGTTCAAGGTGGACTGCGCGATTTCGCGGACTTCGGTCAGGTCAGAGTGAAGCGGGGACGATTGCGGTAATTGTTTGTCCGCGCGCCCAAGCAAAACACCGATCGCGGTCAGCACCTGGCCGAACTCATCGTGAAGTTCGCGGGAAATGTGACGCAGCGTGGACTCCTGAGTATGAATCAATTTTTGTGCGAGCTCGCTGCGCTGGGCGGAGAGCAATTCAAGACGCGCGAAAATCTTGCGATTGGAGAAAATCAGATAAAGGCTGGTGAGAACGATGGCGACGAGCGTCGCGCTGAGAAGCAGATAGAGCTGATGCTGCACACCATCGTAAATTTTCGCAATTTGATCAGCGGCCTGCTCTTCGCCTTCGTTATTTTGTACGAGCAGCCGCGACACCGCGGTGCTGAGCGCGGCCTGGCGGGCTTGCAATGTGAATTGGATCTGGTCGCGCGCTTCCTTTTCTTTGCCCGAAGCTGCCAACTCGAACATGCGATCTACAGCATCCCAAAATTGCGCGAGGGACTGATTCAAGAATCGGCGCTGCTCCAGCGTGCGCGCGGCGGGCGAAAAAGTTTCTTCCAGTTTCAAGGCGGCATTCAGATCTTCGCGAATACGCTGAAATTGTCCGCTCCACGCGGTGAGCGGGTACGGTTCACGTGCATCGAGCATGTCGCGCATGGCGAGGCCCAGGGAATTCAAATCATTCTGCACGCGGAGAAGTTGCAACGAATCGCGGCGATCGCGGTCCACTAGATTGCTTTGCAGGGCGCGCAAACCGTTGAGTTGCGTGCGTGTATATAAGGAATAAACGGTGACCGCGGCCAACGTGAGAACTAAGCCAAGAAGCAGGCCGGTGGTGGGCGAAGACTGGGAAGAGGAAGCTTTGCGCACCGCCAGAGGATAGCGCGCGAGGCAGTGTGCGGCAAATTTTCTGGTGGCAGCGTGGAAAAAACGCGTTTTGTACGCAACTCGTGCGCAAAGTTGAGGTGTTATTGCTTGCCTAGAATATCGATTTTCTATACCATTTCACGAAGTTAACCGCTTTACTGTGGGCAGCTCTGCGCTGCCCTTTGCCTTGTCAGGAGGCCTGATGAAAACTCGTCGGGGAATGTTTGCTGCTGTGTGCGTGTTCCTGATCTGTGGAATTGCTTTGCCTTGCTTCGCCGATGAAATTGCAAAAGCGGCGTGGCGGCGACCGATCGGGCAGCCGCTGAAGAATGCAGGCACGGCGAAACCTGCGCTTGGCCCCGGACACATTGACGATGGCTACTGGCAGGGAGCTCCGGTAGGCGGATTCGGTGCGGGAACATTTTCGCGAAGCTTTCGCGGAGATTTTTCGCGTTGGCACTTGCAGCCCGGCGTGCACAAATTTCAGACGGTATGGGCGAATCAATTTGCGATGTTTCAGAAGTCGGAAGATGAGGCCAATGGTGTGGCAAAGGTTTTGTTCACCGGACATCCTGAGGGAAATTCGCTGAAGGGTTGGGATTGGGATTATCCCGTCGGCGCCGGCGATTACGCGGCGTTGTATCCCAAGGCGTGGTTCGATTATCGCTGGGACAAATTCCCTGCGCAGGTGACAGTCGAACAATTTTCGCCAGTGCTTCCGGATAATTATAAAGAGACCAGCTATCCGGTGGCGGTGTATCGCTGGCACGCGGAAAATCCTACAAAAAAGAGAATCACGGTAAGCGTGCTGCTTTCTTGGGAAAACATGGTGGGATGGACGCGCGGGAACGAGCGCGATTTTCGCGCGGGTTTGAACGAAGGCAATCACAACCGATTTCATTCGGAGCACATAAGCGATGGAACGATGAAAGGAGTGGTGTTCGAACGGAATCACGGCGGCAAAGAAACGACTGCGTGGGACGGGCAGATGACGATTGCGGCGCTGGAATCCGCCGGTGTCGATGTGAGTTACGTAACGACGTTTTCGCCGGACGGGCCTGGCAACGAACTGTGGGGCACGTTTGCGAAAGACGGAACGCTTTCGAATACGAGTACGCCGTGGCTGAGCAGCGGCGAACCGTTGGCGGGCGCGATAGCGGTGAAGTTCACGCTAGAGCCGGGCGAGAAGAAAATTATTCCGATGGTAATTTCGTGGGATTTGCCGGTGACGGAGTTTGGTTCGGGGCGGAAATGGAATCGCCATTACACGGATTTCTACGGAACGAACGGTGAAAATGCGTGGGCTATCGCGCGCGATGGATTGCAGAACGCGCGGAAATGGAGTGAGGCGATTGATGCCTGGCAGGCGCCTTACGTAAACGACGAATCGAAACCGCTGTGGTATCGCGGAATGCTGTTCAATGAATTGTATGTGCTCGCGGACGGTGGATCGTTGTGGGGCCGGCCCGTGGGAGCTGACAAAAAAACAGCTTCGACTTATTCGTTCATGGAATGTTTTGACTACCCGTTTTTTGAAACACTGGACGTGCGGTTTTACGGCTCGATGCCGCTGGTGAAATTCTGGCCGGACCTTGATAAGCAAGTGATGCGCGATTTCGCGGATACTGTGCCGAAGGATTTGAACGATCGCATGGTCTGGATCTGGAAGACGCAACATTCCGGGCAGCAGACATTCCGAGAAAGAAAAACCAAGGGCGCGGTGCCGCATGACATGGGTGTGCCGAACGAGGATCCATTTTTCCAGGTGAATCAATTCAGTTGGCAGGACACGAACGGCTGGAAGGACCTGAATTCGAAATTTGTGCTGATGATTTACCGGGATTATGTTTTGACGGGCAGCAAGGACAAGGAATTTTTGCGTTACACGTGGCCTGCGATTCAGGAAGCGCTGGCGTATTTGGGAAAATTTGATCGCGATGGCGATGGGATTCCCGATAACGACGGTTATCCGGACCAGACGTATGACGAATGGGTGGTACGTGGAGACAGCGCATATTCGGGGAGTTTGTGGCTGGCTTCGTTGCGCGCAGCGCAGGAAATTGCGAAGGAACTTGGCGACGCGAAAGCGGTGGCACACTACAACGAACTATTTGCCAAGGGACAGAAAAGTTTTATCGCGAAATTGTGGAACGGATCTTATTTCCGGTACGACACCGAGAGCGAATACCAAGACAATATTCAGGCTGACCAGCTTGCGGGCCAGTGGTACGCGGACTTGAGCGGGTTGGGCGATATCGTGCCACGCGAAATGCGCAGCAAGGCGTTGAAAAACATTTACGACAACAACGTGATGAAATTCGCGAACGGCGAAATGGGCGCGGTGAACGGCATCGCGGCGGACGGCACGCTAATCAAAACCAACGAACAGGTGCAAGAAGTGTGGACCGGCACGACGCTGGCGCTGGCAGGCTTCATGCTCGGCGAAGGAATGAAGAAAGAAGCGTTTCAAACGGCGTGGGGAATTTATCACGTGAGTTATGAAACCAAGGGCTACTGGTTCCGGACGCCAGAAGCTTGGGACATTACGGGGAACTATCGCGCGTCCATGTACATGCGGCCGGCGTCGATCTGGGCGATGGAGATGACACAACCGCCAAAGAAAATTGCCGATGCGCGCGAGGCGGCGCCTGCGATTTCAAGCGCGAGAGTTGGGACGAAGTAGGGCGACGACCGTCAACATGACGGCGCAGCCCGCGAGCGGCACCAGGAGCCCGATGCGAAGGCTGCCGGCGTAACGTGAAACAACACCGACCAGCGGCGGTAAGGATGCTCCGCCGAGCGCAGCCAATGCGAAGAGAACGCCGCCGACCTTGCGCGCGCGCGCACCAAACCATTTAGAGAGCCACGCGATAAAAATAGGATAGAGGCTCGAGAGTCCGAGGCCAGCAAGAAATACTCCGCCGAAAAGCGTGAGTCGCGACGTGGCGAAGGAAAAAATAATAGTGCCGCAAGCAGCCAGGAGTAGTCCGCCGACGGCCACCGTAGTTTCCTTCAACCGTCGAAGAATTGCAGCGCCGGCGGCGCGCCCGCCCAGCAATCCCCCAAAGAAAAACATCGGCGCCAGCGTCCATGTGTCGGTGTTCCATGTCAAAGAGCGTTGGGCGTGCGCGGCGGCCCAGCCGGAAATTCCATTTTCAGTTCCCACATAGACGAAGAAAAGTATTCCAAGCATGACAGCTATCGCCAAGTCGCCGCCTGACAGGACGTTTTTGCTTTCCGCCGATTCGGTATCGTGCACCGCGTAGCCGAAGGGCACGCGAAGTAACATGATCGCAAGGAGGCAGCAAAACGCGCCAACGACATAAAGCAAGAGTGAGACGTGGGCGGTCCTGATGGAAATCTTTGCCAGCGGCGAAGACAGGATCGCGCCGACGCCCCAGGCGAGATTCATCACGTTCAGCGCGGAAGCGCGGCGGTCTCCGTAAGTTTCCGCGACCCAAAGGTTCGTGCCCGGTGTGGAAAGGCCGTAACCGATGCCGAAAAATGCGCTCGCGCAGAGTGCGAGAAAATACGATGGCACCGCCCACAACGCGAAACCGATCCCCATCATGGAGAGGCCGATGGTCATGGCAGGCTTGAATCCGCGCGCGGAAATCAAGGCGCTGGATCCCAGAACTCCCACGAATGAGCCTACGAATTGCGTGGTGAAAAACATTCCAGCATGAGCGTCGTCGAGATTCCATTTTGCAATGAAGATCGGCAGAATCGGACCGATGAAGGTGATAATGATTCCGTTGACGATGAAGCCGCCGCACAGCAGCAGAAAAATAAGATTTTGCGCAGAGCTTCCCTTCGCCGGAAGGGTTTGCGTTTCGGAAGGCATCATGGCATTTTGCAGGAGCCGCTCGGTTCGCGCAATGCGGTTCGAATAGGCAGATTTTTATGGCGCTGAAAAACGAGTGGAGAGGATTCGAATGATTGATGCGGCTGTAGTCGGTTTCGGACTTGGTGGACGTGCGTTTCACGCGCCGATCATTCAAGCGGTGCCGGGCTTGCGATTAGCGGCAATCGTTCAGCGGCATGGAAATGAAGCGCAGGAAATTTATCCGGACGCGAAAATTGTCCGCGACCTGGACAAGTTGCTGGCGATGAAGTCCGTTTCGCTGATTGCGATCGCGACACCGAATGAGACGCATTTTCCGTTTGCGAAAAAGTGCCTGGCGGCCGGTCGTCACGTCGTGGTGGATAAGCCATTCACGACCAAGCTGGCTGAAGCGCGCGAGCTGGTGGAGATTGCCCGCCTGAATAATCGCGTGCTTACGGTGTATCAAGAGCGCAGGTGCGATGGCGACTTTCGCACCGTGCGAGAGTTGCTGGCCAAAGGATCGTTGGGCAAAATCGTGCGATTCGAATCGGCGTTTGACCGTTGCCGGCCGCAGGTGCGGACAGACTCCTGGAAGGAGGAACCGAAGCTGGGCAGTGGAGTGTTTTTCGATCTTGCGCCACATTTGGTGGACCAGACGCTGCAGCTGTTCGGTCCGCCGGAAAGCGTTCTTGCCGACATTCGCATCGAGCGGGAAAACAGCCGTACCGCGGATGCGTTCGATCTTACTTTTTATTATCGGGACGGGTTACGCGCGATTCTTGTGCAGAGTATGTTGGCGCCCGACCCGCGGCCCCATTATCGTTTGCAAGGAACGCATGGCGTTTACGTGAAGCACGCGCTCGATCCGCAGGAAGCATTGCTCCGCGCGGGGCATCCGGTGGGCGGCGACGACTGGGGAGTCGAGCCGGAAAAAGATTGGGGCACGATGACGTTGTGGAATGGCGGCGAGCTCTCGCACCAGAAAGTACCTACGCTGCGCGGGGACTATCGCGATTTTTATGCGCAAGTCCGCGACGCAATCCTTGGAAGTGCGAAGCCCCCGGTGACGACGGACGAGGCTCTACAGCTGATGTACACGCTGGAACTGTGCGAGGAAAGCAGCCGCAAGCGAATGCCACTACCGTGGAAATTCGAGGCTACGGCAAGTCTCACCGGAAATGCGCGATAGACGCCGCGTTCTGCGTATAATCATTTTGTGTCCGAGTACTCGGCGCAGCGTCAAGTGAGAGTCGAGGAGCAAAAACTTTGCCACGGATGATTGAACTCGCGCCGTCGATTCTGTCCGCTAATTTTGCGAACTTGGCTGCGCACGCCAAGCAGGCGCTTGATGGCGGAGGCACGCTGCTGCATGTGGACATCATGGACGGGCATTTTGTGCCGAACATCACGATCGGTCCGCCAGTAGTTGCGTCGCTGCGCAAGGCGTTGCCTGACACGATTTTCGATTGTCACCTGATGATCGAAAATCCGGACGAATTGATTCCGGCGTTTGCTGAAGCAGGCGCGACCTGGATCTCGGTGCATCAGGAAGCCTGCGTGCATCTGGATCGAGTGCTGCACCACATCATGGATCGTGGATGCAAAGCCGGGGTGGTGCTGAACCCAGCGACGCCGGTGGAGACGTTGACCGATGTGCTCGATCTCGTGCATCACGTGCTGGTGATGTCGGTGAACCCGGGTTTTGGCGGGCAGAAATTCATACGCAACTCGCTCAAGAAGATGCGAGTTCTGGCGCGAATTCGCGAAGAGCGGGGTTTGGATTTTCGCATCGAGGTGGACGGCGGCGTAGGAATGGATACTGTTGAGGACATCGTACGCGCTGGCGCGGAACTATTGGTCGCCGGGAACGCCGTGTTTGGGCACGGCGACGCGAAGCAGAACGCGAGACAGTTGTTGGACGCGGCGAGAGCTGCCACCCTTACGCGCGCTTAGCGTTACGATTATTCTTCTGCGATCAATTCAATCTGCTGACAGGCATTCGAGCTGTCCAGCTCAGGTTCCGATGCGGCTTATACCGCGCACAGCCAAGAGACCTCAAGAGTGTGCAAGCAAGAAAAACCGATCCGGCGTGGGCTTTAAGGGATCACTTTGCTTTTTCCGAATGAGATTGCCTCGTTATCGTGATCGGTTGGGCTTGCAGGTTTTTCGGCAATTCAACCCACTGTAGGGTGGCGGTGTTGGTGCCTGAGATTTGCATTTGGAATTTGTCGCGGTCACCGTCATTGTCGACAAAGTCGAAAGACAGTGTCCTGTCCTGCAGCTTGATATTTTGCAGAGCGATTGGTGAATCCAGTCTTTCGTCAGTCACCGTCAGGATGGCCCCGTTGCCTTCGAGATCCAGTTGGAAGCCCGCCAGTCGGATACTGCCGGAAGGCGGTTCTTCGTCGAGATGAAGACGCAGGACAATAATAGTCTTGCCTTCATGGACGGCTTTCCAAGTACCCGCAAAGGCCTGCATGGGCGAATGAGCGACCTGAAACGAATAGGCAGAAACGGAAAGAGTCGCTGCGCACAAAAACGCAGCAGTGACAAACAGCAAAGAATATTTGCCGATTTTTCCCATATGGTTTTGTCCCTTCAACAGATTGATGATTCTTTCCTCTAGAATTGCGGCATTGAATAAGCCTAAGGCGTGAGATTGCGGCGCGGGATCCACGGCAACAGTTAAATATTGAGCGATATTGAGGAGCGATTTCGCGTAGGCGCGTGGCGCGGAGAAAACTGCAGCAGCAGATTCATCGCAAATAAATTCACGCGTGCAGCTTATCCGGCTTTTGATCCATAGAGTGACTGGATGGAAAGACGCTGGCAGGGAAACGATTTCATAGATGAGGTTCAGAAGAAAATCGTGGCGGCGGATGTGCGCTAGTTCGTGGCAGATCGCGGAGGCTTGATCAAGTGGCAAGGTGACTTCGCTGAACCGTGCGGGAAGAACCAGAACGGGAGGGCGAAGGCCCGCAGTAAAGGGAGCAGCAGCGAGATCTGAAGATCGAATGCTGAGCGAGACGAGCGCATCGCGAACGAGTGTGTTCGGGAGAATCTCGAGAACCGCAGACGAAACCCGCGTCAGCGTCGAGCCGCGCAAGAGCCGCGTGGTCTGGTAATACCGCCCAAAAGGCGGAAAACGCGATAGAAAAGCAAACAGAAATACACGGCCGTGAGAATTGCAAGCAGTCGCGGAGCAAGCGTGATCTGATAACGGCGACCGAGAATACTCCAAGAGAACGCGGACATCGAAGGTGCTGCGATTGGCGGAGGAAGATGCGACCTGGCGACCGATTGCTTGGAGGAAATCGCGTCAACGGCATCAGGGGTCAAGATCGGAGCGCGCAGACTCATGAACGGAACGAGCACCGACGCCAGCAGCGCAGCTACCCACAAGCGATGCAAATAAACCGACGGGAATCGGCGAAGAAGCAACGCTGAGAGCAAGCCGATCACCGCAATGGTGGGGATCTGCCATAGCGCGTTAACGAGGTAGGTCACGAGAATCTGGTTGATCGCGGTCATTTTCTAGTCCTTTTCCGGACGTGCTTCAGACTGCTTCAGCAAATTTTTGAGTTTGGCGAGCTTCTTTGGATCAATTTGATGAGTCTTGATGAGGCTCAATAGCAAGGATTCTGCTGATCCTCCAAACAGCCGGTCCACCATGTCCCCGATGGCGTCACGAACCGCCTTCTCGCGCGTAAGAACCGGGCGATATTCGTAGGCTTTTCCAGAGAGCTTGCGAGTGACGCGGCCCTTTCGCTGGAGAACGTTGAGCATGGTTTGCACTGTGGTATATGCCAGCGATTCGCCGGAAAGCTTTTTCTGTACGTCTTGAACGGTGGCGGGTCCGGTTTCCCAGAGAGCCTGCATTATCTGCAGTTCGAGGCGAGTGAGTTGCTGTTTCGATTTGCGTTTCGAGGCCAATACGATCCTCCTAAGACGTTAGGAGATTACGGCCGCTAAGTGCCGGCCGTCAACTAAAAGTTTAGGAGATCGGCAGCAGCGGCTTATTTGGCGTAGGACTTACTGTTCCTGATAATTCCAAGTGAGGCCGCCATCGACGAAGAAGGTTGTGCCGGTGGCATAGTTGGATTCTTCCGACGCCAGGAAAACTGCCATGTTTGCTACGTCATCCGGCGTGCCCAAGCGTTTCAGCGGAATATTTTCAAGCAGCGCTCTGAGCTTTGCCGGATCGTTCAGCAAGTTTTTGTTGATGGGCGTTTCGATGGCTCCGGGCGCGATGGAATTGATGGTGATGCCGAGCGGGGCCAGTTCGATGGAGAGATTGCGCGTCAACATTTTCACGCCGCCTTTGCTGGCGCAGTAGGAAGCAAAATGCGGGAAAGGAAGCTCTTCGTGAACCGAGCTGATGTTGATGATTTTCCCGCCGGCGTTTTTGTTTCCAGAACCGGCCGCGATGCGATTTTTTACGAAGGCCTGGGTAATGAAAAACAATCCTTTGAGATTGACGTTCAGCACAGCGTCGAAGTCCGCTTCGGTCACGTCCCAGAAATCGGCGCGGCGTTCGAGTCCGGCATTGTTTACAAGCACGTCGATTTTGCCGAATTGTGTGGCGGTGTCGGCGATAAATTTCTGGCCCTCGCTGACGCTGCTGACGTCGTACTGAAAACCGGCCACTTTGCGCCCGGTCTTCTGAATATTTGCCACCACTTCGTCGGCGCCGGATTTGTTCGAACGGTAGCAGAAGGATATGTCCGCGCCTTCTTCCGCAAAACGCTGCGCGATGGCCAGACCGATTCCCTGGCTGCCTCCGGTGATTGCTGCGGTTTTTCCGTTTAAACGATTAGCCATCGGTTCCTCCGTCCACGCCTCTGTTTCTGATACGCGTATAGGGAAATAGTTGCATAGATTGTGTTGCGGGAAGAAGAATGACGAGGGCCGTCAAGTCGATGGGCAGTGGCGTAACGCCAGGAGCCGGACTAAAGCCCGGCACCGCGCAAAGACTATTGGGTGCAGCTATTTGGAGGGGATTAAGGTGGAGTGGCTGGCAACACATTGCCAGGTTTGGTCATGCTTGATCCAGGTATCGGTGAAGCGTTCGCGATGCACGTATGGTTTGCCTTTTTCGATGCCCTTGATGCGGAAGATGCCGACCACGATGGCCGCGTCTCCATAAACCTGCACATTGACCTGTTCGTTGACGGCCTGGGATGGTTTGTATTCCGGATCTTTTATGCTGGCGAGGAATTCGCTTTTTGAAGAGATGCTGCCGTCAATTTCTACCGCGACAAACGTGCTGGCCAGAAGCATATCCAAGGCCTTGGTATCCTTGGCTTCGATCGCGTGATTCCAGGCGTTTTCCAAAGCGAGCACGCGGCCGCCTTCGTCACTGGCAGCATTTTGCGCGAAGCCAGCGCTGAACGCAAAAATCGCCAGCGCAGCTGCGCTGGCAAAAAGTACTTTCACTGTTTTTCCTCCGGTGCGCGGAGCATGCGACTGTTCAGGTGTTTTCAGCTTAGGGCACCGCTGGCGTTCCTGGCACGAAAGCTTGAGCGGAGTTTCTTGAGGTGCAAGTAGGCCAGACAAGTCGAGCGTTGAGTGAGATGACAGTGGCGTCAGAAAAAGCGGCCACGACCGAGAGTCGTGCCCGCTTCAAAGAAGGAGCCGGCTGAAGCCCGGCACTACGAAAGACTGACAAGTCAGGCGATAGTGACTTCAGGGCTCAGATACACGTCCTGAATCGCGTTGAGCAGTTGCACGCCTTCTTTCATCGGGCGCTGAAACGCTTTGCGGCCGGAAATCAGACCGGTGCCGCCGGCACGCTTGTTGATGACAGCTGTGGTCACAGCCTCTTCGAAATCGTTTGCGCCGGATGCGCCGCCACTGTTGATCAGCCCAGAACGGCCCATATAGCAATTCGCCACCTGATAGCGGCAAAGGTCGATGGGATGATCGCTGGCCAGGTCGGTGTAAATGCGCTTGTCGAATTTTCCATAGCTGGAATCGCCCATGTTGAGCGCCGCGTAGCCGCCATTATTCTCCGGCAACTTTTGCTTGATGATGTCGGCTTGAATGGTTACGCCGAGATGATTGGCCTGTCCGGTGAGGTCGGCGGAAAGATGATAGTCCTTATCTTTTTTGAAGGCGGGGTTGCGGAGATAGCACCAGAGTACGGTGGCCATGCCCAATTCGTGCGCGTGCGCAAAAGCCTGGCTGACTTCGGTAATTTGCCGGTCGCTATGATCGGAGCCGAAATAAATCGTTGCGCCTACGGCCACCGCGCCCATGTCGTAAGCCTGCTTCACGGTGGCGAAGAAGATTTGATCGGCCTTATTGGGAAAGGTGAGCAGTTCGTTGTGATTAAACTTCATCAGAAATGGAATTTTGTGCGCGTACTTGCGAGCCACCGAGCCAAGTACGCCGAGCGTCGAAGCCACCGCGTTGCACTGTCCCTCGATGGCCAGCCTGACGATATTTTCGCCGTCGAAGTAATCGGGATTTTTCGCAAAGCTTGCGGCCGCGGAATGTTCGATGCCCTGGTCCACCGGCAAAATCGAGAGATAACCGGTGCCGCTCAATCTGCCAGTGTTGAACATGCGCTGCAGGCTGGCCAGTACACGCGGGCTGCGGTCGGAGACCGACCAAATGCGATCCACAAAATCCGGCCCGGGCAGGTGCAGCCGTTCTTTGGAAATTTTCGGGGACTTAAATCCAAGCAGCAATTCCGCCTTTGCGCCCAGATAGGTTTGGATGGAACTGGTTGTTGCTGTAGCCATGTGCTTGCTTCTCCTGGTTTACGTCGTTTACGGCAGAATTCCTTTCGAGAGCATGGATCCCGCCGCTTGATCCACCAGCCACGATAATGTTCCGTTGGACGGCTGAATCATCTGCGCGGGCAATTGTTCCGGCTCATGCGGGCCTTCGAGCACTGCCTTCAAGGCGCAAGCTTTGTCCGCACCGGCAATCATGAAAATAATGTTCGCCGCGTTATTCGCCGCCGGCGCCGTCAACGTCACGCGCTCTGTATACAGTTTGCCGACCCAGTTGCGCGTCACGATGCGCTGTGTTTCATGCAGCGCCTTCGTTCCGGGAAACAGTGACAGCGTGTGACCTTCGCTGCCCATGCCAAGTAAAACTAAATCAAAGCGGGGAAACTCGCCGCCCTTAAGCCCGAATTCACGCTGAATCGTCACTTGGTACTCGGCAGCAGCTTGCGCGGTATCCGGATATTCTCCCTTAATGCGATGAATCTGCTCCGGCCGCAACGGCGCTTTGGATAGCATCGCATCGGACGCCATCTGAAAATTACTTTCAGCGTGGCCCGGTCCGACGTGCCGCTCGTCCCCAAAGAACACTTTCATTTTATCCCAGGGAAGGGAATTACGCAGCGAAGGATGTTCGGCCAGCAGCGCGTAAAGCACTTTGGGAGTCGAGCCGCCCGAAAGCGCTATGGTGAACACGCCGCGCGCGGCCGCGGCTTCACGTGCGATGCGAAGCACGTCATCGGCGGCGCGCCGCGCAATCTCCATTCCGTTGGCAAATAATTCGACTTTGCGATTCTCCGCCAAACCCGTCCTCCCCGTACGCTAAGCTTCTTTGGTTGAAGTCGCGGCAGTGTTTCTCGCGGCGAACTCTTCCATTTCAATGTCGCGCCAGGCGCGGCCGTCACGCTCCATCAGATCGTCGGCTTCATTAGGTCCCCATGAACCAGACGGATAATTCGGGAAACCGCGGGCCGGCAGCGCTTTCCAGACGTCCAGCAGCGGTTGGATCACGCTCCAACCCGCCTCGACCATGTCCGCGCGCTGGAAGAGCGTGGCATCGCCGACCATGCAATCGTAAAGCAGGCGTTCGTAACCGGTGCTGTGGGAAGCGCCAAAATCGCGCGCGTAATCGAAATCCATATTCACCAGGCCGAGCTTCATGATCGAACCGGGAACCTTCGCGCCGAAGCGCAATGAAATTCCCTCGTCGGGCTGGATGTGAATCACCAGTTGATTGGTGCGCGGATCTTTGATCGGCGTTTTGCGAAACAACATGAACGGCGTGCGGCGAAAAGTAATGGCGATTTCGGTTACACGCTTGCCGAGCCGTTTACCGGTGCGCAGATAAAACGGCACATCGCCCCAGCGCCAGTTGTCAATTTTCAATTTTAGGGCGACAAATGTTTCCGTGTTCGAGGTTGGCGAAACATTTGGTTCGCTGCGATACGCCGGCACCGGCTGTCCGTCAATCACGCCTTCGCCGTACTGTCCGCGCACCATATTCTGCAGAACTTCTTCCGGCGTCGGCATCTGGATCGCGTGCAAAACTTCAGCTTGCTTGTCGCGCACAGCGTCGGCTTCAAAGGAAATCGGCGGCTCCATCGCGGTTAACGTCAGCAATTGAAAAAGATGATTTGGCACCATGTCGCGCAAAGCGCCCGCGGTTTCATAAAACGCGCCGCGATGTTCCACGCCGACGGTTTCGGCTGCAGTAATCTGCACGTGGTCGATGTAAGTGCGGTTCCAGAGCGGTTCGATGATGCTGTTGGCAAAGCGAAAAACCATCACGTTCTGAACCGTTTCTTTTCCGAGATAGTGGTCGATGCGATAGATCTGCTTTTCGCTCAGGATTTCCTTTAGCTCTTTGTTCAACTGGATCGCAGACTCCAGGTCGTGGCCAAACGGTTTTTCCACGATTACGCGGGTCCAGTTTCCGTTGTTTTCTTTCGTGAGGTCCGCTTCGCCCAGTTTGCGAACGATGAGCGAGAAAAAGGTTGGGGCCACTGCGAGATAGTGGAAGCGATTGCCCTGCGTGTTGTGCTCTTTTTCGACTGCGGCAATCTGATCTTTCAAACGTTGATACGCGGCGGAATCGCCGAAGTCGCCATGCACGTAATAAATGCGTTCCAGGAACCACTTCCACAGGTCGTCGGTCAGCGATTCAGGCGCGAATTGCTTCATTTCAGCGGAGAGTTTTTCGCGAAACGCGTCGGTGGTCATCTGGTCAAAAGAAAAACCGATGATCGCGAATTGCCGCGAGAGCAGGCCCTCTTGCGCAAGATTCGCCAGCGCCGGAAGAAGTTTTCTCTTGGTGAGATCGCCGCTCGCGCCATAAATCACCATCACGCACGGAGAGGCTTTTTGTTGCACTTCATTGGATTTCACTGTAGGCATGCTGTTTTCCCAAGCAGACTTCGCCGCGGCAAATTCCCGCTGGCGTTTACTGACCGGCTTTCTTTTCGAGGTGGCCGCCAAATTGAAAGCGCATGGCGGAAAGAATTTTGCCGGCGAAATCGTCTTCGCCGCGCGAAGTGAAGCGCTGATAAAGCGAGGCGGTGAGCACCGGAGCGGGAGTGGTGGACTCGATTGCCGCCAGGACGGTCCAGCGGCCTTCTCCGGAATCCGATACGCGGCCGGAGAAACGTTCCAGCGTCGGCTGTTCGAGAAACGAAATGGCCGTCAAATCCAGAAGCCACGACGCGACAACGCTGCCGCGCCGCCAAACTTCCGCTACGTCGGCAAGATCGAAATCGTATTGATAATGGTCAGGCTCGCGCAGCGGTGTGGTTTCCGCGTCGGTTTCGCGGCGCTGCTTGCCAACATTTGCGTGTTTCAAGATGTTAAAGCCCTCAGCGTACGCGGCCATTAGGCCGTACTCGATGCCGTTGTGAATCATTTTCACGAAGTGTCCGGCGCCGTTTGGTCCGCAGTGCAGATAGCCTTCTTCAGAAGTGCCGCCGGCTTTTTCGCGGCCTGGCGTGCGATCAATTGAACCGCGGCCTGGGGCCAGCGTCTTGAAAATAGGATCGAGGTGCTTCACCACATCGTTTTCGCCGCCGATCATCTGGCAATAGCCGCGCTCGAGTCCCCACACGCCGCCACTGGTTCCCACGTCAACGTAGTGGATGCCTTTCGGATGCAGTTCTTTGGCGCGCCGAATATCGTCTATGTAGTAGGAATTTCCCCCGTCGATCAAAATATCGCCGGAATCCAGCTTCGGCACTAAATCTTTAATCGACGCATCCACCACGCCCGCCGGCACCATCAGCCAGATCGCGCGCGG